>Ga0068712_1001680_pt1 | contig 29468 bp, 25 predicted proteins | sample MTBAKSrepl1MetaG_FD_62987 | JGI IMG/M metagenome (GOLD analysis project Ga0068712, IMG submission 62987) | Enrichment culture microbial communities from Arthur Kill intertidal strait, New Jersey, USA, that are MTBE-degrading - MTBE-AKS1... | ecosystem: Environmental > Aquatic > Marine >... | reverse complement strand
CCTGTTTGGCGATTTTTGATTCATCAACTGGCCCCACTCGTCGCTGAAAACTACAAAAGAGGCCATCGAACGGACAAATAGCGCCCTCAACCGGGAACCTTGAACCGGGAACCTGTGAACCCTTACCTGTATTTCAAAGCCCTGCTGCCGTTCCCAGGAGCTCGATTCGGTTTTTGCAGCCCTTGGGCAGAGACTCCCACGGGCAAACTTCTTCGCACGTTGCGGAGAAGTTACGGACAAAGATTCTATGCATTTGAAACAAGGAGAAGATTGAAGATGAACGCGCTCAGACTGGCATCGCTCAACGAAAATCATCTGGGGAGGACGATCGTATCGGTGGGGGACGTGCGGTTCGGCCAGGACTTTGTGGTCATTGCAGGCCCTTGCAGTGTGGAAAGCGAGGAACAGACCCTCAAAACAGCCCAGGAAGTGAAGGCCGCAGGGGCCCACATGCTCAGGGGAGGTGCATTCAAGCCGAGGACCTCGCCCTATGACTTCCAGGGCCTGGGGCTCCAGGGGCTCAAGATCCTGGAAAAGGCAAAGCAGGCCACAGGTCTGCCAATCGTGACCGAGGTGACCGACCCCCGCGATGTCTCCTGGGTGTCGGAATACGCGGATGTGCTTCAGATCGGGACCAGGAACATGCAGAACTTCTCCCTTCTCAAGGAGGTGGGCAAGGTTGACACGCCTGTACTGTTGAAACGGGGGATGTATTCAACACTTAAGGAATGGCTTAACTGCGCGGAGTACATCCTGGCTGCAGGAAATCCCAATGTCGTTCTGTGCGAACGGGGCATAAGGACCTTTGAGACCTACACGCGCAATACCCTGGATTTAAGCATTGTGCCGTGTGTCAAGGAGACCTCCCACCTCCCCATCATTGTGGACCCGTCACATGGAACCGGCAGGTTGAGCATCATTGAATCCATGAGCCTCGCTGCCATGGCCGCGGGGGCTGACGGGATCATGGTGGAGGTGCACTGCCGGCCGGCAGAGGCCATGTGCGACAGGGACCAGGCCATGCCGCCTGAGATGTTCGGTGGGCTTATGAAAAAACTGAATTTGTTGAGATCCTCCATGGAGGGACTCAGTTGCGGGCTAATGCCTTGATCAGGAGTAGGCCGTCCATGAAAACAATCGAAGTCCACGGCCGGTTGGGCCGGTGTGCCATACATATCGGCGAGTCGCTCGCATCCCTTGGAAATTACGCCCCTCTGGATCGAACGGTGATCGTCACGGACACCCATGTTGTCCAGCACTGCCTGAAGGATTTGCCTCCCCGCAGGGTCATAGCGATCCCCGCCGGTGAAAAGAGCAAGACCCTGGAAACCGTAAAAGAGATATGCCTGAGGCTTATGGACATGGGGGCTGACCGGTCATGTTTCCTTGTGGGCGTGGGCGGGGGCGTAGTGACGGACATCACGGGGTTTGCGGCCTCCATTTATATGCGGGGCATCCCCTTCGGCTTTGTCTCCACCTCTCTTCTTGCCCAGGTGGATGCAGGGATCGGCGGGAAAAACGGGGTCAATCTCGCGGGCTACAAGAACATGGCCGGGGTCTTCAACCAACCCCGGTTCGTGATCTGCGATCTGAATCTCCTGAAGACCCTTCCCCAAAGAGAACTTCTCTCGGGTTTTGCCGAGATCGTCAAGCATGCCCTCATCGGCAGCCCGGACCTGTTTTCGTACATGGAAGCCCATTATGAAAAGGCCTTATGCCTAGACCCCGAGGTCATTGAGAAAATGGTTTACCATTCAGTGCTCATCAAATCCGCCATTGTCAACAGGGATGAGGAAGAGAAAGACGAGCGGAGAAAGCTCAATTTTGGACACACCTTCGGCCATGCAGTGGAAAAGACGGTCGGCATCTCCCACGGAGAGGCGGTCAGCATCGGCATGGGCCTTGCTGCCAGGCTCTCCTGGCGATGGGGATATCTGGACGGTCAGTCCCTTCACCGGATTGAGACGCTGCTCACACGCCTGGGCCTGCCGTTGGGTCTTCCCTGTGAACCTGAAGGGATCGTGGAGGCCCTGAAAAAGGACAAAAAGCGGAGGGGAAACCGGATCCATTGCGTTTTCCTGAGGGCAGTGGGGGATGCCTTTATCAAGGAGATGCCGCTTTGGGAACTGGATTATATGATGCAGGACCCGTCTCTGCATGCGGCCTGTGAAGCCTAAGCCGGCCTGACGGCCGCAGCCAGGCACGTTTGGCCCAAGCCCCGGAAGCCTTCCGGCCGCCCGTGGGGGTCTCTGCCCAAGGGCTGCAACAAAATGCGTTCATATGGTTCGGCGACCGCCCCCTGGCGCCGGATAATGTGTATGGAAAGGCAGCAAGGACACACCGTCCCACCCGCCTGACTCGCCTCGCTCGCATGGCGGGCAGGTGAAAGGCTGTCCTTGGGGCTGGAACAGACTGTATTTTAGAGCCCTGCTGCCGTTCCCAGGAGCTCGATTCGGTTTTTGCAGCCCTTGGGCAGAGACCCCCACGGGCAAACTTCTTCGCACGTTGCGGAGAAGTTACGGACAAAGAGTCTAATTGGATGAAGAAAGGCGAGAGGGGTGAATCATGAGGCTCAAGCACATCAGAAAGCAGATTGACGCGATCGACGATCGCATTCTGCAGCTCTTGCAGGCCCGGATGGAACAGGTACTGGTGGCCAATAGACACAAAAACGAGGTGGAGGACCCGCATCGGGAGCAAGAGATCTTTGACCGAATACGGGCAGGGATCGCCTCCCTGATTAAGGGCGAATTCGGAGAAAAGCTCTTTGCCCTTATCATCGAGGAAAGCAAAAGACTCCAGAACGAGGGCCGGCGGCTCATGGCCTTTCAGGGAGAGCACGGGGCCTACGGAGAAGAGGCATCGCGGGCGTGGAACAGCCAGATGGTTCCCTTTCCGTGCGCGGCATTTGAAGATGTCTTCGAGTGCGTACGGTCCGGTTCCTGCGATGCCGGCATCGTGCCTGTGGAAAACACATTGGGCGGTTCCGTAGAACAGGTCAACCGCCTCCTCATCCGTACGGATCTTTGCGTGGCGGGGGCTGTAGCGCTTCCCATCCGCCACTGTCTGCTTGCACTCCCGGATGCGGACCACAGGGAGATCCGCAGCGTCTATTCCCATCCCCAGGCCCTTTCCCAGTGCCGTCGGTTTCTGGCAAGGAACCATCTGGATGGAATCTCCTATCCCGATACCGCCGGGGCGGCCCGCATGCTGTCGGAGAAGATGCCCAAGAGGTCCGCGGCAATTGCCAGCAGGCTCTGCGCCCAAATGTACCGCCTGGAGATTATTAAGGAGAACATCCAGGACCTGGAGAAGAACATCACGCGGTTTTTGGTCCTGTCCAGGGAACCGGCCCCTGAAAAGGGAGACAAGTGCTCCATTGCGTTCGCCACAGAGCACAAGGCCGGGACCCTGTTCAATGTGCTTCATGCCTTCGCCAACAAGGGCATCAATCTCACGCGCATCGAGTCCATTCCCAATGAACCGGGCGATTATGCCTTCTTTCTCGACTTCGAGGGATCGGACAGGGACCCGCCTGTTGTAGAGGCCCTGGCACAGGTGAAACAGATGACCACCCGGTTCCGGCTGATGGGGTGTTATGCGGAAAGGAGAATTCCATGAAGATACTCATACTGGGCGCAGGCCGCATGGGGGCATGGCTGGTGGAAGAACTCTGCCTTGACCATGAGGTGGCGGTTTACGATCCGGACAGGAGAAAGCTGAAATGCTTCCTTCACGTGACGCGGTTTCTCGATCCTTCGGAGGCAAGGGAATTTGAACCTGCGCTCGTCATTAATGCAGCCAGCATTGCCAATATCCGCGATGCCTTTGAGGCAGTCTTCCCCCACCTCCCCGAGGCATGCATTCTCTCGGACATTGCCTCGGTAAAGACCGGGATCCATGATCTTTACCAGACACTGGGCAGACGATTCGTTTCAACGCATCCCATGTTCGGGCCCACGTTCGCCAACATCAGGGACCTCAGGGACGAAAACGCCATTATCATCCAGGAGTCGGACGAGGAGGGAAAGGCCTTTTTCCGCGACTTTTACACCGGGCTTCATCTGAATGTCCATGAGTACACATTTGAAGAGCACGATCAGACCATTGCCTATTCCCTTTCCATACCCTTTGCCTCTTCCATGGTCTTTGCCGCCGCCATGAAGCAGCAGGAGGCCCCGGGCACCACCTTTAGAAAGCATCTGGACATTGCAAGGGGGCTTCTTTCCGAGGATGACCAACTGATGTCCGAGATCATGTTCAACCCGCACACGGTGAGGCAGATCGAGGCCATCAGCTCCAGCATGGCCTATCTGATCCATATTATCCGAGGGAGGGATCACGAAGAAATGCACAAATTTCTCGACCGGCTGCGCCATAACATCGGGTAGGAGGGCTGCATGAGGATCTGCGTTTCCATTGCCGCAAGGGACACCGAGGAGGCCGTGAACAAGATGGCCAGGGCAGAGACCCTGGCCGACGTGATCGAGGTGCGCCTGGACCTCATGGCGTCCTTTGATGTGAAACGGCTTGTCGGATCGACAACAAAACCCATCCTTGCCGCCTACCGCACGAGGGCCCAAGGCGGGGCGGGGGATGCAAAGACTGCTGTGCGCTGCCTGAGGGAGGCTGTCGAGGCAGGGGTGGATTACGTGGATGTGGAATGGGGGCTTCCCCTTGGTTGCAGAGAGGCCATTATGGGGCATAGGGGCGCCTCGCGCATGGTCCTGTCTATCCATATCCTGGAGAGGACCCCTTCCTTTGCAGAGCTGAAGCGCCTCTTGGAGCAGATGACGGAAGGGGAGGCTGATGTGGTCAAGATTGTCCCCTGGGCCGGAAAATGGGAAGACAACTTCCGGGTTTTAAGGCTCATACCCCGGGCCCTTCAGACCCATACCGAGATTATTGCCTTCTGCATGGGACCCCTGGGCCGGGTGAGCCGCATTCTGTGTCCCCTCATGGGCGGCTACATGACCTTTGCGGCCTTTGAGAGGGGGTCGGAATCAGCCCCGGGTCAGATCCCTGCCCAGGACATGAAGACCCTGTGGAGGATCCTGCGGCCGTGACGCCTGATCAACATACGGCCCTTTACGCTGTGGTGGGGAGGCCGGTCAGGCATTCCCTGAGCCCGGCCGTGCACAATGCGGCATTCTCGGCCGCAGGGATCAACGCGGTCTATCTCGCCTTTGAACCTCCCGACATGGGGGCCTGCATCCAGGCGGTTCAGACCCTCGGGATCAAGGGGATCAGCATAACCATGCCCTTCAAGACCGCTGTGATCCCGTATCTTTCACACGTGGATCCCCTTGCAGAACGGGCGGCCGCGGTCAATACGATTGTAAATGAAGGGGGAAAACTGATCGGCTGCAACACAGACGGGAACGGGGCACTCAAGGCCCTGGAGGAGAAGACAGACCTTGCGGGCAGGCGCGTCATCCTGGTGGGCGCCGGGGGCGCTGCGCGGGCCATCGGTTTCAGTCTGAAGGACAAAGGCGCTGTCCTGTCCGTGGTCAACCGCTCCCACGAAAAGGGAGAGGGGCTTGCCCGGGTTCTCGGGTGTCGATTTATCCCCCTCAACCGTATGGATGCCATCACAGGCGACATCCTGATCCAGACCACCCCGGTGGGCATGGGTCCCCATATAGATCTATGCCCGGTCTCCCCGGAGATCCTGAAACCGGGAATGGTGGTCATGGATCTGGTCTACCGGCCTGTGGAGACACGGCTTCTGCGAATGGCCAGGGAAAGGGGATGCATCGCCGTGAGCGGGCTTCGGATGCTCATTTATCAGGCGGCAGAGCAGTTCCGGCTGTGGACCGGCGTGGACCCCCCTGTCTCCCTCATGGAGAGGGCTGGGAAGGAGGCCCTGGAGAGGCAACATGACGACCTGTGATATGCTGTCCAAGTCAGACCCTGTGATCCAAATGCCGGGCTCCAAGAGCATCACCCACCGGGCAATCATCGCTGCATGCCTGGCCAGGGGAAGCAGCGTGCTGCATCGCTTTCTGGAGTGCGAAGACACGGACCACACCATCAAGGCCCTCCGTCAGGTGGGGGCGCGCATCCAGAAAGACAAAGACCGCCTGAGAATAGAAGGCAGGGGCGGAGCGCCCTGTGAAAGGCCGGTCCAGGAAGCCATTTATCTGGGCAATTCCGGGACCTCCTTCCGCCTGCTCCTGTCTGTGATGGCCCTGTGCCGGGGCGATTTCCTGCTGAAAGGCACGGAACGGATGCACCGTCGGCCCATCGGGCCCCTTGTTTCAGCCCTGAAGCAGTTGGGGGTGCAGGCCGCGTGCGTGAACCAGGACGGCTGTCCGCCGGTGCGCATCCATGCGAACGGCATCCGTGGGGGCAGGGCTTCCGTCCCGGGGGATCAAAGCAGCCAGTTCCTCTCTTCCCTCCTCCTCACAGCCCCCTGCGCGCAAGAGGATGTGGAGGTCTCGGTCCCAGACAGGCTCGTTTCAGGCCCCTATGTGGACATGACACTCCATGTGATGGACCGGTTCGGGATCCGCGTGGATCGAAACGGCAATCGTCGATTCAAGATCCGGGCAGGCCAGGCATACAAGGCCCGGGAGTTCACGGTACAGGGGGACGCGTCTTCTGCTTCTTATTTTTGGGCTGCAGCGGCCGTCACAGGCAGGACCGTCGCCACGACCAATATCCAGCCCTGGGAGGACTGGCAGGGCGATCTCAAATTCCTGGACATCCTGGAAGAGATGGGGTGCGTGATCGAAAAGGGGACCGATCATGTTGCGGTTCAGGGCCGGGAACTTGCAGGTGTGGAGGCGGATATGGGGGATCTGCCCGACATGGCGCCCACCCTGGCGGCAGTGGGCCTCTTTGCCAGGGGAAGGACGATCATCCGCAATGCAGCCCATCTCAGGCACAAGGAAAGCGACCGGCTCCATGCCCTGACCGTGGAATGGAGACGCCTGGGGGGACGCGTCCAGGAACTGGCCGACGGTCTCGTCATCGAGGGAGAGGCGCCTCTGCAAGGGGCGGTTGCGGACCCCCACAACGATCACCGGCTTGCCATGAGCCTGGCCGTAGCGGGTCTGCGGGTCCCCGGCCTGATTATCCGGGACAGAGACTGTGTCGGGAAATCCTTCCCCGGCTTCTGGCACCTTTGGGAGACCCTTTTGGCGCAATGGGGCCGAGGGTGAGGGGGCGATTTAGAGCAGGTTGAATCTGGCCAGCTTGAAACGATCCACTCTTTCTCCGGGAACCGCGCTCCCAATGCGCGCCATGAAGAGATTTTCAGGCCGCATCATGACATTGGGCTCATTGGTCTGGAGGGTCTTGAAGCCCTCCCTGGAAAACAGGCGGATCAGGGCGTCCCGGTAGTCCATGGCCGTGCCTTCAAAGGCGTCCAGGTCCCAGGTCCACGAGTAACCCACCATGTAACAGATGAGCGATTCCACCCGAGGGTGATCCATGGTCAGGCCAAGGATGTGTCGGGCCAGGCCGAGCCTTCGCCAGGGCCGGCGCACCTCGATGATGGAGACCTCCATCATGGACCTGTCCCCCACCTTGATCCAGCGGTCGTCAGGCCCCGGATATTCCAGGATGCCCAGTCCCACAATATCCCCGGTTTCCTGAAATGCCAGGGCGACATTGACGCCCTCCTGGCCTGCGCTCCGGATCAGGCGTTCCTTTTTGGTCACCACGGGCCGGTAGCAGTCGGCGTGGATGAAGGGGTCAGTGAAGTGGAGTTCCTGTATCTGAGCCGGGGTGCAGAAGGATTGGATCAGGAAGGTTCCCTTGTCGGTTTCAAGAGTGATGGTCTTTTGTGGGCGTTTATCGGTCAAGGCAGGCTCAAAAATCCCCCCACTCCCTGTGGAGGCGCTTGATCATGATCTGATAGTCGTGGCAGCGGCCATCGGGCCCCTGCACATAGTCCCTGAGCAGGCCTTCCTTGAAAAAATCGAGCCGCTGAACCGCCTCGATGGCCGCATCCTCCATTCCCACCACAAAATCGGCCCTGAGCCTTTCCAGACCCAGTTCCATGGCCCGTCGCATGAGATCGAAGATCATCCAGGTGCCGAGACGGTTGCCCCTGAAGTCCTTTGCCACCAGGATGCGCAGGCGGCCGACGTGCCGCCTGCTTCCCTCGGGCCGCAGCAGGAGGGCTGCATGGGCGACCACGCGTGCTCCATCCATGGCGAGCACGCAGAAGGCCCTTTTTTCGATGTGGTTGCTGATCCATTGCTCGATCACATCGGCCCTGACAGGATCTTCCTTCATGAACCAGCGCTCCTCCTCGGGAAGCCCTCTGTAAAAGGCAAGCAGGGCATTCCGGTCCCCGGGTTCGGGGGTCTTGAGGACCACCTCGCGGCCGTCCTTGAGCATGACCTCCTTTGGATACTGTTTGTCGAGCATGGATCCTCCCTTTCGCCGGATTCCTGTGGACATTTCCCCAGGGATATGGGTGACATCTCAATCATTCAGGGGCTTCGCTTTGCGCAAATCGACACTCCTGGACCGGAAATGGGCTCCCGTAGGTACGCCTTCAGGCGCACGACCCAGGCTGCGTCTGCGGCTGAAGCCTCGGCTGCCCTGGATTTTTGAGATCACAGGGATATAGCTCAGAACGGGCACAAAGACAAGGCAAAAGCATTGTGCGGGTCTGCCTGAGCTGACCGCGGGATCCATTGACTTTCACCTCGTTTTTTTATAAAGAATATGCGGTGCCGCGACGTTTGGCAGAATCTTTGCCGCTGCTCATCGGGTTCAAAGATTCAGGGGTTGCGCGTCTTTCATTGGGTTCCTTCAATTCCATGTTGGGGAACTGCGGCCTATAGGAGGTTTCGAATTGGCTCTTTAATGGACGGGATTTCCCATGGAAAGTCCGGAAGGCGACGCCACAGTCAAAAAATGGCTGGAGACGGATGAGGCAGGGGCGGTCCTTGAGCGCGTTGCCCGGGCCGTGGCCGCATCCGCCGCATCCAGGGGGCTCTCCAGGGTTTTTTTGCTGAAGGACCCATTCTGCGACTACCCGCCCGAGGACCTGATAGACGATGTCCGGTCCGAGTTGGCCCTCTTCATTCTCGAGCATTCAGCCCGTTTTTCCGGTATGCTGGCAGCCGGACACGGCAATCCCTGTCCCTTCCTCAAAAAGGCCTTTCTCAACCACTGGATCCAGAATACGAGGAATGCCGCAGCAGACCTGCAACGCGCCTTCTACAAAAGGGTCCAGGACGTTCTCAGAAATGCCCATGGCTTTTATCTATCGTCGGAAAGCGGAAAACCGCTCTCTTTCAGCCTGACCTCCAACAGCGGCCCCATCGCCTGCCTTTGCGAAGAGGATCTGACGTCCATCCCGTTTCCGCCCGATCTGGTTCGGCAGTACGCATCCGTCAACTCCAAGCAGGCTATCCTCCGTCTATCAGCCTACTTATGGGACCATGTCTCGCGTATGTGGGGGAATGCCCCCGTTCGGGTGGCTGTAGGGGACCTGGTGGAGTGGATCGGCCTTCATGTCAGACTCAAGCCCCCGAGGGTGGATAAGGAAACCCCGGACGGCGATTCCGTCGTGGACAGCATCCCGGCCGAGTCCGGAAACCCCGAGGCCTGGGGCTTTGATCGGGACGCGGTCGTCCGTTGGGCCGCGCTTTTCTCGAACCGCCTCAGTCAACAGGAACAGGATGTCTTCAGATTGACCTACGGCGATGGCCTCAGGCTGAAGGAAGTGGCCCGGAAACTCCACTATAAAGGGAGCTCCGGGCCCACATACCCGCTTGAACGGGTTTACAGCAAGCTGAGGTTTTTCCTCAGCGACCTTCCCTGGCTGTCGCCTGACGATTTCAACCTGGAGGCCTTCCGTCTTTTTATGGAGCGTCTGGTCTCTATTTTGAAAAAGCGGGCGTCAACGCCGTAAAAGAGGGATGAAAGGTGTAGCTTCCATGCGATCTGGAAAGAGGCCCATGCAAAGCCGTAAGCATTCGTTAACACTGGCCAAACAGTTTCGAACCTGCCCCCCGATGCATGTGCGGGAGGACCCGGCGCATCGACATGAATACGAGAGGCATCTTGCAGTGTGCCCCTATTGTTCAGGGCCAAACACAGGGGAAAGGGATGCCTGGGAGGCCTTGGCCGGGCATCTTGCCGCTCTTTCCGGGGAGGGCAGGGAGGCTTCTGCAGCGGAGGCCGTCGCCCCCGGCCAGCTTCGCTGCATCCGAGACGACAGGGCTGTGTGGCAGGAGGACCTCTACTTCACCCCGCCCGTGGTCCTGGTGCTTCAGACCGCGGCCGGCACCTCGGAGGACCTCCTTGTTGCCCAGACCTATCCGGACATCGCCCTGGCCGGACCCGGCGACTTGATCCTCACATCCCAGCATACGCCTGTCGGGGATCTCGTTGTTGAATGTTGGAATGTCTACACGCTGAAGGCATCCGATCTGGGAAAAGCCCTCGGATCGGTAGATTCGGAAATCATGTCTGCGGTCAGGTCCCTGGCGGAGGACCCGGGCGCCTGCCCCTCTTGGGCCATGGCGCCGAGGCCCCTTACAAAGCAGGACCCGAGGATCCACTTCAGGAAGCTGGAGTCGGAGGTGGGACGCGTCTTTTCCTCTAAATCGGTTTCAAGGGCCATGTTTCATTGGGGATCGCCTGGCTTGAAGCTGGTCTATGATTCGCCAGATGCGCTGCGGGGCGCCATCCGCAAGATCATTCCGGGGGCGCATTGGAAACAGCCTTGCCTCTCGCGAGAAGAGGTGCTGACCATGCTGGAGCTTCCCACGGAAAGGCTTCCCCTGGCGGCGGATACTGCCTCCGTTGAGAGAATCAGCGTCAATTTGGTTCGGCTGAGGGCAGGCGAGGTCATATCCGTCGAGCCGTCTTTTTTGGAGATTTGTGGTCAGAGCGGTTCGCTGGTGGTGAGCGGAAGGGTTTGCGGCCTTCCTCCCATGGTTCAGCATCCCGAGTTCATTTGTTTCCTGGACCCGGAAGGAATGCGTCCCCTGAGGCCGGTCAGACAGGAATGGCGTGCGTCCACAGGGGATTTTGTGGTGGCCTTTGATTTTGAGGCAGATGCGCCCTGGCGCTTGAAGGCCGCACTTCTCTTTGAATCGACGGAGGCTTGACATGAGGCGGACCGATCTTCGGCATCTTGAATTCCTGTCAAGGACCGAATGGGGCCGGCGCCACCTCAAAGAACTGCTCTATTTTCCCGATGCAGGCCTTTGGCAGTCGTTGTCTGTTGATGAATTCTCGGATGCGTATGGCATGCTCACATCCCGCCTGGGGCCTCTCAGCGAGATCCGCCGGATGCTGGATCTGCACCTGGCTACCGAGGCCCTGTTGCAGAGAAGGGAGGCCCCCGACTGGTTCATCCAATGGATTTCCGACCATCTCGACGTCAATGGATACGCAGCCCCGCTCGACTGGCAAACGTGCCTTGCCGGACAGTGGCATGCAGGGCCTGTGCTCCTTGTTAACGAAAAGGCCTATGTGCGTTATTTTATTGTCGGACTGGCGCCCAACGCCAATGGGATGCCTCTGTGGCCGCACTGGGCCGATGGTCTGATGGATGACAGGGCCAAGACTGCCGTCCAGTGCGCGGTCAGGGCGTGTCATGTCATACGGCCCCCTGGTCCAGGGCTCGCGCCTTTCCTCTATCCCCTTGCCCTTCCCAACCGGCGGGTTCAGATAACGGGGACCTCCCTCGGACTCTCCATAGCCTTGGGGATCATGGGGCTCTTGAACAATGAAAGATTGTCCGAGGATGTCCTGGCAAGCGGCGCCGTGCTTCCAGACGGCTCTATTTCGAAGGTGGGACGGCTATCCGCCAAAACAGCCTGTGCAGGGAAGCTCGGGTTCAGGATTTTCCTCTTTCCTTTGGATAATCGGCCCCCCTCTCAGACAGTGGGCATAAAATGTCTTCCGGTCTCCGACCTTGGCGAGGCATGGACCCTCGCAAGGATATATGCACCGGGCCAGGGGAAAAGACTCTCGCTTATGGCCAACATGCTTGCTGACCCTGTGACGTTTATCGACAACTGCACTGCGGTCCCCTTCAAATGGCTGGAATGGGCAAGGGAGAACGGGAAGATCAGCCATGTCAGGGACATGGCGCTGCACGCTCCGGATTTCTTTGAGGCCCTTGTCAACAAGGCGGATCACTGCATTTCAAAAGGCGACATGACCCGAGGGCGCATACTTGCGGCGTGTGCAGGGCCCGAGGCAGTGGAAAGGCTGAAACACGTTGTCCCGGTCTCGGTCTTCAGATGGCTGACCTTGAATCTTGCCATAGCCAATCACATGGGCGATGTGGCCTCTGCCCGCATGTGGGAGAATGAGGCTGAAGCCATGGTCCGGCAGGCGTCCATGACAGACGCCGAGTCCTTTGCCAACTTTTGCAATCACCGGGTGGTGGGCCTTTCCCACAACCGGTATCAGTTTGAGCCTGAACTTCCGCCGATTGTGAAGAGGGTCTTAAACGCCCTGGAATCGCAGTACCGGTCTCAGGGTTGTGTGATCGAAAATCCCGTCAACGAGACACTCGGGGCATTCTATGGGACGCTCGCGCAGAACTGCGGCTTCTGCGGGCCTCGGCATCTGGCAGAGACCCAAAGATATGCAGCGCTTTCCAGAAAGGCCTTTGGAGACGGCAAGGCCCCGGAGCTGAAACCGGACTGGCTCAGGCCTTACAACTATGCGGCCTACGCCTGTCTTGATGCCCGTGAGTGGACCGAAGCCGAAAGAAACCTCCTGGCCTATTTACAGATGGAAGACTGGGTTCAGCTCTGGGCTCTGCTGCCCGGGCTCTCTCAATGGCAGCACGCGCTTCTGGCCCGTTTCTTTGCCGATTGCGAGACCCGGGAAGAAGGGTTGCGATATAGGGAATGGGCATCACGAAATCAAGACCACATGGTAAAGCAGAATCATCCCTGGCAGCTCTGGTGCTTCAATATGGGAAGAGTGAACTGGAAGACGGGGAGGCCGGATTCGGCAACGGGACTGTTCAGGCGAAGCCTTGAGATCTGCCTGCACGAGGGGATGGGACCAACGGTCCAGGTTATGGCTTTGCTGCCCCTTTCAGGGCTCTGGAAGGCCGGGGGGCTTGTCCGGCTGGAGATGGCTTCCATGGAAAAAAAGATTCGGCGTGCGGCCGTGAACCTGAATGCGGTCCACTTTGATCCGCTGCTCAGGCAACCTGTCTTTACAAAGGTCCTGGAAAGTGTCTGGGAGAGACCGGAGACGATGTTTCCGTTCACCTACCGCTGAGTGCAACCCGATAGGGTTCACGAAAGACACGAAAGGCACAAAAAGGATAAAATTTTTTTTGAAAAAAATCTGCATAACGCCGTATAGACCAACAGATGAGCGCGATTCGGCATTCAGGCCTGCCCGCCAATGCGTTAGAGCCAAGGACAACTTTCCAACAACGGGGGGTCTCCTGATCCAAGCTGCGGCACAGATCCAGGGAGGCTATGGCAGGCGGGCGTCAGCCTTTCACAAAATCCCATAGGAATTCAGGCGTGAGCCTTTTAACTTCTGAAAAACCCGTATCCAGCAACCCATAACGAGCAACCAGCAACGAGCAACCAGTCATGCACTACGGAAAATATACGTTCATATGCCAATTTCAAAACGATGCGATCCTGCCGCCTTACAAGGGCTCGACCTTTCGCGGGGTCTTTGGCATTGCCTTGAAAAAGGCGGCATGCGCCCTCAAGCGCCAGGATTGCGCGGACTGCCTCCTCAAGACCCGGTGCCTCTATGCCCGGGTCTTTGAAACGCCCCTCGCCCTGGAAGTCCCGGAGGGGTCGAGGGTCTCGACCCCTCCCCACCCCTTTGTGATCGAACCGCCTGCGACCGAGCAGATGATGTTCAAGTCCGGCGACGAGGCGGCCTGCGGGCTTCTGCTTTTTGGGGAAATCGATCAAAGTCTTCCCTATTTTGTGTACGCCTTTGAGCAGATGGGAAGGATCGGGATCGGGAAGCGGGTGAACGGGAAGAGGGGCAGGTTCGTGCTCAAGGAGATCAAAAGCGGCGCCAGGACCATCTATACAGATGCCGGGCAAAAGCTCATGTTGTCGGATTTGGCGGAAGACCTGAGCCTTTCCGAACGGATCCGCCCGATCCACCGGATCAGGGTCAGGCTCCAGACGCCGCTGCGGATCAAGTACGCGAATGAAATCAAGGCCGATCTCCCTTTCCATGTCCTGGTCAGGGCCATGCTGCGGCGGGTCTCTTCCCTCATGAACACCTGGGGAGAAGGCGAGCCGGATCTGGACTACAAGGGCCTGATCGAAAGGGCCGCACAGGTGCGCGTTGTCGAAAACGGCCTCCGTTGGTTCGACTGGAAACGCTATTCCAACCGCCAGGAGCGCAAGATGTTTATGGGGGGCATGGTCGGATCAATCACGTATGAGGGCGATCTGGCCGAGTATCTCCCTCTCATCCGCTTCTGCGAACAGGTTCATGTCGGCAAGAATACCTCATTCGGGCTGGGCAAAATTGAGACCGGAAAAGCCGAATGAGTCGTAAGCGGTCACGGGGATGCCCGCTGGCAATTCAGTTGTCCGAATCGGTTATGAGTCTTTCTGAAACGGATTTTGCGGATTACACGGATGGTTGGGATAACGATCTGCCCCCGCCCGGCAATTCTTTTTACCGTGACCCCAGCGGAAGCTGGGGTCCAGGGGAGCTAAGGGAGCCAGGGGGGCAGGGGGATTTCCAGGTGGGTAGGAAGCCCTTTACACAAAAGGGGGGGCATGAAGGCGACTTGCCCCCTGATCGGTGGCGGAAAGATTTGTCCGTGGCCTCTACGACAGAGAAACGAACCTCAATTTGTATATTTCCCGTTCAACGCCGTAGAGGTCAAGTTAAGGGGATTGCGGGACCCCAAGCGGACGGCATGGTTGGCAATCGGACATTGATGAACAGCAAGGAGGTATGGGCATGGGAATGACGGAGTCAATGTACACGGTTCGGTTCGTGACCCCCGCCTTTCTGGGGGACGCGGATCAAAGAGGAAGGTGGCGCACGCCGCCCTTCAAGGCCCTCATCCGGCAATGGTGGCGGGTGGCGACCGCAGGCGACAAGGAAATCGACTACGACTGGGAAAAACTCCGCAAAAAGGAGGGGGAACTCTTCGGCCATGCGTGGCTCAAGGAGGATGGCAGCGAAAAAAAATGGGCTGGGACGAGCCGGGTACGCATTCGCCTGGACAATTGGCGACCCGGACAGCTTGCCAATCTCAGATCGAGTGGGCCGGTCTGCCATCCCGAGGTCAACCATCCCAGGTTGCCGGCTTGCCCCGATAAACCAAAGGGGCGATTGATTGAAACCAACCTGTATCTCGGTTTTGGCGTAGTGGGGACGAGGGGACTGGATAAATCCCCTGCTATTGGTCCGGCAGAGGAGAACACCCTGACGGTCCTTTACCCGGAGGCCAATAAGCAGGAGATCAATGACACCATGACGTTAATCAATGCCTTTGGGACGCTTGGTGCACGATCAAGAAACGGTTGGGGTTCGGTTGCGCTGACCAACAGGGATACACATGGGCCTGGGTTGAAATTGTATAGTGATTACTTCTTAAAACCGTTCAAACGTGATTTGGCCAGTTCTTTGTCCTTTAAGTTCAATTGGCCTTGGCCCCACGCCATAGGCGAAGACGAGAAAGGCCTGCTCATATGGCTCACAGCGCCCCAAGATGGGTTCGCCCAGGTCTTGCGTGTGTTGGCTGAGACCAAGATAGCATATCGGACAGCTATTCCAGTACCCGGAGGGCATGCGTTAGGTGAAAGGCATTTCCTTGGTTACCCGGTCACAAATCACCCGGTAGGTGCGTGGGGCAACGCAAGCCGTCTGGCAAACCAGTTGAGGTTCAAGGTCCTGCAAGACCACAACGGCAAATACAGGGGTGTTATCTACCATATCCCCTGCGGCCTACCCAATGAACTTATCAAACCTCTAAAGGAGAGAGACAGGCAGTTTGTGAAGGAGCGTCAACTGGACGTGTGGCGAAAGGTCCATGGTGTCTTGGATTCCTACAAAGGCCTGACCCGCGTCAAAGGAGGTGTGTGATGGAAAATCATAACGATCGCATATGGCAGGCCAAGCTCCTGGCCTGGACCCACGACCCGGCGGAAAAGGCGTTGGTCCTCCTGAGAGACCCTGCCGGGCATGAAGGGGGGACCGTAAAGGAGCTACGCAAGAAAATATTCCGAGAAAAGATCGGAGTCGATCTTTTAGGTGCGGTCAACAAGGCCGACCGGTGGGCTGCAGCCGCGGACCGGCCGCAGTTTCCCCGCGTCAAAGAGGGCGGGCCTTACCAGGAATGGGCACAGGTGCGTTTCGATAAGTCTCCCGTGCTGATTCATCCCTTATCCGGGGAGCAGATCAAGGTGGGGGAGGGGTTTGCTGACGTAGCCCCCGATCAGATCAAGGCCGTCAGCTTTGACCACTTCTCGCAACTCATCATCGAGACCAGTGACGACCGTGTTGATTGGCGCAAAACGGCCCTTGCCTTCTGGCGTTTCGGCCCTGAACTGCCTGCGCGTGAAATCGGCAGCCTCTGGCAGGTACTCCCGGCAGACACCCGCGTACCGGACCATACCATCTGGACCCATCTGGATTTGACGTCTGCCTTTGCCGGCGCCTTTGCGGCCGATCAGGCGGAGGAACCGGCCCTTGTGGCGGTGAGCTTTGGGCCGGTGCAAAACTTTATCGCTCAAGCGAGGAGCATCTCTGACCTTTGGGCCGGATCCCATCTCCTTTCCATGATCTGCTGGCAGGGACTCAAGGTGGTGTGCGAGGATTTCGGGCCTGACGCCGTGATTTATCCCCAGTTGCGGGGAGTGCCCCTTGTGGACGTATGGCTCACAGAGCAAGGGATTCCCAGGGAAAAATTCCAAAAGACGGAATGGATGAGGTTCCAGAGCGATGCCAATCCGCTCTTTGCAGCCGCCCTTCCCAACAAGTTCGTGGCCGTGGTCCCAGCATCTCGGGCTGAGGCGTTAACAAGTACCATCAGTGAGCGAACGCGGGCGTGGGTGAAAGAGCAGGCCCTCAAGGCCGTTCACCTCCTGATTGACAAGGGGGGTGTGATGGCGCCCGATCTGGGGGTTATCGAGGAGCAAGTGGATGAGCAGCTGCGAAATTTTCCTGAGGTCCACTGGGCCGTGGTGCCATGGTCCCTTTCGCGGGACACGGCCAACCCAAAAAAGATAAATACACAAAAGCTTGGGGAGGCCCTGGCCGCCTTTTCCCCTGCGGGCGATTCGGCCCCGGGCTTTCTGGGCTCTCATCTATGGAAAATCCTCTCGGAGGAAACCCAGCTACGGACGGCAGCCTTTTTCAGCCCAAATCCTGGAGTCCTGTATCCTGCCTTTTATGACCTGCTGGAGCGGGTTCATTCGGCATCCAAGTCAGCCCGTTTCTTTGAACAGATCCCTCAGCAGGGAATTCGGTGTTCCATCTGTGGAGAGCGGGAGTGGCTTACCCCTGAGAAAGAAGCCCTTAACCTGTCTCCTGGACAAAGAACCAACACCCTTTGGGCCAAGATAGCCGAAAGACGCCAGCGATGGGCCAAGAGGGGCGAACACCTCTGCGCCCTTTGCACCCTCAAGCGCCTTTGGCCCGACCTTTTCGTGGAATCCATTCGGCCCGTTCTCGAGATTGCGGTTGGGCGGTATGTGGTCTCCACCCACACCATGGCCCTCGCCACCAGCCTGGACAGGTGGCTTGACCGTCTGGCCAAGAAGGACGGCCAAGACGTGATAAAGGACCCCGACTTCCTGTGTCTCGGCAGCTATACGGAATCATGCGACAATGCGGCACTTCCCAAATCCCTTCACCTGAAGCTGGAAACCGGCGGTTATGACGCGAAAGTCGCTCAGCTTGCCCGAAGGCTGCCCGCGCTCCTGGACGAATTAAGAGAGCGGATGTCTGAGCAGAAACAGGGCCTGGATCAGGAAAAGGCGGAGGAGGATTTGAGGAGGTTAGAGGAAAAAATCCGAAAGGTCCTCGGCAAGACCAAGAGCGGGAAAAAGCCCCTTGAGAACTATTACGGCCTGATCCTAATGGATGGGGACAGAATGGGATCATGGCTCACGGCAGGCTCATCGTCCGTTGCCGACCGGGGATCCTTCTCCGTGGCATACAAGGACCGTTGGCATCCGGATATCCTCGCAAAGGGAGAGGCCTATTGGAAAGGAGAAATCCCTGCCCTTGGGGAGTACCTCTCATCCGTCAGCGCACCCTCTCCGGGCCGTCACATGGCCGTTTCATCGGCCCTCAATGCCTTTTCGCTCTATGTAGCGCCCTACATTGTGGAGACCCTGTTCAAGGGCAAGCTGATCTATGCGGGCGGGGATGATCTGATGGCCATGGTGTCCGTTGACGATCTGCTCTCAACCATGCTGCTCCTAAGACTTTTTTACAGCGGCTTCCCCTTTGGGCAACCCGAGGATCTGGAAACCCTGTTTCAATTCGTGGGCGCTGGGTCGGATCGGGAACTCCTGCGATCGAGAAAAGGGTATGTCGGATTCAAAAAGAGGCTCCTCCGCGTGATGGGGACCCGGGCCACGGCCAGCATGGGCGCTGTGGTAGCCCATCACACTGCCCCCTTGGCCGCGGTGCTCCGATTGCTGCGGGCAGCAGAGCGCCGCGCAAAAGATGACGGAAAAAGGGATGCGTTTTCCATCACCGTCCTTAAACGGGCCGGCGGTGCGCTGTGTCTCACCGCACCCTGGTTGGTGGGAGCCGAGTCCGCCGAGGCCAAGAGGCCGCAACTGGGGAGCATGGGCCTGCTCCTGAAAATGCGGGACGCCCTGAATGATCCCGACATGTCGCGGCGCGCAGCCTATATCATCGGGGACTGGATCGGCCATCTGCCGGACGCCGGAACCATGGGAGATGAAACTCTCCACACCGATATGCTGGCAAAAAATCTGGCGTTTCAGCTCCGCAGGCAGTGCCAGGGCAAGCCCCGTTACGAGGAGCTTGGTGAAGAGCTGGTGTCCTTGGCCATCCGTGCCCAAGGCAGGACCGGAGAGGAAGAGGATAAACAGTTTATCAAAACGTTCATCGCCGTGGCGGAGTTCTTCATGAGAGAGGGTCGCGTCGAGTCCACGGGCGAGCACAAGGAGGTGGGCCATGCATGAATATCTCTTCCTGAAACCGCTGGATGTTCTGTACCTGAGAGGGAACCGACTCTTTGGGGCGGCCGGGGACCACAGCGAGGCTCTGATGCCCCCCTGGCCCTCGGTGGCGGCCGGGGCGATCCGGACGCGGATCCTGGCCGACTGCCTGCCCGCAGGTATCTCCATGAAACAGTACGGCTCCGGCACTTCTCCTGGAGGTCCGCTTGGGGAGTGCCTGGGGACCCCACAAGAACCTGGGGCCTTTGAGATCGTCCATTTCTCGGTAGGACGTATGACTACAGGTGGACCCGCTGAATGCTTTTTGCCGATGCCCGCTGATGCCCTCGTGCAGGAGCTTGAACCGGACACCTGTCGCTACCTGCTCCCCCGCAGGCTCGGTTGGGGGATTTTGTCCGGCTATCTATTGGACTCCCTACCTGTTCTGAGGACCCCGGCTCAGGGCAAGATGAGGACCGGGCTCATGCTCAACCCCCAGGGGCTGACTGCCTACCTGGAAGGTGCGGCAATCAGGAGGGAGCATCTGACAGAGACTAAGGATCTCTGGCAGTCGGAGACCAGGCTGGGTATCGCCCTGTCTGCCCTCACCCGGAGCGCCGAAGGAGGGAGGATCTACACTTCGATGGTAGTTGCCATGAAAAAAGATGCGGGTTTTGTCGTGGGGGTGGCCGGCGCCGGGGATTTTCTTCCCAAGTCAGGCCTCCTCCGTTTTGGGGGCGACGGTCGCGCTGTGGAGATATCCCCCTGTTCCGTTCCAGTTCCGGAACCGCCTTGGGATGTCCTACAGCAGACGGGGCAATTCAGGGTCATTTTTCAAACGCCAGGGCTTTTCCCTGATGGATGGCGGCTCCCGGGATTTGAACGGGAAAACGGCGGTTGGCGCTGGGTCTGTGATGATTTCCAGGCCCGGCTTGCCGCGGTGGCTCTCCCGAGGAGCGAAGTGATCAGCGGGTGGGATATGGCATTAAGCCTGCCCAAACCGGCCCTCAAGTCTGTGCCTGCAGGCTCCGTGTACTGGTTCGAGGATTTCCGCGGGGAGATTGTAGCCTTAAAAAGGCTTTTATCTAATGGAGTGCAAACAAAACGGAAAGGCATTTTTTGCCAGCGACAGGCTGAGGGTTTCAACCGGGTGTTGGTAGGGGCCTGGCCTGAAAAGACGCGCTAAGCGTCAACAACAGTGGGAATTTTGAACGTAAGAGCGAAGGAGGTAAGTCATGTTTGAACAAAAAAAAGCGATTTTCGTTTATTGTCTGAGCCCTGTTCACATGGGCGCAGGATCTGCCATCGGCGTGATTGACAACCCGATCCAGCGGGAGAAGCACACCGGCTACCCCACCATTGCCGGATCAGGGCTCAAGGGGGCCATCCGGCATCATTTTTGGGCCTTGGCCAACGGCGATAGCAAGGCTGTGGATCGGATCAATGGGTTGTTTGGTCCTGAGCCGGACAATTCCAGCGATTTTGCTGGCGCTGTCAGCTTCATGGATGCCCAATTGGTGGCTTTCCCGGTTCGATGCGCCAAAAAGGCATTTGCCTATACTACATCCCCGACCCTCCTGGCACGCCTGCAACGGATCTTGAGTGTCGCCGGGGACGACCCACAATGGAACTTTGCGCCGATCCAGGAAGGTTCCTGCAAAGTGGCATCCAAAGGGATAACAACAAACAATCATGTCCTGCTGGAGGCCTATGACTTTACGGCCGAGGAGAGCGAACCTCTTAAACGTGTCGCCGTCTGGCTCTCTGAACATGCGCTGCCCGAGGGTGAGGCCTATAAGTTCTTTAGAGATAAGCTGGTAGAGGACCTTGTGCTTCTCTCGGACGAAGATTTGAATTACTTCGTGCAGAACGCCACCATCGTGGAGCCCCATGTGCGCATCAACGACGTGACCGGAACCGCAGAGGAAGGGGGGCTGTTCTACACTGAAAACCTGCCGCCGGAGAGCATTCTGGCGAGCCTTGCCATGGCGAGCGTTGAGAGGAAGGAAAATGGCCTGGACGCCAAAGCGGTTATGGACTCGCTCATGGCGGGCTTTGACGCCGGCGAGGGCGGGGCCAGGGTCAGCGGCATCAATGGAACCGTTATCCAGATCGGCGGAGACGCCACCACCGGCAGGGGACAGGTGGCGTTTAAGGCCCTTTAGAAAGGAGGCTTAACATGGCAAGGGATCTCGATCAGGAAAGGGCCGCCCAGGCCTGGAAAGATGTTCAACAAAGGAAGGACTCTGAATACAAAAACGCAGCCAAGGCCGCTCCGTCCATGATTATGAACAACGGACTCATGCAAACACTGGCGTTCCTTTATCAGAAGAATGAGAGCCAGAAATTGCTGAGCAAACAGATTTCGACCTGGATTTTGAGACAGATATTTGGTGAGCAATCCAGCCAGGCAAAAGAAGATCCGTTCCTAAAGGTCATGGCTAAGCTTCATCAAACGGAAAGTTCCATCACCTACCGACGGGCTACGGAAGAGGCTTTATCCTATCTTCGCTGGGTCAGACAATTTGCCCCCGCCTTGATAGGGGACTAAGGAAGGAGGGTTGCCATGGGCGTTGAAGCAGTACCGGCGTATATAAAGCATGATGATCTGAAAGGCATCCCGCCCGGCCATCGTTTCAGCCTTTTTTTTCCAGTATGGAAGGCGGGCACGTGGGATGTGGAGAAGGATGGGAAAACCCAGGCGCTGCGAAAAGTCCTGGATTGCCCAAACGATACTGTGAACCTCATTCATTCGATCCGCACCAGACAGGCATCTGTTGCCAAGTCCTATGAGGATGCCATGCTGACGCTGGAGGCCGAGTCGGTGAGCCCCTTTCTCACCGGCATCGGACAGGAGCATCCAGTTGAAAACGGCTTCACCTTCATGAACCCCTTCGGCATCCCTTATCTGCCCGGTTCTGGCGTGAAGGGGGTGGTGAGGCGGGCGATGGAGGGGATGGCACTGGGCGAATGGCCGTTAGGGGATGTCCGCTGCTCGTTGCTCGATGTCTGGGTACTGTTCGGCTTCGAGGCTGCCAGCGGCTATCTTGGAGGGTGCAAGCTTCCTAAAGTGAAGATGGTGGAAGAGCGAGGTGAGAACCTGCAGAAGGCCTATATGGCGGATATGGAGAAGGAGGATGCAGAGGCCATCCTGGCATATCTATCAGATATCATAGCCGGGGCCTCCCTGAAGCAGTCCCAAAAGGATGAATTTCGGAAAAACCCCAGAGAGTTTGTGCGCCGCCTTGTCGGGAGCGACGGAAAAAGCCTGCGCGAGGCCATTCACAACCAGGGCAGGCTCATTTTCTGGGACGTGTATCCGGAGATTGCAGGGAAGAACCTCAGTATTGATATCCTGACCCCTCATTATATGGAATACTACCAGGGGGATCAACCGCCCGCGGATTGCGGACAGCCGAAACCCAATCCCTTTCTGACAGTACCGCCCGGCAGCAAATTCACCTTCCGCGTTCAGTTGGGTAACGGCCCGCTGCCTGGCGATCTGGGAGCCCGCTGGAGGCCTCTCCTTGAAACGGCCTTTGAGACGGCTTTCCACTGGCTCGGGTTCGGCGCCAAGACCTCGGTGGGCTATGGCCAGATGAGGCATGCCCGGCGTTCTGTTCAATCTTCGGATACGATGAAAGCAGAGACAGACGATGCCACAGCGAAATCTGTTTCAGAAGAGGCAAAGCCCATCATTTGGGAAAAGGCGCATGTCTCGTACTCGCCCGGGGGCGGGGGCATTGTCACCGCCACGAGAGAGGGCCAAAGAGCAAAGGCAAAAAAAGATGACTTGAAGGATGTCCCGCCCGCAATTGCGGCCAAGCTCTTTGGCAAGAAAAAGAAGGCGGAAGGGGTGCGGGTCGAGGTGAGGCCCGTGGGAAACAGCCTTAAATTGCTTCATATTCTTGAATGAAATTGAAATCCAGCAAGGGGCATTTCTGAGTGCCCCTGCTGTTCTTTTCGCATGCCATGAGGAACCGCCATGCCCAAAAAACTCCGCCCCAGCGGTGGATATCGAAAAACTGTCAGCTTTCAGACGGCCACGATCATCTATGACGCGACCTACTGGTTCTGCGAGAAATTCCTTGATTCGCGCTCGCGCACTGTGGATCAGATGGTCCAGGCGGCCCGTTCGGGTCGGCAGAACATCGCCGAAGGGAGCCGCGCCTCTGCCACCTCTTCGCACACCGAGTTGCGGCTGCTCAATGTGGCGAGGGCCAGCTTCGAGGAGCTGCTCCTCGACTACGAGGACTTTTTGCGGCATCGCCGTCTGGCCCAGTGGGGGCCTGACTCAGCGGAGGCCGCTGCGGTGAGGGGAGTGCCGCGGAGGTTCAAGGCAGATCGGTCTGATCGGACCGATTTGACGGATCTGACGGATCAGGAGCGGTGGTCCCTTTACGCCCCCTGGCTGGAACACAATGACCCGGCCGTACGGGCCAACGCCCTCATCTGCCTGATCAACCAGGCCAACTATCTGCTGGACCAGCAGATCGCGGCCCTCGAAAAGCAGTTTGTCGAGGGTGGGGGTTACAGCGAGCAGCTTGCTGCGGCCAGGCTGGCTGCGCGGGGGCGGCGAAAAAGAGATCCGTCGGATCGGTCCGATCGGTCTGATCCGACCGATCAGATACCCGCCTGCCCCCGATGCGGCAAGCCCATGGTCCTCCGCACCGCCCGGAGCGGCAAGAACGCCGGCAGGCAATTCTGGGGCTGCTCGGATTACCCGGACTGCAAGGGAGTGGTTGAGTTGTGATGGCCGCCAACATCCTGATCACCACATTCGGCGCCACCTGGCAGATCGTTCCGGAGCTGCTGGGATTCACCAACCCGGGGCTGGTGGATCTCTATGCCTTTCACCCAGACTCGGAGGGCATCCGGAATGCCCGGCATCGGGCCGGGATCCGCCCTGTGGATGAGGTCTGGCTCATCACCACCAAGGGCAAGACCACGGACGGGGCCGTCCGCGAGGTGCGCGCTTGGCAGGACCTGCTGGGCCCGGGGCGCGGGCCGAGGCTCTGCGTCTGGCAGGCCGCCAACATTACGGATCTCTCCTCCGAGGCTGAATGCCGACTCATGGCCGAGTGCATCTACCGGCTGGTCCTGCATGCCTCTGAGCGCTCCGAAGGCGGCCAACTGATCGTGTCGCTCACCGGGGGCCGCAAGACCATGAGTTCGGACATCCAGGCAGCCGCAGCGGCCTTCGGGTGCCATGCCCTTTTGCATGTTATCCAAAACGAGAACTATCGTAATCCCTTGTTTCAATTAGGCCCGGATGATTTCACCCGTCCGTTGCCCGCCGATCTCAGGGATGCAATCACCCCACTGGTGACGGGAAGTTACAGAAGGAGCCCTGTGGTGGATGAGGCCGCGGACGGGCCCCTCCAGGGCGCCGCTTACCCCGTTCCCTTCTCGGACGGCAGCGATCCGCTGGAAATCAACGTGCAGCGTCCGGAGCTTGTCTTGGAGGTCCAGCGTCGGCAGGACAAAGCGGGCTTCCTCTACTGCAATTACACGCATCGCCTGATGCACGAGGAGGCGGACGCCAATTTCCTGGCGCTATACAACCTGCCGCCGGCCATGATCCGGGACCTGAAAGACCGCAGGCTGGGGGTGGATCCCCAAAGGGAGGAGGCCGAGCTGGCGTGGATCCGGAAACTGCCTAAGGCCGAGCTTCACTGCCATCTCGGGGGGGTTGCGGACGTCGCTGACCTCATCGAAATCGCCGCGGCCAATCGCCGTGGAGTGGAATACCACAAGGATCGGCTTTTGCCCTGGCTGGACCGCTGGCGGAGAAGGCTGGACAGGGGGCAAGGCTTGCCAATAAGGTTTAAGAGCCTGAGAAAGGCAGTGCCTGGCGTCCCAGAGCCGTTTTGCGCGGCCGCCTTTGTCCTCTTGTTCGAAGAGCGGCCCGAGCTGTTGGATGAGGTGGTTTTCGGGCCTTACCGGGATGCCTCGGCCTTTTGCGGCATTGGTTTCAAGGCCTACGAGGCCTTGGGGGACCTACAAGGGTCCGGGCTGCTCCAGAGCGAGGAGAGTCTCAGGGCCGCGTGCAGGGTCCTGATGCGCAGGGCTGTGCTGCACAACGTCCGCTGTCTTGAGGTCCGATGTTCTCCTGTCAACTACACCCGTGGGGGTCTGGGCCCGTTCCAGGTGGCGCGAATCATCCATGAAGAACTCACGGCGAACCCACATTGCGCCTGCTCCATCATCTTTACGGCGAGCAGGCATCACAGCATGGCCAAGGTGCGACAACATATTTCCCTGGCGCAGTCTCTCATGGCCGGGGATGGCCCCGGTTTTCCGAACCTGGTGGGGTTTGACCTGGCGGGAAACGAAGGGGCAGGGAGCGCCGGCCGGATGCGAAAGGCCTTTATGCCCATGATGGAGAAGTGCATGCATTTCACCATTCACGCCGGGGAGATCCAGGACGTGGGGAGCATCTGGGAGGCGGTGTATCACCTGAATGCGGAGCGGATCGGGCATGGGCTGACGCTGAGGGACAATCCCGGTCTCCTGAAACGCTTCAGGGACCGGAGCATCGCCCTTGAGATGTGCCCGTCCAGCAATTTTCAGATCGTCGGGTTTCGGGACAATTATCTCCCCGCATCACAAGGCCGACCGGTTTACCCTTTGAAGGAATATCTGGAGAAGGGTCTGCGGGCGACGGTCAACACGGACAACCCGGGTATTTCCCGGACTGACTTCAGCCGCGAACTGCACCGGGCTGCCCGCCTCACGCCCGGCGGCCTCAGCATCTGGGATGTGCTCCTTCTTATCCGGAACGGATTCAAGGCAGGCTTCTGCAACAGGCCCGTGCGCACAACGTTGCTCAGGGAGGCGGAATCGGAGATACTGGCGCTCCTTCAGGGGGTTCTGCCATGAACAGGGAAACAAAGACCGACGAGAAGGTTCTTTGCCTGCCCAGGGATTGCCTGCCCGAGACCTGGCTGGGCGAGGCCGTGAGCATTAAAATGGCTGAAGAGCGCTTCTTTGAGACCGTGGAAGGGTTCCCTTTGATCTGGCTGCCCAGGCATATCGTGGAAACGGACCGGGCGTTCAAACAACTCATACCCTACGTGGTGCTCCAGTGCCTGAGCGGACTGCAAACAGCATGTTACTGCCGCAACGGGGCCGAGTCCCGTCTGCACAGCTTCTGGTCTGTGGGGATCGGTGGACATATCAACGAGGAGGACCAAATGGCCGGACCAAGGCTGGCCGAGATAGTGACGAGGGGGATGCAGCGTGAACTGAGGGAGGAGTTTGCAGCCCTTCCGGGCGATCTAAAACCGGCCTTTCACGGCATCATCAACGAGGAGCAGACCCCTGTCGGTCATGTTCATCTGGGACTGGTGTACCGCGTGCTTGTGACTGACACGAGTGGCTTCAGGCCGGGAAGGGAGCTGGCGTCATTTTCGTGGCTGAGTGAAGGAGAGACCCTTGAACTGCCGCTGGAACTCTGGTCCCGGCTGGCCATCCACCTGCTTGAGTCTGACCAGGGATAGGAGACTGACATGCCTTCGCTCCTCTTGATATTCAACCACCGGATCACGGCCCTTCAGGAAGAGGACGCCCGTGTCTCCCTGCGGGTTGAGCGGATAATAGACCTTCCCGAAGACCTGAAGGCCATATGGCGTCAGGTCCCTGCCGAGCTTGAGGCGATCGAGGGGTATCTGGGGCCGATTAAGGCGTGGCTGGCCGGCCGTGGGAAAAAGGGAGACTATGTCCTGATCCAGGGGGACTTCGGGGCCTGCTTCATCATGGTCAATGTCGCCATGGAGCAGGGGTTGATTCCTATTTATTCTACCACGCAACGGGAGGCCCTGGAGGAGCACGGGGAAGACGGCACGGTCAAAATAATCCACCAGTTCAGACATCGGATTTTCAGAAGGTATGGGCGCTAACGCGGTCCACGAAAGGCACGAAAGGCACGAAAGAGGTTCAATTTTTGGTGATTTTTGTGTGTTTCGTGGACGGGAAGGGGGTAAAAGGATGGCAGGGGAGATGCTGTTCAAAGAAGAGAGCTATCAGATCCAGGGGGCCGTATTCGAGGTGTATCGGGAGATGGGATGCGGGTTTCTGGAGCCGGTTTATCAAGAGTGCCTGGGAAAGGAATTCTCCATGCGAGCAATCCCTTTTGTCCCTCAGCAGGAATTGAAGCTTGTGTATAAAGGAGAAACGCTCCGGCAAACGTATAGGCCTGACTTTGTCTGCTATAACGCCATCATTGTGGAAATCAAGGCCCTTTCTACAACGACTGGGGAGCACACGGCCCAGGTCCTGAATTATCTGAAGGCCACAGGAATGCGACTCGGCCTTTTGGTCAACTTCGGGTGCTATCCCAAGGCAACCGTTCAACGCATTGTGCTTTAAAAATGTCCACGAAAGGCACGAAAGGCACGAAAGAGGTTCAATTGTTGGTGATTTTTGTGTCTTTGGTGGACAGGGAGGGGAAACCGCATGCGCAGGGTATTTTTGAGTTTTTTGGGGACAAATGATTATCTCCCGTGCACGTACTACAGGGATCAGGATGAATTCGCCGTACAAAATGTCCGATTCGTTCAAGAGGCCACGATTTGTCTCTGCTGCGCCAATTGGGATTCGAAGGACCGTATCCTTATATTTACCACATCAGATGCCTATCGGAAAAACTGGCTGAATGACGGCCACGTGGATCACAAGACAGGACAAATCGCCAAGAGGAAAGGGCTAAAGTGGCGCCTGGCCGAGATCGACCTAAAATGCCCTGTTATGCGAATTGACATTCCCGAGGGAAAAAGCGAGGGTGAAATATGGGACATCTTCAGCATCGTATTTGGGGTGTTAGAACAGGGCGACAAGATTGTCTTCGACATCACGCATGCCTTTCGATCCATACCGATGCTGACCGTCGTCGTCCTGAATTATGCCAAAGTTTTAAAGGGGGTGACACTGGATAAAATCTATTACGGGGCCTTTGAGGTTTTGGGCAGCATAAGAGGGGCAAGCCAATTGCCCCTTGAAAAGCGGCGGGCCCCTATTCTGGATCTGACGGCGTTCGACCAACTGATGGACTGGACAACAGCGATCGATCGGTTCATAGGCGCAGGGGATGGCCGCTCTGTCCATAGATTGGCCATTCAAAACATCCTGCCTGTCATGAAGCATTCCAAGGGGCAGCACCAATTGGCCGGACAAATCAAAGAAATGGCCAATACGCTCATAGCGTTTACCAATGCGCTGACGACATGCAGAGGGCCTGAGCTCGGCGAGATCGGCTGCAGGCTTAAGACAACAATTGAGGCATGTAAAGAGAATGATTTGATCCGACCACTTCAACCCCTTTTTGGCCGCATCAGCGAACAGACAGCCTCTTTTCAAGGAAAAACAATCGAAGACGGGATGGAAGCTGCTAAATGGTGCCTGCAACACAATCTGGTTCAGCAGGGAGTGACCATTCTGCGCGAACTGGTTTTCAGCTATGTCGTCGCCTCAATAGGAGAAGATCCGCAAAATCCTTATCTGCGAGATATTGCCTCACAGGCGCTGACAATTGTCGGGCGAAAATTGACGGACAATGAAGATCAGTGGCATGCGCCTGCACGCGATAATAAGGAGATGACCCGCAAACTGATCGAGATTTATGAAAGGGATCCCCAACTGGTAAAATCAGGAGACGCGCTTGGTCAGCTTCGCAATGACATGAACCACGCAGGTTTTGGGAGACAGTCAAAAAAGGTGAAAGACGTGGATGAGTTTAGAAAAGGGCTTGAATCGGCTATAGTTCAAATGGAAGCGTCGTTTTCGTCCGGGCGCTCTGTTCCGGGAGATTGATTCAGCCCACAAAAGGCAGGAAAGGCACGAACGTGTTCGGCAGAAGGGTGGGGATTATTCTGTTGTTGTGGTGTGCATTGACATTGGTTGATGTTATTGCTGTAAAATTGCGTGTCTCCGGCGGATGTTCGGCGCCCCCGGCTGTCTTTTGATGTCTGGAAACTGAAAATTGGTTTTATGACAATAGGTTAGGTACAAAAAGCGCCGCATTTGGCCGTGAGGGGATCCACCGGAAATGAATTTTGCAACAAAAATGGCCAGTTATGGCATTTATCCCTGTTTTTTGACCCCCCTGAAAAACTACCGGACGCCAAAATCGGGGGGGTGCGCGGATTTTGCCCTGAAACCCCCTGAAAAACCGCCGGATTTGGGGGGTAGAGTCTGAAAGGATGCCCCGATTCGAGGGGATTGCGACCATTTTTGTCCAGCTTGATCACTACTCTTTTCATTTTGGTCTGAAAGGATGCCCCGATTCGAGGGGATTGCGACAAACCTTGAGAATTCCAAGGCATTGCCAGCGTCATGGTCTGAAAGGATGCCCCGATTCGAGGGGATTGCGACCAA
>Ga0068712_1001668_pt1 | contig 29688 bp, 34 predicted proteins | sample MTBAKSrepl1MetaG_FD_62987 | JGI IMG/M metagenome (GOLD analysis project Ga0068712, IMG submission 62987) | Enrichment culture microbial communities from Arthur Kill intertidal strait, New Jersey, USA, that are MTBE-degrading - MTBE-AKS1... | ecosystem: Environmental > Aquatic > Marine >... | reverse complement strand
GATCCTCCCGACGGGTCGTTAGCTCAGTGGCAGAGCACCTGACTTTTAATCAGGGAGTCGCTGGTTCGAATCCAGCACGACCCAGATCACTTGGAAGCGACCGGAGCAGTCCGTATAATCCGGCGCGAACGTCCCCATCATCTAGTGGCCTAGGATACCGGGTTTTCATCCCGGCGGCAGGGGTTCAAATCCCCTTGGGGACACCAGGCTGCAAGACGAGCCCCTTCGTCTGCCAAGTCGCAGGAGCTTTTGTAGTTTGGAACGATACTCTCGCTCTCCATGGTGCAGTCCCAAGCCAGCACATTCAGGAACCTCGCCCTCTGCCCAGCACTCTGGCGCAAGTAGAGAGTGGGCGCTCTATTCAAGAGCTCCAAGGTTGCCGACACGTCGTCCAACGAGGGCTCTCGGACGTCCTTGAACGCCTCAGTCTTACACTTGAGAGCGAATTGCTCCTGCGACCAGTTGCGGTCCATTCCCATCCATACCTCTTCGCTAGTCCGGCGGTCCAGCTTCTCTTCGTATGCCGCTCTGCGGCGTGACTCGATCTTCTGCCAGCGACGTCTACGCTCCTCGGATCGCTCGATTCGTTGCGCGTTGCGCTCGTCTTGGTGCTCTCGCATGACTCTCAGGAGCTGCGTCACCTGCCCCGTTGTCAAGTGAACCCTTCGAACGACTGTGATGAGCCGCTCACCAAGCTGGTCTTCTCGGACATAAGGCTGAGGACGACGACCGCGGCTCTCGGTGCAGCGGTAGTATGTGTGCTTCTTCTCTGCCACACCGGCTGTGATCAGGCGCGGCCGGAGTAGCCACATGTCAGCAACCCCCGGTACGGGAAGAATCCGCTAGTCTGTCGGGTCGGGCGCGATGAGATCCGCATGCGTTCTTGTACTCGCTCGAAGAGGGCCCGAGAGATGAGTGGCTTATGCTTCCCTTCGTGCAGCTTCCCTCCCCATCGGATTGCACCGCAATAGACCGGGTTGGCGAGGAGCTTGTGAAGCGTCCCTTTGCGTGGAATCCCACCTTGTGTTGTGCGCAAGCCATGGTCCGCCATCCACTGCGAGAGCTCGGAAAGCGACATTTGAGTGCGGGCATAGGTCTCAGAGATTGTTTCACTCCCCGTGTGACCACGTTCGGCTCGAATCTGTGTGGATTCACGTTGACCGCTCCCGAAGTGGAAGCCCCCCCAGCGAGACGTTCCACGTTTCCAAGATGCCAACGCTCTGCTCCCGCCTTTTTCCCCACGCGTGCTGTGGGCCTCACGGGGAGATCCACGACCTTGCGCTCGTCATCCTTCTCTCATTGCTCGCATGCGGATGGAGCCGTCCGTTCCGATGTGAAGGTTTGTGCCATCTACGAGCTGGTTGAATCCAGCCGCATCTAGCGTCACAACAGGCACAGACTTCCTGTACAGCTCGTTCGCCACGATGGATCCCAGCGCAACGATCGGGGCAAGCTCTCTCGTCACGATAGCCACCGGTGAATGACCGTTTCTGATCAGCTCCACCAATACCGCACTCGCCGTACTCGATCCCTTCTCTTCGGGAAACGCGAAGATCTGCCCTGAGATGTCGACTCCGCAGCGGTCATGGCGACGGTCAATGACAATCCCAGTCTCTGGGTCAACCCCCCCCCAGAGACTGATGGAGATACGCGAGAGAACGAGGCGACCTTCGGCTGTGCCTCGCACGATCATGCGCCCTCGGATCACGCCGTCCACTGGAGCTCCTCCTTGATAACAGCGCCCTCGATCGCGGATCTTACGCAGTCGCCAATCGTCCCGAACGAGACGTTCACATCCAATTCCCCCGGGGCATAGTATGCGCACTTGCCCGACTCGGTGACGATCGTTCGCGCCGACTTCTGCACGATGGGAGAATGGAAGGGGCACGTATCATGGACCAGGATTGCACCGAAAGCCTTGAGTCGATCAACCCATCCGCTACGCTCAGCCAGGGCGTGCATTGGGGCGCTAGTTATCAATAGGAAGCGAACACTTGGAGCCACGCACGCGCCGTTGGCAGCCTCCACCTCGCGCACCAGTGACTCAAACTCATGGTATGAGTAGTGTGGACAGCCGACAACGACAGCGTCAACGGGGTCTCCCGCACACGCACTTGAGAGCTCTTCCCACGCGCACCCGAGGATGTCGGGGGTCGCGTCGATGATGTGCTCTGGCTCGGATCCATGGAAGGCAGCCTCCGCAGTTGGAGCTTCGGGTGTTACACCTACGATATGGAACAGGGCTATTCCTCCGGAGGATGCTGCCGCCGCACCAAGTGCCTTGAGCTGATCTGACGACACGGTGTGCGGCAGTCCGTCGACAACAGGAATGCCGGAGCCGACTGCACGACCGAGGAAGTGACCGAGTGAGGCCCAAGTTGCCGTGTGTTTCCATACGTCCGGGTGCACACCACGGATGCGCACAAGCACTTCACCCCTCCGATTCCCGAACAGATGAAGGCCGTGCTTAGGAACACGGCCTGTGATGGCCGCACACACATCCATGTAGTCCCCATACCGATTCGTGCGGGCCCCAAGCACGGAGTTTGCGTATGCCACGGCATTCGATTCCCCCCACGCAACTTGCTGCCCAAACCGTGGCGCGAGATAGGACTGATACGGCGCACAGGTCCAAGTGGGCACCGCTCCGATCTGGCAGTACGCCTGTGCAATCCGAGACGCTTGCTCAGCGAATTCGCCTGGCACCCCTAGGCTTCGCCAATTCCTGAGATCTACCGAAACCATGTTGAGTGTGGTCGGCACACGCACGTGCCCTGCGTGATTCACGATGTGCTCAATGAACTCAAGGCTCGAGGTGGACATCAGCGCACATGCGTCAAGATGCGCCTGCTCCACCGAGATCAGTTCTTCCGCCCCCACCGCGTCAGCCATTTGAGCAATGACAGACATCGCCAATCGGTCTGCGTCTCCCGAAGCTCCCGACAGCATGGCGCGATCCTGCTCGTTGAGTCTGACCCTCAGGCCAGATGCATCGTTCCGGCTGTTCATGCCAGTTCCTCCTCGGCATCGGCATGGCTTTCCCCCCTGCCGATGCTCATAGCCTATCAACCCCGGAGATTCAGTCGCAGATCCACCCGATTCCAAGCTCTTCCAGTGTAGAACGGACCGTGCTCGTGTAACCGGTGGTCAACTCCAAATGGATTCACGGCGTAGATTGCGCCCAGGCTTCGCTTATCCTGAGGCATGTGCGCCGGGAGCTCCTGGCCTTTCAACGCGACAACGAGATCCTTCCCGACACCCAGATGGCGAGCCGCTCGCTGTAAACCCTCGCCGAGCGCATGGCCGATCCCCTGTCTTTGGCCAATGGCCTCAACCAGCTTCACCAGAGCATCGGCCGACCCAAGCCGCAATTCAATCCCGTTGGTCTTCTCAGCACCGATCAGTCCTCGCTCAAAGCAGTCCATCGCGCCCAAGCGATTGTGGCAGCGCAGCTAATCATATCTACTCCATACGTTTTGCAGAGCTGATTCGCTCGGCAGATTGCCGGCAGATTGGAGACCCCACAATACGCCGCCATCGCTGCAAGCGTTTGGTACTCCGGTCCGCCATATCGCGGATCAACTTCCCATGGCCCACTATCGATCTCCACAACGCGCTTGCAGGCTGCGACGCATCCGTAGCCTGCGGCGTTGCTCTTGAGTACAGCCTCGGCCATTCGCTCGCCGCTGATCTCCTCTGCACCGTCTGTCAAACACGCCAGTTGGCCAATTGCGCGTCGACAGTCCACCTTCCTCATTCACGGGCAGCTGGCGCCTGTGATAGCGTCTGTCATGGTGCATAGAGGGTTTTCTGGACCGAGTGGATCACACCCCGCAGGCGTGTGCTTCAACAGGTAGTAGGCCCCCTTTGCACTTCGACCGAGGCAGGCTCGGTAGAACGATTCCGGAGGGCATTCGATCTCGAAGCTTCCTGTGGCAAGATCGACGTGGAAAATCCGGCCACGGTATCCGTGGGTCAACAGCGCAACCTCCTCCTTGTGTATCTGCTTCGAACCAAGGACACCAGGTTGCAGAACGAGCCCCTTCGTCTGCCAAATGGAAGAGGCTTTTGTAGTTTGGAACGATACTTTCGCTCTCCATGGTGCAGTCCCAAGCCAGCGCATTCAGGAACGCAAGTGACGGAGCGCGCAGGGGAGTGTCGACAGGGATTGAGCCCCCGCGAAGCCAGCGCATTCAAACATCAGGGAAATCGCCTGGGAACGCCAAAGCAAGCGGGCTCTCGAAGGAGCTGCGAGAGCCCCTCTTCGTGTCCACCGGCACTCGAGGTTTGTCAAGAACCAGACGAGATCCTCGCTCAACGACTCCTGCGATGGTCCGCGCGGTTGTGCCGCTTGGATCCCGGTCTATCAGTCTCTGTCAAGCCACTCCAGAATAACGCGGAGACTGCCGCTGGCCAGGGCGACGCTCGTATCTGCTGCACCATAATACAGCTGGATTGTGTCGCCATCAGGAGCGATTGTGGAGCCACAAGGAAACACAACGTTGTCAACATCCCCGTGCCGCTCATAGGGTTCCTCCGGGCCAAAGATCCACTCTTCGCTACGTTTGAGGCAACACTCGGGTTTGTGCAGATCAAACAACGCCAGGCCAAGTCTGTAAATGGAACCGGCCGCGTTCTGTCGCACCCCGTGGTAGATCACCAGCCAACCTTTTGCTGTTTCGATGGGCGGGGGGGAGAGGCCGATCTTGTTCGCATCCCACCATGCACCCAGGCGGGCTTCCAGCATCAGCTTGTGGCTGCCCCATTGATGAAGATCGGAGGAATAGGAGATCCACATGTGCGCGCCCGCGTGTGCGCCGGGCGAACTGACCGGGCGGTGGATCAAAGCCCAGTTCCCGTCAATCCGACGAGGCAGGAGCACCGCGTCCTTGTTTTCGGGCTGCATGATTACACCATAGCGATCGAAGTGGTGAAAATCGTCCGTGAGCGCCAGAGCTACGCCTGGGCCGTCACGCGTGTAGGCGGTGTAGACGACGGCATACAGGTCCAATTCCGGAACGTAGGTGATGCGTGGGTCTTCAATACCCCACAGCTCTTCGGGAAAGCGCTCCGGATCCGCCATGAGAGTCGGATGGGCGTCGATCTTCCAGTTGTTCACGCCATCGGTTGAGCGGGCAGCGCATAGGTGGGAATGCCCACGCCGGTCTTCCACACGGCACAGGAGCAAGGTGGTCCCGTCACGCAACAGCGTGGCACCGGGATTGAACACGCTGTTGATTGGATACGGCCAGTCGGCGGCGGTCAGAATGGGATTGCGTTCATACCGCCGAAAGAGTTCACGGTGCTGCTTATTCATCTGCTTCGGACCTCCACTCTGATAGGGCTGCTCTCAGCCAGCCGCAGTTCCAGCAGGGCCTGGAGAAAGGCCAGCATCGACTCCGCGCCCTGATTCTCGTTGGGTCGGTCAGGATGCAAACCGTCCCGGCAGCCCCCCGTCGTCGGGTCGTAGACCGAGAGGTTCAAGTCGTTGCGCCCGAGGAACCACTCGAAGGCGCGGCGGGCTTCCTTGTACCACGCCGTGTCGCTCGTGATCCGGTAGGCTTCGAGACAGGCAGAGACCATCGCTTGCGCCTCCACCGGCTGTTGATCGAACCGGGCTCGCTCGCCGCCTTGCAGATAGAAACCATTACATCCAATAGGAGCAAAATGCCCCGCATCCGCGCGCTGCAAGTCGGCGAGCCACCTCAGCGACTCCAATCCGGCTTCGGTCATGGCGGCACTTGGGATCGCTTGGCCACACAGAAGCGAGGCATGCGGCAGCGCGGCGTTGCAGTAGGTCAGCAGGTCTTCATACCAGCGCCATTCATCCGAGCGGTGGCTTTGATACAGCCCCAACAACCGCCCGGACAATTCCTCCCGGACTTGGTTGGCCCTGCGGTCACCGGCAAAGCGCTGCAGGTACTCGTGGATGCCGATCAGCGCGAAAGCCCAGGCTCGCGGGCTGGTCGTGCTGAGAATGGCGGGCAAAGCCTGTTCGAACGCCCGGCCGGCCATGCTCTGCAGGTCCGGGGTGTTCGAGCGGCCCAACACGGTACCCAACGCCCACAGCGTGCGGCCGTGGCTGTCGTCGGAACCGTCAACTTCCAGCCAGTGGCGCTGGTAATCCATGAAGTTGCGGAAGCGTCCAGTTTCCGTGTTGAAGGCGAACCAGATGAAGGCGAGATATCGCGAGGCCAGATCCCGGGCCTCCTCGTTGCCCATGGCCTCCAAGAGAGCACTCACCATTAACCCGCGGGCGTTGTCGTCGATGGTGTACCCTTCGCGATAGTTGGGGATAGTGAAAATGGCGTGTTGCAGGATGCCCGTTTCGTCCGTCATATGATGCAGGTGATCCAACTTGAGAGGCGGCAATTCGCCTGGGCGTTTGTCCAGGGGCTTGACTGCGGGGTCCGAATGAGCAAAATGACGGCGCTCTGCTCGCGCGCGTCGGAAGCTCTCCATGTAGCGGCTCGCTACCTGCGGCCAGATCATCCCTCGCCCAAACACATAGGCCCGCTTGCGCATGGCGTGGCGCTGAGACTCGTTATCCAGAAGGTGAATCACCTGATCGGCCATCGCTGCCGGATCCCGGAAGGGTACCAGCACTCCCCGCCCTTCTGCCAGCAGCTCTTCGGCATACCAATACGGTGTCGAAATCACCGCCTTGCCCGCTCCTAGAGTATAGGCGAGTGTGCCGGAAGTGATTTGCGCTGCATTGAGATAGGGTGTTATGTAAATATCTGCTGCGCTGATGAATTCAATAAGCTCTTCTAAACTAACAAATCGGTTGCAGAAGATCACCTGACTTTCCACGCCTTTCTCCTGAGCCAGCCATTGCAGAGATAGCCGATATGTTTCGCCTTCATTTCGCAAGACATGGGGGTGGGTCGCGCCGAGAACGATGTACACCACGTTCGGGTGCTCGGCTAGAATGGCAGGCAGCGCGGCGATGACGTGTTCGAAGCCTTTGCTCGCCGAGAGCAGACCAAAGCTGAGCAGGACGATCTTGCCCTCGACTCCAAACAGGTCTTTGTGGAAACTGGGGTCCACAAAGGGCACATCAGGGATACCATGCGGAATCAGGTCGATCTTCTCCGGCAGCACGCCATAGACTTCATGCAGGAATTCTGCGCCACGCTTGCTCATGACAACCAGCCGATCTGACAGGGCCGCAACTTCTTCCAATACTCGCTTCTGATCAGGGTCGGGGTCGCGCAAGATGGTGTGTAATGTCGTGACAATGGGCATTCGCAATTCGCGCAAGAGCACCAGAATGTGGCTGCCCACGCGGCCGCCGAAAATGCCGTATTCATGCTGCAAGGATACGATGTCCACGTTGCTGATATTCAGGAAGTCGGCCGCGCGGCGATACGAGTCAACATCCTTCTCCGTGAGTTCAAACCGAACGCGGGGCGGATAGACGTACCCTCCGTCGACATCGTTGACCGGCACGGCAATGCAGGTTGTTTGGCGATATTGGGCGGCGATGGCCTCACACAGATCGGTGGTGAATGTGGCGATGCCGCACTGCCGCGGGAAGTAGTTGCCGATGAACGCAATGCGATTGATGATGGGATTGGGCGAAGTGCAGTCCATGACGAGCATCTCCTTTACCCGCCGCACAACATGTCCGCGGACGATAACCCACACGATCCGTCTGGACTGGATGCCCTGCGCACGAGATGATTTCCGTAGAGGGGTTCGTCCTCGCTAGAATACTACCGGAAAGCCGCAGCCCTTGGCAAGGTCCTGGGGATCCCTCCTATGTCGCGTTCTTCACCGCTGCCCGGCACACCCTCTTCTGTGCCTCTGACCGGACTCCGGATCAAGCCGAGATGCGATGCATCTCCGCCCGCCGCTATGCATGCAGGGTACGGTTCGAGTAGACTGTTGGGGCCCGTGGGGACACTCACCGGCAGGTGCTCGACGTCGGCCCCGGAGGGCCCCGAGGCAGTCCAGGGTCGTCGAGCCAGGGAACGCAAGCGTCTCCTATTTGCGGGCGCCTTGTGAGGTGTCTATAATGGGCGAGTAGCTCAGATGGGAGAGCATCCGGCTTACATCCGGAAGGTCACAGGTTCGAGTCCTGTCTCGCCCAGTGAGCTTCCACCTTGCCGGGGGCGTGGTCTAGTCAGGTCTAGGACGCTGGATTGTCACTCCAGAGATCGCCGGTTCAAATCCGGTCGTCCCCGCACATCGATGCCGAGGTAGCTCAGTTGGTAGAGCACGGCCCTGAAAAGGCCGGTGTCCCCAGTTCGATCCTGGGCCTCGGCACCATCGCTTTCTTCCCGTTGCTGCGAACCGAAGAGGACAGATGCCGATCGCCCGATCCTCCACACTGCGCAACTGAGGGCGTCTTCCTCCGTGAACTGCAGTCCCGAATGGTCTTTCCGTGCAATCGCGACCGGTCTGTCTGTGGATAACTCTGTGGAGAACCCCATCGAAAACGCTCCATTACGATGGTTTGCTGTGGATAACCTTTGCTGCAGATCCCCTCGATTCGGGTGCGAGGTGAGTCGTACGCGCTCCGCCGGGTATCCACCGGTTCTCCCCAGCGTTTTCCACACACAAATTCTCCTTCTGTACGCACCCGTCACCGGTTTTCCACAGGCCGCGATGCTCGGCGATAGGTCCGGTCGCGTTGCACGACGCCGCCTCGACCGGAGCGGCACGGCCAGCCAGCATTCCCGCTCCGGGATGTCCCATCTGTCCCCTGCCGTCGCTCCTCGCATCTTCAGCCTCCTCTCGCGTCGTGACATCCTAGGGGTTTCTCCTTGCCGTCGCTTGACCGATTCGCGCGCGGTCCGCTACTCTCACTCGCATCCGCAAGGGGGAGCGGTATGATCGAAAGTGCAATTTCCATTTGGGATACTGTCCTTTCCAGTCTGAAGGGAGACCTGCCCGACACGAGCTATCGGACGTGGTTCGGTGGCGTCCGCGCGGAGTCACTCGATGACGGGCAGTTGACGATCTCCGTCCCCGACAGCTTCACCAGGGGTCGGATCGATCGGCGATTCCGACACGCGATCGAGGAGATCGCCACCGTCTCTTGTCATCGGCCGATCGCCCTGCAGATTCGGATCCGCGATGAGGCTCCCGCGGAGGCTCCGCGGCTCGCCGCGGACGAGGTCCGACCACGTTCGAGTAGCACCCTCCCGCTGAACCGGGACTACACGTTCGCGACGTTCGTGCGAGGGAAGAACAACCACCTTGCCCACGCTGCGAGCGAGGCGGTGGCCAAGAAGCCCGGTAGAGCGTACAACCCTCTGTTCATCTACGGAAGCGTCGGCCTCGGGAAAACGCACCTTCTTCAGGCGATCGGGAACCACGTCGGCCAACTCGAGCCTGGGAAGGCCGTGGTTTACACGACATCAGAGCGCTTCGCCATCGAGTTAATCAACGCGATCCGGACGAACACGACGACGACGTTCCGGGAGAAGTACCGGCGGATCGACCTGCTGTTGATCGACGACGTCCACTTCCTCGAGGGGAAAGAAGCGACTCAGGAGGAGCTGTTCCACACGTTCAACGAGCTCTACGGAAGCGAGAAGCAGATCGTCCTGTCGAGCGATCGGCCGCCTGAGGACCTCTCCGGCTTGCAGGAGCGGCTGGTCTCGCGCTTCCGCTGGGGCCTCGTTGCGGACATCCAGCCACCTGACTTTGAGACCCGGATTGCGATCCTGCGGGAGAAAGCGAATGCCCGTGGCCTTCGGGTGGACGACGCGATTCTCGAGCTGATTGCCAAGCGGATTTCGTCGAATGTCCGCGCTCTCGAGGGGGCGCTGGTGAAGGCGCTCGCCTACGCCGAACTGCAGGGGGAGCGGCTGACCCCGAAGAGCCTCGAAGGGATGCTCCCAAAGGAGGGGCAGCGCCCTCGGTTGACGATCGATCACATCAAGGAGGAAGTCGCCTCCCGCTATCAGGTGAGCCGCGCGGAACTTGAGGGAGCAAGTCGGAAGAAGGAGATCACCCAAGCTCGCCACGTCGCTATCTACCTCGCGCGGGAGATGACGGATCACTCGTTCCCGGCCATCGGACGCGAATTCGGCGATCGAGATCATACGACGATCATGCACTCCTACGTGAAGATCAAGTCACTTCTCGAGGACACTCCGCTTCTCCACGCCGAGATCAGCGACCTCCAAGAAGCGCTCGCGGCTCGGTACTCGATGATTCGCTAACCGCTACGGTTGCCCCGTGTGAAGCTCGTCTACAGCTTCTGGGGAGAACGTGCGGACAAATGCGGGAACAACCTGGGGAATTCGGGCCGGCCTCTGTGGATAACGGCCGGGGAAAGGTGCCTCATGAGGATCTCCACAACTAGCATCCACAGCGATCCGCAGGTATCCACACCAGTTTCCCCACGTTCTCCCGAGGGCAACGGCCCGAGACAACGAAGCTTCACGGGCTTGTCCACAACAACGCGGTGCTCTATAACTACAACTGTCTTATGAATCAGGAAGAACTTGAAGAGATCTTCCGACGGAACCGACTCCTCGATGAGTACCAACAACAACGTGCAATCGCATTCTGGTCCGACGTGGTCGGTATACCAGTGGCGCAATACACAAATCCAGAACGGATTGCCGGAGGAACCCTTCACGTGCGCGTATCGTCGGCCGCTGCGGCGCACGAGCTGTCAATGCTCGTCGATCAGCATCGCGCCCGACTGAACCACTTGATGGGCCGAACGGCGGTTCGGCGGATTCACTACACAGTGGGTCCGCTCCCGACGTCGGACCGACCGATCCCGCTCGTTGTGTACTGCGGACCGGAGCAGGCGATCGAGGAGTTCGGAGATCTCGACGACGAGCGGCTCGCGCGCGGATTCGCCCGGATCTACGCCGCACAACAGAACCGGGCCGCAAGTCTCCTCGCTGCTGGTGGTGTCCAGTGCCCCCGCTGCGGCGTCGTCCATCGATCGGAGGCGATCGAGTGTCCGGGGTGTCGATACGAGAGGGGAGAAGATTGAGACAAGGCGCGTTGGGGACTAGAATGGGACCTTCATGCAGAAGATGAGACACACGACGATCATCGCGATCCGCTCCGCCGACGAGCGGCGGGGCGTCATTGCGAGCGACGGGCAAGCGACGCTCGACACGACGGTCATCAAGAAGACGACGAAGAAAGTCTATCGATTGCACGAGGACCGTGTCATCGCCGGGTTCGCCGGGGCGACGGCTGATTGTCTCGCACTGCTCGACAAGTTCGAGGGGAAGCTGAAGAAGTACGACGGGAAGCTGCGACGGTCGGCGGTTGAGCTGACGAAGGAGTGGCGAACCGACCGGATTCTCCGGCACCTCGAAGCGGTAATCGTAGCGGTGAGTGAAGAGGGGTTGCTGATGATCTCCGGCGCCGGGGACGTGCTGGAACCGGACGACGACGTGATCGGAATCGGCTCCGGCGGTCCGTATGCACTCGCAGCCGCGAAGGCGTTCCGGTCGATCGGAGGTCTCTCGGTCGACGACGTAGCGCGCCGATCACTCGAGATCGCGGCCGAGATCGACATCTACACGAACGACCGGATTCACGTGGAGATGGTCGCATGGTAGGGGATGATGGGACAATTGGTAGAAGTCGACGATGACCAGCTGGCCGGGCTCACGCCGCGGCAGATCGTCGAAGAGCTCGACAAATACATCGTGGGGCAGGCTGCCGCGAAACGAGCCGTCGCGATCGCCCTCCGGAATCGAATGCGCCGCCAGTTCGTCGACGACGAGATTCGCGACGAGATCAAACCCAAGAACATCCTGATGATCGGACCGACGGGCGTCGGCAAGACCGAGATCTCCCGGCGGCTCGCCCGCCTGACGACCTGCCCGTTCGTGAAGGTCGAGGCGACGAAGTTCACCGAGGTCGGCTACGTCGGGCGAGACGTCGAATCGATGGTTCGCGATCTGGTCGACATCGGGGTCGACATCATCCGGGAGGAGGAGATCTACCGGGTCGAAGAGGAAGCGGAACGGCTCGTCCGCGAGGAGATCCTCAACGCGCTGCTCCCGCCGGCGGAGGGGGACGAGGAGCGGGAACAGAGCCAACGCCAGACCCGCGAGAAGCTCCGGGCGAAGCTCGACGTCGGCGAGCTCGAGGAGCGCTACATCGAGATCACCGTCGAGGAGCAGATCTCGCCCCACGTGGAGGTCTTCTCGCAGGACGGGAGCGATCAGATGGGGATCGACATGAGCGACGTCCTCTCCGGTCTCTTGCCGACGACGCGCAAGAAACGGAAGATGCGGATCCGGGACGCGCGGTCGGTCCTGTTTGAGCAGGTGGTCGATAGCCTGATCAACATGGACGAGGTCCGGCAGGAAGGACTCCGGCTCGCGGAGGACATGGGGATCATCTTTCTCGACGAGATCGACAAGATCGCCGCAGGCGGCCGCGAGGAGACAGGCGGGCCGGGGGTTTCGCGGCAGGGCGTCCAGCGCGACCTTCTCCCCCTGCTGGAGGGGACCGCCGTACGCACCCGGTACGGCGTCGTCAGCACGGACAACGTCCTGTTCATCGCTGCCGGGGCGTTCAACATGTCAAAGCCGTCCGACCTAATCCCGGAGCTGCAGGGGCGCCTGCCGATCCGCGTCGAGCTCGATAGCCTGACGGACGCCGACTTCCGTCGGATCCTGCGGGAGCCGAAGGACGCGCTCGTCACGCAGTACACGGCGCTGCTCGCGACCGAGGGTGTCCGGCTCGAGTTCGACGACGGTGCGATCGAAGCGATCGCTCGAATCGCTTATGAACTGAACCAGACGACCGAGAACATCGGGGCGCGCCGCCTGTCGACGGTCATGGAGCGGCTGATGGAGGAGATCTCGTTCGACGCGGACCAGCGGCGCGGCGAGACCATCCTCATCGACTCGGCGTACGTCGAAGAACGCCTCGCTGGGATCGTCCAGGACCCGGACCTGTCCCGATACATCCTGTGACCGGTCCGGTGGCCCGGAATCCGGGGTGCCGGTAAGATACCGGCGACGGACTCAGGGAGGGGAGATGCTCCGAATTTCGCTGCCGGATGGATCAACGATCGAAGCGGCGGACGGCTCGACCGTCCTCGAGGTCGCGCGCTCGATCGGCCCGGGGTTGGAGCGGGCGGCCGTTGCCGGGGAGGTCGACGGGGAACTGCGCGATCTCCGCCACCGTCTGACGGCCGACGCGAGGCTCACGATTGTGACCCGGGGATCGGCCCCGGCGCTCGATGTCCTTCGGCACACGGCGGGCCACGTTCTCGCCCAGGCGGTGAAGCGGCTCTTCCCCCGGGCGAAGCTTGGGATCGGTCCGGCGATCGAGGATGGATTCTACTACGACTTCGGTGTCCCCGAGCCGTTCAGTGACGACGACCTGGCGCGGATCACGGCCGAGATGCGCAGGATCATCGCGGAAGACCTCTCGATCGAGCGCGAGGAAGTCGACCCGGCGGCGGCGCATGAGCGCCTCGAATCAGCCGATGAGATCTACAAGATCGAGCTCCTCGAGGACCTCGAGGGCGAGGCGGTCACGTTCTTCTCGCAGGGCGAGTTCTCCGACCTCTGTCGCGGGCCGCACCTCCTGTCGACCGGCGGGCTGAACGCGGACGCCGTCCAGGTCTTGTCGGTCGCGGGCGCGTACTGGCGCGGGGACGAAGCGCGGCCGATGCTGCAGCGGATCTACGGGACTGCGTGGGAGTCAAAGGCCGACCTCGACGACTACCTCTGGCGGCGGGAGGAGGCGGCTCGGCGCGATCACCGCAAGCTCGGGAAGGAGCTCGATCTGTTCAGCATCCACGAGATCGGCGGGGCCGGCCTCGTCTGCTGGCACCCGAAGGGGGCGCGGCTCAAGCGGTCGATTGAGGAGTTCTGGTACGCGGAACACGATCGGGGTGGCTACGACACCGTCTCGACGCCGCACATCGGCAAGGGGGACCTCTGGGCGGTCAGCGGCCACCTCGACTTCTACCGCGAGAACATGTACTCCCCGATGGACATCGACGGTGTCGACTACTACGTCAAGCCGATGAACTGCCCGTACCAGATCCTGATCTACAAAACGCGTGCGCACTCCTACCGCGAGCTCCCGCTTCGATGGGCCGAGCTCGGGACCGTCTACCGCTACGAGCGATCGGGCGTCCTCCACGGGTTGATGCGGGTTCGCGGATTCACGATCGACGACGCGCACATCATCTGCCGGCCCGAACAGGTCGAAGCCGAGATTCGATCCGTCTACGAATTCAGCATGAACCTGCTCACCGCGTTCGGGTTCGAGTCGTTCGACATCTACCTCGCTACCCGGCCGCACGCCGGGAAGGCAGTCGGGGAGCCGGACCGATGGGAGCAGGCGACCGCGGCGCTGCGCGGCGCGCTCGACGCACGCGGGCTCCCGTACACGGTCGACGAAGGAGGAGGCGCGTTCTACGGGCCGAAGATCGACATCAAGGTTCGCGACTCGCTCGGTCGGCCGTGGCAGTGCTCGACGATCCAGTTCGACTTCAACCTGCCAGAGCGGTTCGACATGTCTTACGTTGGCGAGGACGGACGCGACCATCGGCCCTACGTCGTCCATCGGGCGCTTCTCGGAAGCATTGAGCGGTTCATCGGATGCCTGATCGAGCACTACGCGGGCGCGTTTCCAGCATGGCTGGCGCCTGTCCAGACGGTCGTCATCCCGATCGCCGACCGGCACATTCCCTACGGGGAGCAGGTCGCCGATCGTCTCCGTGCCGCCGGGATCCGCGCTGGCGTTGACACGACCTCGGAGCGGATGAACGCGAAGATCCGCAACGCGCAGCTGCAGAAGATCCCGTACATGCTGGTCGTCGGGGATCGGGAAGCTGAAATGGGCGCTGTCGCGGTCCGACTGCGCACCGAGGAGGACCTCGGGGCGGTGGCGCTCGATGAGTTCATCTCCCGGACGCAGCGGGTCGTTGCCGAGAAGCGCCTCGCGCTGACCTGAGCGCAACCGGAAGGAGGCGGCAGTGAGCGAACTCTCGTTACTCCTTCGGGTCCTGTTCGCGGCCGGATTGAGCGCGTTCATCGGGTACGAGCGCGAGCGTCACGGGCGCCCGGCCGGGCTGCGGACCCACATCCTCGTTGCGATCGGCGCGGCGCTCGTCATGGCGATGGGGGAAGCGATCGCTGCGCGCTTGGCTGGCGTTGAATTCAGCGACCCGACGGTCCGCGTCGATCCGGGCCGGCTAGCGGCCGGCGTGATCACCGGGATCGGGTTCCTCGGTGCGGGGACGATCATCCGAACCGGGGACTGGGTCCGCGGACTGACGACCGCGGCCTCGCTCTGGTTTGTCGCCGCGATCGGCCTGGTCGCCGGCGGCGGGTACTATCAACTCGCCCTTGGTGGGACGGTGATCGGCTTCCTCGTCCTGAGCGGGCTCAACCTCCTGGAGAACCGGATCACGAGCACGGTTTACCGCGAGCTGATCATCGAGGTCTCGCCGGAGGATGAGGACGCAGTGCTAACGGCCGTCCGCGAGATCGAACGGGACCGTCGGGTCCGATGCACCATGATCGGCTGGGAGCAGAACGACCCAAAAGACCGAACCACCCTCCGCTTCCTGTTCCGGTACCGGGGGCCGATCAGCCTTGCGACGATCGGGAATCGCCTGTCGGAGATCCGCGGCGTCTTCCGCGTCCGCTTCGAGTAACGGCGGCGTCAGACGAGCGCGTCGCGGAGCTCCTCGGCGCGATCGATCTCCTCCCACGGCAAGGGGAGATCGGTTCGGCCGAAATGGCCGTAGGCGGAGAGCGCTTCGTAGATCGGGCGGCGGAGCTGGAACCGATCGATGATCGCACCCGGGCGGAAGTCGAAGCGCTTGCGAACGACCGCCGACAGCCGCTCGTCCGGAACAACCCCCGTCCCCCGGGTGCTGACGTTGACGGCGAGCGGTTCAGCGCGCCCGATCGCGTAGGCAATCTGCACCTCGACCTCCCGCGCGAGACCGCCGGCGACGATGTTCCCGGCCACATAGCGCGCCATGTACGATCCGGAGCGGTCGACCTTGGTCGGATCCTTGCCGGAGAAGGCGCCGCCCCCGTGCGATCCGAATCCCCCGTACGTGTCGACGATCACTTTCCGGCCCGTCATCCCCGCATCCGACGCGGGCCCGCCGATCACGAATCGCCCCGAGGAGTTGATCAAGATCCGCGTCTTCGCGTCGAGCCAATCCCCGACAACCGGGCGAACGACCTCCTCGCGGATCGCCTCTTCGATTGCTTGGCTCGTGGCATCGGGGTCGTGTTGGGCCGCGATCAGGATCGCCTCGGCGCGAGCAGGGCGGCCGTCCCGATACTCGATGGTCACCTGGGACTTCCCGTCGGGGCGGAGGAATGGGACCGTCTGATCCTTGCGCACAATCGCCAGCCGCTGGGCGAGACGGTGGGCGAGGACGATCGGCAACGGCATTCGGACGTCCGTTTCCGACCGTGCGTAGCCGAACATGATCCCCTGATCTCCAGCGCCGATGATGTCGTAGGGATCGTGGGAGGCGCCCTCCCGACTCTCGGCGGCCGTGGTGACGGCGGCGGAGATGTCGGCTGACTGCTCCTTGATAGCCGATAGGACAGCACAGTCTTGGTAGTGGAATCCGAGCCCCGGGCGATCGTAGCCGATCTCGCGAAGGACGCGGCGGACGACGCCGACTGTGTCGACGTACGTCCGAGTTGTGATCTCCCCTCCGATCAGGACGAGCCCGGTCGTGAGGAACGTCTCGCACGCGACCCGCGCCTGGGGATCGTCGGCCAAGATCCGGTCTAAGACCGCATCCGAGATCCGATCCGCGATCTTGTCCGGATGACCCTCGGTGACCGATTCCGATGTCAGATAGGTCTTGGGCATTCGTTCCTCCTTGCGGGTTGCGCCGAGAGCGTAGCCGTCGGCACCAGGCAGCGCAAGGTTTGTGAGGTGCAGAAGAGACCGATAGAATCGGATGTGTGAGCGAAGCGACGTTCCGCCCGAGGGGTTGACCGGCCAGCCACTCGACGACTACGCTGGAGCGAGAAGGAACGGGAGGGCGCGTGTTCTGGAAGAAGGGCAAACGGATCGAAGAGCTCGTTTTGCGGCATCTGCGTCAGGTGGACACCGCCCTGGGCACGTTTCACGAGGCGCTTCTCGCGTACGTGATCGACCGAGATATTCCTCGAGCCAAAGCGCTGGCGCTTGAGACGCACAAGGCCGAAGGGCGGGCCGACGACATCCGACGCGAGGTCGAGCGCGAGCTGCTCGCCGGTGCTCTGCTCGCCCCATCGCGGCGGGACATCCTCGAAATCATCGAGCAGATCGACCGGCTTGCCAACTCCGGAGAGACCGTCCTCGACACCCTGCTGATCGAGCGGATGGAGATTCCCTCGGAGATCGTCCCGTACGTCGAGGAGACTGCCGCGGCGACCGAGAAGATCGTGGCGGAGGTGAACGAGGCGGTTCGCTGCTTGTTCCACAACGTGTCCGAGGTCGTCGAGCACACCCGCGCGATCGAGCGGCTCGAGGGGGAGATCGACCGCCACGTCCGGGAGGCGATGCGGACGGTCTTCAAGATGGAGATCGATCTTGCGCGCAAACTGCAGCTTCGAAACCTCCTGGAGCAGCTCGAGGACCTCTCCGACCGCGCCGAGGACCTTTCCGACCGAATCGACGTGATGGTCGCCGAGCGGCGGTACTGAGGCGGAGCATCTCGGGAAAGGACGGAGAAATGGGAGTCATCGACGACGCAATCGCACTGGAACGGCGGGCGGAGCGGAACTACCGAACCGCGGCCGAGGAGACAGGCGATCCGGGCGCGGCGAAGATCCTCGGCCTTCTCGCCAGCGAGGAAGAGAACCACGCCGTGGCCCTCCGTGCTCGGCAGATGCCGGGGCCGAGCCGCGGGCCGGATCTCGTGGCAGCTGCCCGCGCGTGGGTGCAGGGCGCGGTCGAAGGAGGTGCCGGCGCAATCTCACCCGACGTCGGTCTTCTCGATGTCTTGCGCCGGGCGACCGACACGGAACGGACGACGGAGACGTTCTATCGCACTCACGCCGAATCGACCGAAGACCCGGAACTCGCCGAGCTGTTCGCCGAGCTGGCCGACGTCGAACGAGAGCACTTCCTGTTCGTCAGTTCGCTCGTCACCTACTACAACCGGCCGAATGAGTGGGTGGAGGATGCCGAGTTCGGGCTCCGGCCGGACTACTAGTCCCGACTACAAGTAGGCCGACAGCGCCATCGGGAGGTGAACTGCCGCCACGAGGATCGCCGCGGCGGCGAGCCGGCGATGGACGCGACCCGGAGCCGCCGAAGCGGCGGGATCAAGGACGGTCAACAGCGCCGTCATCAGGATCAGAGCGAACGCGGCGAGCCCGACGATCACCACCACCGGAAACGAGCCGATTCCGTACCCGAATCCCCACGTTCGGAGAAGCTCCATCGCGCGGGCCTTCTCTCTACTGATCCAGTCGGATCCGCGTCGTTGTTCGGGCGGTGTGCAGTTGGGTGAGGCTGTCCGAGCTGCGGTGGTAGGCGAGGATGATCACCGCCTCCTCGCCTGGCGACAGCGAGCGGTTCGCCCCGACGAGGGGGATCGCGAACTCGATGATCGTGCGACCGTCCCGCTCTGTACCCGCCGCTTGGATGATCTCGCCCCCGCCTGTCCCCCGATGGCTGGTCGGTCCCGTACCGAAGTGCTCCTCGATTGTCAGGTCTCCGCCGGCGACCGCGGCGAGCACAATGCTTGCCCCAAGCATCCGCTGCTCCGGTTCGAACCCGATCGCGACCCAGCCTGTCCCCGGTCCAATCAGGCCGACGTAGAGGACGGAGTCATCGTTCTGCCAGTGGACGCCGATCCCCGTTGCGGAATCGATCATCGCGTTTCGGTACTCCCCGTCACTGATCTCGCCGTCGATCTGCGGAGGCCAGTCGATATCAACGAAGTCCGTGTTGTGCGTGAATGTCAGGGCACCGCTCTCTCGGACGTTCGTCAGTATCAACCGCCACGCGTGATCGGCCGGCGGTGCATCGTAGCGGCCGTTTCGGTTGACGTCGATGAAGAAGTCGATCCGGTAGCTCCCGCCGGTCTCCATCCCACCGAGGCTGAGATCGAACGCCGCCGCCGGCACCTCGGGGACGTCCAGGCGGATGACCTCGACCCCGGTTGTGGCGTCGACGACGCGCAGGTGAAACGGCTGATCGACGTGGGGCGTCATTTCTCGGAACATCAGCGTCAGCGTCGCCTCGGCGTGCACGACGCCCCCGATCAGCCCGGCGGCCAGCACGCCGAGCGTCGCGGCCGCGATGATTCGTCTCGTTCTCATCGAGTCCCTCCTTGGATCCCTCTTGCATTCGTGGTGTAATCAGCTTAGGAACAAGATGGACGGACGTCAATCGGAATCCTTGAGCGGACCGCGAACAGACGGTGAAAGGAGCAGCGATGGGACTCGACCTGATGGGACGAATCGCGCTCGTCGGCGGCGCGAGCCGCGGGCTCGGCCGGGCGATCGCGCAGCGGCTCGCTGAAGAAGGGGCAGACCTCGCGATCTGCGCACGCGGAGAGGAGGAGCTGGAGGCGTCGGCGGCCGAGATCCGATCTCGCACCAGGCGGAACGTGCTCGCCGTCGCTGTCGATCAGTCGCGGACGGGCGACGTCGAGCGACTCGTTACGCAAACGCTCGAGCGGTTCGGACGAATCGATGTTCTCGTGTCGAACACCGGGGGGCCGCCTCCGGGGCAGTTCCTGGCGCACGACGACGCGGCGTGGGATGCCGCGTACCGAGGGCTGCTCCTCTCGGTCGTGCGACTCTGCCGGGCCGTCCTCCCCGGGATGATCGAGCGAGGCTGGGGGCGGATCGTCGTCAACGCCTCTTTTGCCGTTCGTGAGCCCGAAGGCGGTCTTATTCTGTCGAACAGCCTCCGGGCCGCGGTCGTGGCGCTCGCCAAGACACTCTCGCGCGAGGTCGCCGCCGACGGGATCACGGTGAACGCCGTCTGCCCGGGCCCGTTTGAGACGGGACGGATGCGGCACCTGATCGCTGCGCGGGCTGATTCGACCGGGAAATCAACGGCCGAGGTCGAAGCGGAGTGGGTCTCGCGCATCCCGATCGGCCGGCTCCTCCGCCCTTTGGAGCTCGCCGACCTCGTCGCCTTCCTCGTCTCAGACCGGGCGTCCGCAATCACGGGCACCTGCCTCCCGATCGACGGCGGCCTCCTGCATGGATTGCTCTAGGGCATTTGATCCGCCGGCGCGGGATCGTCGAACGCGAACCGGTTCCAACTGACGACGTCTTGCAGCGGGCGTCGGTCCCGCGGCTCGCGTTCGACCGCTCGATGCGCCTCGGACAGCCCGGCGTCATCGCCGGGCCGTCCGACGATGATCAGGGTGATCAGCACGTACTCCTCGGGGATCCCGAGTGCCTCCTTGACGGCGGACGGCTTGTACCCGGCGATCGGGTGAGCGATCAAGCCGATCTCGGTCGCCTGAGCCATCAAGTTGCCGACGGCTATCCCGCAGCCGAACAGAAAGTAGTCTCGCCGATCGGAGAGCGCGCAGTCGAGATCCCGGCGCGAGGCGACGGCGATGATGACCGGGGCCGTCTTCGTCCAGTAGTTGCCGGCCGACATCGCGGCGTTCACCCGGGTGAGCGCCGCGGGCGCATCGACGACGACGAATCGCCACGGCTGGTGGTTGAAGCACGACGGAGCGAGGTGGGCGGCCCGAAGGAGCGTGTCGACCGTCTCTGGCGGGACCGACTCCGGGGAGATCGCCCGCCGTGCGCGCCGGCGCTCGATTGAGCGAAGGATTTGCGATGGCATTCGCGCCTCCTCTCGTCTGTTGGCCGCCGGCGCCGGACTTTGTCGCCGCCGGCCCGACTCGCTGGGAGTCCGGTCTACGTCTTGACGCGCATCGGCTGGCCACAGCAGACGAGCGTCCCAGCGCCGGACTTCGTCACCTTCACTTCTTGCCTGCAGATGTCGCAGACGTAGGTCTTCCCTTGTTCGGCCATCGGATCCTCCTACGAGACCTTCAGCGAGCTCTCCCAGAGGCCATGGATGTTGCAGTACTCCACGGCGATGAGCTCGCTGAAGTCCTTCAGGTTCGCGTGGGCCACGATCGTCGGCACCCCGTACGTCGGCCCGAGGTCGAACGTCGCGATGTGGACGGCGACGCCGGCCTTCACTCCGAACAGCGCGATCCACTTGATGTGGTGCTCGATCGTGTTCGGGTGCGGGACGTCTTTCCCGACGGTCACCTTGACCGAGCGCTCGCCGCACTCCTTGCAGCTGACGAGCTCGATCACCGGTACGTGCTTCTCCTTGCCTTCCTGCGTTGCTCCCTTGATCAGCTCTCCGAGTCTCATCTCGATCCCTCCTCGTCGTTCGATGTCATACTCCTAGAATGCCTTGAAGACGGCGCCCTTCGCCCCGCAAACGGGGCAGAACTCCGGGGCGTTTCCCTCGACGGTGTAGCCGCAGATGGGGCAGATCCGGACGGTGTCGATCGCAATGTCTTTCCCGCCCTCCGCGACCCGCTTGGCGTCCCCGTACATCTTCTCGTGAATCTTCTCCGCCTCGAGTGCGTAGTGCGTCGACCGGGCGGCGCCCGGCTCGTTCTGGAACTCGGCGGCGTTGTGGTAGACCGGGTACATCTCGGCGACCTCGTGGTGCTCACCGTCGATGCACGTTTGCAGGTTCTTGCCAGCGGCCCCGATGTTCCCCAGCTCGCGATAGTGGTTCGTGGCGTGCACCTGCTCCGCGTAGGCGATCGCCCGGAAGAGCCGTGCCAAGTTCGGCTGGCGGTCCTTCTCCGCCTTCTCGGCGAAGATCAGATACCGCATGTGCGCCATGCTCTCCCCGGCGAACGCCGCTTCCAGGAACTCCTTCGTCATCGTTCGCATGATCTGCCTCCTATTCGTTCAACCGATCGATCTCCCGCATCACCTCCGCGATGTCGGGAACCTCGCGGATCGGGTGGACCTTGACCCATCGGACGATGCCCGCTCCGTCGACCAGGACGTTCGCCCGCTCGGAGAACCCGTCCGCCTCGCGGAAGATGCCGAGCGCCCCGGCGGCTGCACCGTGCGGCCAGAAGTCGGAGAGGAGCTTCGTCCGCTTGACGCCGATCGAATCGGCCCATGCTTTCTTCGACGGGGTCGGGTCGACACTGATCCCGAACGCGACCGCGCCCCGGCGCTCGAACTCGTCGACGTTCATCTCCAGCGCCTCCATCTGTCGCTGGCAGACGCTCGTCCAAGCGAGCGGGTGAAACGACAGCAAGACGGCCGTTCCCTCCTGATTCGAGACGTCGACACGCTCTCCGTTCTGATCGGGGAGGACGATCGTCGGCACCGGGGTCCCGGGTCGAATCTTTCCCATTCTGACTCCTTTCCCTTCAACCGGCTCTCTGCATTCCTTCGCCATCGGTTCAATCCGAGCCGCCCGACCTCATCGCCGCGATCCGTTGGTCGATCAGCGATCGGTCGATCGGCGGGAGCTCCGCAAGCGGGCGGTCTCCAAAGCGGGCGCGCGCGGTCTCTTCGAACGTCGGACGATCCTCACGCCGATAGAGGACTCCTGTCGGCAGCGGCGTCCCGTTCTCGAGCGCCGACTCGATCGCGGCCGTCCTGTCGGCCGGATCGTAATCGGCGGGGAGCGGCGCGATCCGCTCTCTGTACCAGTCGACAGAGTGCGGCCCCCACGTGATGCACGGCTGGATCACATCGACGAGAGACAAGCCGCGATGAGCGATCGCCTCCCGAAGGATCTCCGTGAGCCCGTCGAGGTCGCCGGCGAAGCCCCGAGCGACGAACGGGCAATCGTGGGCGACCGCGGTCGCCAGCATCTGGGCGTGATCGCTCGACACGCCGTCGAACTGAAGGCGCGTCTTGACGCCGCGGCGGGTCGTCGGCGCCCCCTGCCCCTTGGTCAAGGCGTAGATCCGGTTGTCGTGCACCACGACTGTGATGTCGGGGTTTCTGCGGAACGCGTGGAGGAGATGGTTCCCCCCCTCACCGTAGACGCAGCCGTCACCGCTCGTGACGATCGTCGTCAACCCCGGATGCGCCAGTCGGATGGCGGTCGCGACCGGCACCGCGCGTCCATGCAAGCCGTTGAAGAGGTTGCACTTCAGGTAGTGGGGGAGCTTCGCGGCCTGCCCGATCCCCGACACGAGACAGACGCGGTGCGGCGGGAGGTCGAGCGCGGCGAGCGCCCGCTTTATCGCCGCCAGGATCCCAAAGTTCGGGCAGCCGGGGCACCACTGATTCTCGACATCGCTTCGGTACTCCTCGATCCGGATCATTCGAGTCCCCCCACGATGGTCTGCGCGTCGATCGGGAGGCCGTCGAACCTCGAGATCGTCCGGTCGATCGACCACCCGAGTTCCGCGCGGAGTAGGCGCGCGAGCTGGCCCGTCGCGTTCCCCTCGACTGTGACGCATTGCACCCCCGGCGCATCGAGTTCCGGAAGCGGCCACAGCTCGGTGAAGTGGATCCGACCGATCGCCCGGCCTGCCTTGCGAAACTCGTCGACGGCTTCCCGAATTGCGCGCTGCGTCGATCCCCAACCAATCAGGACGATCTCGGCGTCTTCGATCCGATCATGCTCAGGCGCCGCGATCTCCGCCCGGAGCGCCCGACTCTTCGCAAGTCGCTTCTCGACCATCGGCCGGCGAACCCCAGCGAGGTCCTCGGTGATGTGGCCGTTCTCGGTGTGCTCATCGCTGTCGAGACAGATAAGATGCTCGCTTTGGCCGAAGTAGAGCCGCGGGGAGACGCCCGTCTCCGTCCGCTCGAACCGGCGGTATGCGTCGATCGACTCGGGGTCGGCGAACCGCCTCTCGATCGAAGCCTCCGGGATGGAGAAGCGCTCGAGGGAGAACTGCGCGTCGGCGAGAAGCTGGTCCGTCAGGATGATGACCGGAATCTGATACCGATCGGCGAGGTCGAACGCTCGAACGGTCAGGTCGGCGGCGCTCTGCGGATCGGACGGGGCGAAGACCGCGCGCACGAACTCCCCGTGGCCCGCGTGAATCGCGAACAGGAGATCTTCCTGGGCAGTCCGGGTCGGTAGCCCGGTCGCCGGGCCCGGTCGCTGAGCGAGGACGATGATGACCGGGGTCTCGATCATCCCGGCGAGCGAGAGACCTTCGACCATCAGGGCGAACCCCCCGCCGGAGGTCGCGGTCATCGCCCGCACGCCGGCAGCGCTCGCCCCAAGCGCCATCTGAAGAGCGGCGATCTCGTCCTCGGCCTGCTCGACGAGGACGCCGAGCTCGGGGTCCCGCGCGAGCGCAGTGATGATCCCGGTCGACGGGGACATCGGATACGCGCTCATGAACCGGCAGCCGGCCGCCGCGGCAGCGAGCGGAATCGCGTTGTGCGTTCCGGCCCGGACATAGCGGGCGTCACGCGCCGGCAGTTCAGCAGCCGCGCGATCGCCGAGCCGCTCGTGCGCCTGCTCGAAGCCGGCTCGAGCGGCGCGGACGTTCGCGTCGGCGATCGCCTCGCCGTGTCGAACGAACGCGCGTCGCAGAACGGGCTCGAGGATGGCGAATGGAATACCGATGACCGCGCAGAGCGCGCCGGCGGCGACGGAATTCGCGTAGAGGGCGGAGCCCGCATCCTCGGCGAGCTTGCGGTACGTGATCGGGACGATGCGCGCGCCTCCGCCCGACGGACGGAGCGTCCAGCCGCGACCATCGACGAGCGGCGCGTAGTGCTCCGCAGCCCGGCCGTTTAGCGCCAGGAGGACGTCGGCGTTAGAGCGAGGCGCGTTCCGCGGTGTCTCGGTCACGCGGAGCCAGTAGCTGCTGTGTCCCCCTCGGATCCTCGATTCATACTCCTGGGTGGAGAAGACAGCGTACCCGTGGGCGAGAACACAACGGACGATGACATCGCCGATCGTCTGGATGCCCTCACCGGCTGCCCCCGAGATCACGATGCTCAGATCGATCATCGGACGCTCTCCAACGCGCGATGCCGTTCCACGATCGCGTCGGCGAGCCCGTCGAGCTCCGCGAGGGTCTCGAGCGTCGGGAGGCCCCGAGCGATTACGGGCTCGAACCAATCGACCTGGAGGGTCTTGCACAGATCCCGGATGACCTCGACGGCCTTTCCCCCCCAACCGTACGATCCGATGATCCCGCCGTGGCGAAGCTTCGGCCGGAGGGCAGCGGTCAGATACGCGGTGAACAGGGCATTCGGGTGTGGCCCAGAGAGGACGGTCGGCGTAGCGAAGATCACCGTGGCAGCGTCGACGAGTCGGATCGTATAGGCGCCGATGTCGGTCACTGCCAGGTTGAACGGCTCGACGACGACCCCGCGGTCGGTCAGCGCGCCGACGAGGTGCGCGACCATCCGCTCGGTGCTCCCGTGCATCGAGGTGTATGGGATCAGCACGAGGTTCTGCGGAGGGGCCCCGACCCAATCACGGTACGCGTCGAGGATGAAGGACGGGTCGTCGTATACGGGCCCGTGGCTCGGAGCGATCGAGGCGATCGAGTACCCACCGAGGCGGTCAAGGTGTCCGGCGATGGTTCGGGAAAACGGCATCATGATCTCGGCGTAGTAGCGTTTCGCCGACTCATGCACGCGGGCGCGGTCGTGGGCGTACAACTCGCTCGTCGCCAGGTGCGCTCCGAACAAGTCACAGGTGAACAGGATCCGGTCCTCGCGCAGGTATGTCAGCATTGTCTCCGGCCAATGGACCCACGGAGCGTGAATGAACTCGAGCGTCCGATCGCCGAGCGACAGCGTCTCTCCGTCGTCGACCGGATTGATCCGATCCGGAGCGACGCCGAGGTGATCCACGATCATCCCCTTCGCCTTGGGCGTGGCGATCACGCGGGCTTCGGGATGCCGCGCGAGGACGACGGGGACGGTCCCGGAATGATCCTGCTCGACGTGCTGGACGATCATGTAGTCGATCCGCGGTACGTCGGCGATCTGCTCGAGGAGGATTCCCGACTTCGTCGGATCGACCGTGTCGATCAGCGCCGTCTTCTTCCCTCCCCGCACGAGGTATGAATTGTAGCTCGTCCCGTCCGGCAGCGGAATCAACTCGTCGAACGACCGGCGATCCCAGTGGATCGCGCCGAGCAAGTCGACGCCGGCCGTGATCTCTCTTCGCTTCATCGCTCCTCCTCTCGCCTCGATTTCCGTCGGGGCCGGTTCGCAACCGGGCCGCCCGGCGGTGTCCGATCCCATCGAAGTCTCCGTCCGCCGGATAGGCCGCGGTCGCGAAACCTAGCTCTCCATTTCGAACATATCCTTCCCCACTCCGCAAATCGGGCAGACCCACCCATCGGGAAGATCGTTGAACGTCGTCCCCGGGGCGATCCCGCCGTCTGGATCGCCGACGCTCGGGTCGTACATGTATCCGCAAACGGTGCAGATCCACCTCTCCACGATCAAGACCTCCTCTGTCGAAGCGTCCTTCGGTACTCGTTGTAGGAAAGGGGCTCCCCGTCATCCCGCGCGCCGGCTCGCTCGACGGACGCGACGAAGAGCGAGTGCGTCCCCAGGTCGAGCGTCATCTCGGGCAGGACCGCGCACTCGTAGTACGCGACGGCGTCGAGCAGGTACGGGATCCCCCTGTCCGTCAGTGCGTGCGGGAACCCGGCGAACTTGTCGACATCGCGTCCGGACTGGAACCCGAACCGACGGACAGTATCGCCGCATCCATCGTTCGTGCGGTCAAGGACGCTGGCGACGAATCGCCCGCTTCGGGCGATCATCTCGTGGGTCAACGACCGCTTGCCAACGCCGATCGCGATCCGTGGCGGCTGATTCGTCACCTGCATCAGGGCATCGAGGCACTGCCCATTGACCCGGCTGCCGTCCGCGGCCGTCAGGATGTACAGGCCGTGCGTGACCCGAAACAGCGCTTGGTTCAGCGCGGCGACCTCGGTCGCGATCGAGAACGGCATATCGCGCCTCCTCCTCTTCCCACGAGGGACCTAGTCCTCGCTGTCGGACCCGCGACGGCTGAGTTCACGGTCGATCATGACGAGCCCGTGGCCGGATCCGCCAATCCGCTCCAGCATGTCGGCGACCTGTAGGACCGACGCCTCTTCCTCGACCTGCTCCGAGACGAACCACTGAAGGAAGACGCCCGCGGCTCGGTCGCCCGCGGAATCGGCGAGGCGGGAGAGCTCGTCGATCCGGCCGGTGATGAACCGTTCGTGGTCGTAGGCGGCCCGGAACGCGTCGAGCGGCGAGGACCACTCGCGCTTCGGCTCGGGGAGCGCCCGAAGCTCGACCCGACCGCCTCGTTCGTCGATGTGGTGGAAGAACCGCATTGCGTGTGCCAGCTCCTCTTGCGCCTGCGCTTTCATCCAGTTCGCCATTCCGTCGAGGCTCTCTGAGTGGAAGTACGCGGCCATCGAGAGGTACAGGTAGGCGGACGACATCTCGTGTTGAATCTGCTCGTTGAACGCCGTCTGAATCTTCGTGTCAATCATCGCTTGTTCCCCTTTCTTGTTTTCTTATCTACGCTCATGCTATCGTATTGCATCTCCCGACCGTACCGCTCCGTTCGATCTTCTTCGGGGCGAATCATCGCTGACACTCCGGGCAGTAGCAGGTCGACCGGGCGCCCTGCACGATCCGCTCGATGGCGGTTCCACAACGCGCGCACGGAGTACCGCTCCGGCCGTACACCCGGAGCCGATTCTGAAACGTCGCCTCCGCCCCATTGGATGGGCGGTAGTCGGAGACCCGATCTCCGAGCCGGCTTCCCATCTCGTCAATCGCCTCGACGAGCACATCGACAATCCCCCGATGCAGCCGCTCGATCTCCGGTCGCGTCAGGTCGGCCGCTGGACGGCGAGGATCGATCCCGGCGTGCCAGAGCGCCTCGGCGGCGTAAATATTCCCCAGCCCCGCAACTCGCCGCTGATCAAGGAGAGCCTGTTTGATCGGGGCTCGCTGGCGCCCGACGCAGTCAGCGAGCGCGTCCGGGGTGAACCGAGGGTCGGTCGGGTCGATCCCGAGCTCGCAATCGAACTGATCCTCGAAGTACGTGACGGTCCCGAGGCGGCGGGGGTCGACGAAGTAGACGGAGCGCCCGGCGTCCGTTCTGATGACCATCCGCGTGTAGCGGACCTCCTGTTCCGATCGATCCAGCAGCAGTCGTCCAGACATCCGAAGGTGAACGGCGAGTGTGCCACGGTCCCCAAGGTTGAGGACAATATACTTGCCGCGCCGTTTGACTGAACTGACGACGGCGCCGACGACGCGCTCGATGGGGAGCGACAGCTTCGGGTCGATCAGTTCGACGGCCCTGATCGTCGATTCGGCCAACGGGCGCAACGCGCGAACGAGCGTTTCGACCTCTGGAAGCTCAGGCATCGGTCTCCTCCGTCTCCGGCGCTGCCCTTTCTTTTCCCGCAGCGCGGCAATTCGCGCAGACGCCGTACGCGTGGGTCCGAATCGCCTCGATCCGGTGTCCGTCGATCTCCTCGTCAACTTCGAGCGGCGCAGTGACGTCGATGTCGTAGACCGATCCACAAGCTCGGCAGCGGAAGTGGCCGTGTATACTGGTATCGGCATCGTACCGCGCCGCGCTTGGTTCGAGGCAGAGCCGGAGAACCGCCCCGGCGCTCGTCAGTCTATCGAGCGTATTGTAGACCGTGGCGCGCGAGATCGAGGGGAATTGGTTTCGAACAGCGGTGTAGACCTGTTCCGCCGTCGGATGGCACTTCGTCCCTTCGAGGTGCTCCAGGATGGCGATTCGCTGGATCGTCGGAACGATCCCGAGCTCGCGCAGGCGGTCCGAATGATCCTTCGGTCTCATATTAGACGAAGTATATGAGAAGAATGAGTCTAAGTCAAGACGAAGGATCCGTCCCTCTGCCGACGACAATCGAATGCAATGCGAAGCGGGAACTTCCCTTGCACGCGGCAACACAGAATCCTCGCGGATCGGACAGAACCTCGCGGACGGCTCAGGGGGCGATCGAGATCACGGTCCACTGAGCCGCTCGGCGAGAACAGGCTCGATCTGCAAGATGGAAATCCTCTCCTGTTCCGTTGTGTCGCGGTCCCGCAGCGTGACGGTCCGGTCGATGAGCGTCTGCTGGTCGACAGTGATGCAGAACGGCGTTCCCGATTCGTCTTGACGGCGGTAGCGGCGGCCGATCGATCCCTTCTCGTCGTAGTCGACGGTCCACCGTCGTTTGAGGGTGCGGTAGATCTCGGCGGCGACCTCCGGGAGGCCGTCTTTCTTGACGAGCGGGAAGACGGCCGCCTTCACTGGGGCGAGCCGCGGGTGCAAGCGAAGAACGACGCGCTCCTGCGGGACCCCTTTCTCATCCGGGATCGCGTCCTCATCGTAGGCCTCGCACAAGAACGCGAGCGCGGTGCGATCCGCGCCCGCTGACGGCTCGATCACATGCGGAACGTACTTGCGAGCGGCGGCCTCGTCGAAGTACGAGAGGTCCTTTCCACTTCCTGGGTGGCGGGGAGCACCGTCGTCGTTCCGTTCGACGACGAGTGCCTCGCCCTGGTGGATGAGCTTTCCTTCCATGTGGCTGCGTAGGTCGAAGTCGCTGCGATGGGATACCCCCTCGAGTTCGCCGTACTCGCCGTCCGCGAGGAACGGGAACGCGTACTCGATGTCGGCCGTTCCGCAGGAGTAGTGGGCGCGCTCCGACGGGCCATGCTCGCGAAGACGGAGTCGCTCGCCGCGCAGGCCGAGGTCGACGTACCAGGTGCGGCGCAGATCGCGCCAATAGCCGTACCAATC
>Ga0068712_1001650_pt1 | contig 30019 bp, 26 predicted proteins | sample MTBAKSrepl1MetaG_FD_62987 | JGI IMG/M metagenome (GOLD analysis project Ga0068712, IMG submission 62987) | Enrichment culture microbial communities from Arthur Kill intertidal strait, New Jersey, USA, that are MTBE-degrading - MTBE-AKS1... | ecosystem: Environmental > Aquatic > Marine >... | reverse complement strand
GGGGGCGGTCGCCGAACGATACGGACGCATTTTATTGCAGCCCTTGGGCAGAGACCCCCACGGGCGCCCAGGCTGCTGTTTGGTTGCGGCCGTCAGGCCGCCTTGGGCCTTGGTTGAAATCCTCCAGTTAAAGCAAATTTTGTGCCATAATTGAGAATAGAAGAGTAATGATTTGATTTTATAAGTCTTTTGAGTGCCAGAGAAGGATGCAAAAATCCTGTTGGCCTGGTCAACTGTGGCGTTTTCGCCTCATTTCTCTTTTTTACGCAGCTGGCTTCTGAGGGCTTGGCGGCTGGATCATGGCCGGGGAGTCAATCCTGTAAACAGTGGGGATCTGGTCTGAAGGGAAAGGATGGAATGGCCCCTACACGGATCAGGGCCTTGATCAGGGCGCATATGGGGAGGCCGACCACGTTGGTGTAGGAGCCGAAGATAGATTCCACCATAAATGCCCCGATCCCCTGGATGGCATAGGCCCCGGCCTTGCCGAAGGGTTCATTGGTTAGAATGTAGGCCCTTGTCTCCGCATGGTCCAGGGGCTTGAAACGGACCGTTGTGCTGACCGCCTCTGAGTGGACCGTCCGGCCGGAAGGGTCCAGGATGCAGAAGCCAGTGATGACCCGGTGGTCCCTCCCGCTCAAAAGAGACAGCATCTCTCCTGCTTCGGCCGCATCCCTGGGTTTTCCCAGCGCCCTTTCCAATACGACCACCATGCTGTCGGCCCCCAGAATCCAGCTTTCTCCTGCCGAACACCGAACCCGCACTGCCTTTTTTTCGGCCAGGCGTCTACAGATCTCCATCGGGTCATTGCCTTCGGCCGATTCGTCCACATGGGACGGGATCACCCGAAAAGGGATCTGCATCTGGCTTAGGAGACGTTTCCTCCGGGGTGATGCAGATGCCAACACGAGGGGATGATCCCGGTCAATCCCCCTCCCCTGCCCTGTTGAACGATCAGCCAACCCTTCTACTCCGTGGGGTCTGGGGGGAGGCGGAAAAGGGCCTGGGCATTTTTGGTGGTTTCTCGGGCCACATCCTCAAACGAGATCCCTCTCAGCCTCGCAATTTCCATGGCGGTATAATACACGTGAGCAGGCTCATTTCGCTTGCCCCGTTTGGGCTCAGGGGACAGAAAGGGGGAGTCGGTCTCGATCAGAATGCCACTGAGGGGAATAGCCACGGCCACTTCCTTGATCTGTTTGGCATTTTTGTAGGTTACCGTCCCGGGTATGGAGACGAGATACCCCAGCCCCAGGAAGGCATGGGCAACGTCTACATCCCCTGAAAAGCAGTGGATTACCCCTTTTCTCTCTCCCTTCCCCATCCTCTTGAGCATGGAAAAAGTTGCCTCATGGGCCTCCCGATCATGGATGATCACAGGTAGCTTCAGATCTTTTGCCAGGCCAAGCTGATCCTCGAAAACCCGCAGCTGGGCCTCGGTGGAAGCGTAGCGCCGGAAATAATCGAGGCCGATTTCTCCCCATGCCGCCACAAGGGCCTCGGATGCCAGTTGGGCCAGATGATCCAGGTCCGAAGGCCGGCACGTTTCTGCATGATGGGGGTGACACCCCACGGCGCATGAGATGTGTGCATGTTTTTGGGCGAGATTCAGTGCAGCCGTCGAACTGGCCAGGTCAATCCCTACGCTGATTATATGCCCGACACCGGCCTGCATGGCCCGGGCCAGGACATCATCCCGGTCCTTTTCAAAATCCTCCATATCAAGGTGGGCATGACTGTCGATCAACATAAAAACCATTCCTGTCACGGTTCGTATGGGTTAAAAAACTCCCCAGATTCCTTCTGCGCCCTGTGGGCAGATCTGCTCTTATAATCGATTTCAGCCCCTTTGGCAAACAATTCCGGCTGTAAATGAACGCCCATGATCCACCGGGCGCCATCGGAGTGAAGGTGCAGGCCTGAATAGCCTGCCCCGATGGCCTCCAATAATTCTGTTGCATAACCCACGAAATGCCTTTAATATTCAAGGAGGAGCGGCGTCTCAGAAGCCCTGGCCCTGGGGGCATGGAAGGCCCTTTCACCTTAGTCTTGTCAAAAGGACAACCAAGCGATGACACAAGCAATGGTTGAGATGGATCATTCTCTTGAAGAACAGCTCGAATACCAGAAAAGGCTCAACAGCATTACCAACCGCATCCATTCGGCCCGGGACACCAATGCGATTTTGCTGGAGCTTCACGATGATCTTCTTGGCTTTTTCGACGCGGACCGGGTCACCATTTATGTCGTTGACAAGGCAAAGAGGGAGATCTACTCCAAGGTCATGACCGGGCAGGAAGTGTCTGAGATCCGGGTGGGGATCGGCAGCAGCAGCCTGGCAGGTTATTGCGCCCTGTGCGGCAAGTTGTTCAATATAGAGGACGTATATAATGAGGAAGAGCTGAAACGGATCGACCCCAGACTCACGTTCGACAAGAGCTGGGACCAGAAGACAGGCTATCGAACACGGCAGGTCCTGGTGGCCCCTGTCACCTATGAGAACAAGTTTCTACTGGGCGCGATTCAGCTCATCAACAAGAAGAGCGGGGAGGCCTTCACCCCATCCGACGAATCATCGGTCCTGGATATCGCGAAGGTCCTGGGGATTGCCTTTTATAAAAACCAGAAGGCGGCCCAGAAGGCCAGATCCACCAAATTCGACTATCTCATCAGCTACAACATCATTAGCGATAAGGACCTGGCAGAGGCCATGTCCCGTGCGAGGACCAACAAGAAGAGCGTTGAGTCGGTCCTCATGTCCGATTTTGACGTATCCAAAGACGATATCGGAAGGTCCCTGGCCAATCATTTTCAGACGCGCTTCATCCCCTTCCAGGAAAATATGCCCATTCCAGGGGAACTCCTCAAGAAGCTCAAGGTGAGTTTTCTCAAGAGCAATGTCTTTGTCCCGGTGGCCGAATCGGACGGCAAGGTGACGGTGGTCATGGAGAATCCGTATTATCTCCCTGCAAGAGATGCCATCAAGCGCATCATCAAGGCCCGGGAGATCGAATACTGCGTGTCCACACGGGAAGACATCTTTCAGATGATTGGGATGTTCTTTGATGTGGACAGGAAGGAGCTGCTGACTGGCTCCGGGAGCATCGACGAGATCATCGGGCAGTTGGAATCGGCAGAGGATGAGGAAGAAGAAGAGAGCAGCGGGATGGCCGAGGACGACAGCGCCATTGTCCAGCTTGTCAACAAGATGATTATCGATGCATATACCCGAAAGGCCTCCGACATTCATATCGAGCCTGGACAGGCGAAGAGAAACACGTCTATCCGTTACCGGATTGACGGGGCATGCCAGGTCTATCAGACCATCCCCCACACCTACAAGAACGCTATCGTGTCGCGCATCAAGATCATGTCGGACCTGGATATATCTGAAAGACGGAAGCCCCAGGATGGAAAGATCAAGTTCAGCAAGTTCGCGCCTCTGGATATCGAGCTTCGGGTGGCCACCATTCCCACGGCCGGGCAAAACGAGGATGTGGTGATGCGGATCTTGGCCGCTGGAGAGCCCATCCCCCTGAGCGCCATGGGGATGAGCGAAAGAAATTACCAGGCCCTCGTCAACATGATTACCAAACCGTACGGGATAGTGCTCGTAGTGGGTCCTACCGGGAGCGGCAAAACCACCACCCTCCACGCGGCCCTCGCCTATATCAACAAGCCCGAAACCAAGATATGGACGGCCGAAGACCCGGTGGAGATCACACAGGAGGGACTCCGCCAGGTCCAGGTGGCCCCTAAAATAGGCTTTGATTTTGCCACTGCCATGAGGGCCTTTCTCAGGGCCGACCCGGACGTCATCATGGTGGGCGAGATGCGCGACAAGGAGACCGTATCCACCGGGATCGAGGCTTCCCTCACTGGTCACCTGGTCTTCAGCACCCTTCACACCAACAGCGCACCCGAGACCATTACCCGGCTTTTGGATATGGGGATGGACCCTTTTAATTTTGCAGACGCCCTCCTGGGCATCCTGGCCCAGCGTCTGGTGAGGACCCTGTGCAAGGATTGCAAGGAGAAGTATCATCCAACAAGGGAGGAATACGATGCCCTGGCGAGGGCCTATGACGGCGATTTCGATGCCCTGGGCTTTCCGTATACGGATGATTTTGCGCTTTACAGGCCGGTAGGGTGCCAGAAATGCGGAAACACCGGGTACCGGGGCCGGACCGGCATCCATGAACTCCTGGACGGGACGGACGAAATGAAGGCCCTGATCCAGGGCAAGGCCAAGATGGAAGAGCTGAGGATCCAGGCCATCAAAGACGGAATGACCACCCTGATGCAGGACGGCATTCGAAAGGTCTGTCTCGGGCTGACCGATCTGGCCCAGGTGAGGAAGGTGTGTATTAAGTGAGGCGCGAGAGGCGCCTCACGCCTGGTGCGTCTACGGATAGATCCCGGGATGCAGCAGCCCGGCGGTTTCCTCCAGGCCAAACATGATGTTCATGTTCTGGACCGCACTCCCGGCCTGGCCCTTGACCAAATTGTCGATCAAGCTCACCACAATCAACCTTCCGGTCCGCTCATCTATATTCAAAGAGAGATTGCAGAAATTGCTTCCCCTCACATGGGTGCTGACCTGCGGCGTCTCAGGACCGAATACCCTGACAAAAGGTTCACCGTTGTAGAAGGATTTATAAGCCTCTTCCACCTGCTTCAGTTTCATGCCTTCTTTTAAATCAGCGTACAGGGTGGTCAGGATGCCTCGGCACAGGGGCACCACATGGGGGGTAAAGGTGATCCGGATCTCTTCACCCGCTATGGCTCCCAATTCCCTTTCCACCTCGTACACATGCTGATGGCCTGAAATTCGGTAGGCATTCATGGCATCGTACCGGGCAGGATAATGAAATGCGGGATTCGGGGTCTTGCCAGCCCCTGACACCCCGGTCTTGGCGTCGCAGATAATGGATCCCGGCTCTGTCAGTTTTTCCTTCAGTGCCGGGGCCAGTCCCAGGATGCAGCTCACCGCAAAACAACCTGGATTGCCAACCAGATCGGATTGGGCGATCTCATCCCGGTGGAGTTCGGCCAGGCCGTATACGGACCGATTAAGAAGACCGGGAGAGGCGTGATTGGGGTCCTTCCCGATCCTCGCCGCATATCCCTGATAGGTCTCCAAGTCGTTAAAGCGGAAATCGCCGCTGTAGTCGATCACCTTGGCCCCCTTTTCCAGCCAAAGGCCGGCGGCCCTCTGTCCAACGCCGTCGGGCGTGGAAAAGAAGACCACATCAAAATCCGCTGGGCAATTCGGGTCTTCGGGGGACACCAGGGGAAGATCGCAGAACCCGGTCAGATGGGGGTACAGTGCGCTGATCGGCTTGCCCACGTCCTGCTTGTCAATAAGCCCTCTGATTTCAGCATGCGGATGGGCCTGGAGGAGTTCAATGGCCCCGCACCCCCCGTATCCCCCTGCGCCGATAATACCTACCTTGATTCTTTTCATAATGCCTCCATCTTCTCATAAATATAGAAACGTCATTGCATTCAAAAATTCATATTTCAATTTAATAAATAACAGTATCCAGTTAATAATTTACAAAAATCATGATACGCAAAGCGAGAAGGCGTTTCTGTGCCCCAGCCTTGAGGCCCACGGCCCATGACCTCTTGTGCGGGTGACGCCGCACCTACCCCAAGGCGGCCTGACTGCCGCAACCAAAGAGCGTTCTGCCCGCCCGTGGGGGTCTCTGCCCAAGGGCTGCAATAAAATGCGGCCCTATCGTTCGGCGACCGCCCCCTGGCGCCGGATAACGTGTATAAAAAGGCAGCAAGGACACACCGTCCCATGAAAGCCTCTTCTTGGGGCTGGAACATACCGTATTTTAAAGCCCTGCTGCCGTTCCCACGAGCTGTATTCGGTTTTTGCAGCCCTTGGGCAGCGACCTCCACGGGCAAACTTCTTCGCACGTTGCAAAGAAGTTACGGACAAAATTGTGGGATAACATCCTTGATAGGGGCTTTCCAGCCGCGAAAAGTCGTGGCAAGATGCCATTCATCCAGGGCTTTTGGGATTTCAGGTCATACATTAAACCGGAAGGTGATGATGTCGCCGTCCTTGACCTCGTATGTCTTTCCCTCCAGACGGACCAGCCCGGCCTTCTTGGCTGCGTTGAAGCTCCCGTGGGATTTCAGGTCTTCGTAACCCACCACCTCGGCCCGAATAAACCCCTGCTGGATGTCCGAGTGCACCGATCCGGCTGCTTCCAGGGCCGCTGTGCCTGCAGGGATGGGCCATGCCCTTACCTCGTCAGGCCCCACTGTAAAAAAACAGATGCGGTTGAGCATGCGGAAGGAGTGACGGATTACCCGGTCAAGCGCGGATTCCTTAATGTGGTAGGCCTCCAGAAATTCCTTTGCCTCTTCCGGGGAGAGAGAGGCGATTTCCTTCTCGAGGCTTCCGCGCACCACAAAGAGATCCACCCCGTCGCCCCTCCGTTCCCAAGCAGGGAGCTCCTCGTCTTCGTCCTCGTTGTTTACAACCACCATCATGGGCTTGGCAGAAAGGAAGGTAAAACCTTTGAGGAGCGGCGCAGAGGCGAGTTCCGGCTCGCTGCGAAGCGGCATCCCCTGCTCCAGGAGCTCGCGGCAGGACTGGAGCAGGGACGGTTCCTCACCTTCCGGCTGTTTGCCCCGCTTCTTGTCCAGTTCGATCCGCTCCATCCGTTTTTCAACAACCGCCAAGTCGTTCAGGATCATCTCCTCTTCGAGCGTGAGGAAATCCTGCTCGGCCGTAGGAGGGGTCCCCAGGGTCCCCTTGAAGTTGCGAACCACATGGAGGAGCGCGTCGCAGGTCCGAATCTGGTTCCAGGCCGCAGCATCAGTGCCTGCCCCTCCTGCCCCTGTTTCAGGGGGCAGCAGGTATTCAATCTTGGCGTAAATCGTCTTCTTGGGCTCGTACAGGCGGGACAAAAAGTCGATCCGGTCGTCGAATACGGTAACCGCGGCAATGCGCAGATCCTTTCTCGAACCCGGATCGTCCTCTGCCCCCCGTGCCCCGCTCAATGCAGCAAAGATAGTGGACTTCCCTGACTGGGGAAGCCCTATGATGGCTATTTTCATTCAAATCCTCCCAACGCGGCCTGACGGCCGCAACCAAACAGCGGCCTGGCCGCCCGTGGGGGTCTCTGCCCAAGGGCTGCAACAAAATGCGTTCATATCGTTCGGCGACCGCCCCCTGGCGCCGGATAATGTGTATGGAAAGGCAGCAAGGACACACCATCCCATGAAAGCCTCTTCTTGGGGCTGGAACAGACCGTATTTTAAAGCCCTGCTGCCGTTCCCACGATCTGTATTCGGTTTTTGCAGCCCTTGGGCAGAGACCCCCACGGGCAAACTTTTTCGCACGTTTAAGAGAAGTTGCGCACAAAGATTCTACGCTAAAATCCGCCCTCTGGGACGACGCAGCAGGACATAGATCGCCCCGGTCCCCCCATCATAGGCCCGGGCTGTTGAAAAGGCCAGGACAATCTTTTTCACCGGCCCCCGGTTCAGCCAGATGGGAAGCCGCTCTTTCAGGACCGGGATATGATCCTCTGAGTTCAGACCCCTCCCGTGCACCACCAAAACACACCTCAATCCGAGCCGGTGGCTTTTCAGGAGAAATTCCGTGACCCTGAGTTGGGCCTCCTGCCGGGTGCACCCGTGCAGATCCACATGATCCTGGACAGGGAAAAACCCCTGCTTGAGCCTCTGCATCAGTTTTCGATCAAACCCCCTGACGCAGCCCTCGATGTACTCGTCGCTGAAGGTGATATCCATCTCGGCGGCGCCGCTGACCAGGTCTGAAAGATGGGCCATGACCTCCAGATCCCCGGCGTTGGGGGGATGAATGGGCCTGACCTCCTGGTCAGGGGTCCTGACAAACCGTTTTTGGGCGCCCTCCAGGGGAATGACATCCGACATGGCCGCCCTGAACCGGGCCATGTCGTCAGTTTCCGACAAAGACGGAGGAGGATTGGGTGCTTCAGGATTCTGTGGGACCCCGGCCTTGGGCTGTTGGAGGCCTGCTAATTTCTTGAGGGCCGGATTGAAGGGATCTTCCTTCGGAGAGGGACCCTGCCCTTCCCCCGTGCGGCCTTTTTTCTTCTTTCTACGGACCATTTCTCATACTCAGCCTGGTTTCAGGAACGGCAATGCCGAAAGAATTGACTTGAAATCAACCGCTGATCATGACTATAACACAAATGAAGCGGCCTGGCATGGGCCGCAGATGATTTTTTTCTGAGGATATACCATGGCAAGAATAGACGATTACAAAAAGGCGGCAGAATTGGCAAGGGCGGATCTCACGGAAAAAAACCCCAAGCGCATTGCGAATTTGAGCGGCGCGTCATTTGAAGCAGATGCCAACGGCAAGGCTTGTATTGGCCTGGAGTTTCTGGCCAGGGACATAACCCTCACCTGGCCGGAACTTGACATCTCCTTCAAGGGGTCAGGCGAGGAACCTTCGCTCCAGGAACAGGTCCTGCTCTTGCATTATCTAAAAGGGGCCAGGGGCGTCACGCCCACGGATGAATGGATCGCCTATCAGGAGGTCCCGGACGGCAAGTTCTATCTGGATGCCTTTGTGCGCAGGGCCAAGAATCCCATGGTCCAAGCCTTTGGAAACCAGCCCGAACTCCTGGTGAAGCTGGCGACCGAGGCTTACGGCGCGATCCCCATGACTGAAGGCGACGCGTCGGTACGGGTCCAGGCCTTCCCCCATGTCCCCGTGGCCCTGATACTCTGGCGCGGGGATGATGAGTTCCCGCCAGAAGGGACCATTCTGTTTGACCGCAATATCTCCGAAATCCTATCAGCAGAGGATATCGCGTGGCTGGCAGGCATGGTTGTGTATCCCCTCATCGGGATGGCGAAGAGGTGAGTCGGAAGGCGCAAGGTGCGAGGACCGAATGATCTCAATATTCAGGGGATAAAACCCTGACGGGTAAATTCCGGAGTTTAGGCGTGAGCCTTTTATCTGGGGTCTTGCTCCGGCCGGCAATGCTCCCCAGGTTTACTGAGATGATACAATCAGCCCGTGAAAGGAATGTTGAGAGTTTTCGTTCAGGACCCATTGGCTGCAGCCGCGCATTTCATACGAGGTGAATCATGTCTGCAAACAGGCCCCGAGTGGCCGTCATTATGGGAAGCGCCTCTGATTCAGAGGTGATGAAAGGATGCGTGCAACTCCTGAAAGATCTTGGGATTCCCCACGAGGTCAGGGTCCTGTCAGCCCACAGGACCCCGGATTTGACACGGGACTATGCGGTTTCTGCGGCCGATCATGGCATCGAGGTCATCATAGCGGCAGCCGGGTGGGCCGCCCATCTGGCCGGGGCAGTTGCCGCCAACACTACCCTGCCGGTCATCGGCGTGCCCATTGATTCATCCCCATTTAGAGGGCTGGATGCGCTCCTGTCCACAGTCCAGATGCCTTCGGGCATTCCGGTGGCCACGGTGGCGGTGGGCAGCGGGGGCGCAAAAAATGCCGCGCTTTTGGCGGCCCAGATCCTGGCCCTGAAATATCCAGACATTGCAGAAAAAGTGAAGGAGCACCGCAGGAACTTGACTGAACAGGCTTCAAAAAACATCGGCTTGTGGGATCATAAGTGAATGTCGATGTTGGACGTTCATCTGATTCAACATTGGATGTTGGACGTTCGATGTTGGACGTTCATCCCAGTGCAAAAATGATCATTCATCTGGACCCTGGCGCGGACCAGGATCTCGTCATTCAGCAAGCCAAAAGCATCCTTCTGCGCGGGGGGTTAGTGGCATGCCCCACTGAGTCGTTCTACGGACTTGCAGTGGATGCAGCCAATGAATCGGCCATTCAAAGGCTCTTTTTTTTCAAACAGCGGGACCCTGGCCAACCGGTCCTGATTCTGATCCACTCTGCCGAGTCCTTGAAAGAGTATGCCTCCCGCATCCCGCCAATCGCCCTTCCCTTGATCCAACGGTTCTGGCCCGGCGGGCTGACCCTTATTTTTGAGGCGTCCAGGAAGATCTCTCCTCTTCTGACCGCCGGCACCCATACCATCGGCATCAGGTGGTCCAGCCATCCTGTTCCCACTGCCCTGGCCAAGGCCGTGGAGGGGGCCGTGACCGGAACCAGCGCCAATCCTTCGGGCGCCCCCCCGTGTCGCCGCGCCGACCAGGTCGCGGCCTACTTTGGCCAAAAGATCGATCTGATCATCGACGCAGGCGAAACGCCGGGGGGGCCTGGATCCACCGTGCTTGACGTCACACAGAGTCCGCCTGAGATCATCAGACACGGGATGATCAGCCGAGAGGAAGTGGAAGATGTGATCGGCGCCCTAAAATAATAGAGTCTTTGTCCGTAACTCCTCCGCAACGTGCGAAGAAGTTTGCCCGTGGGGGTCTCTGCCCAAGGCCTGCAAAAACCGAACACAGCTCCTGGGGACGGCAGCAGGGCTTTAAAATACGGTCTGTTTAAGCCGCAAGGACGCCCTTTCACCTGCCCGCCATGCGAGTGAGGCGAGTCAGGCGGGTCGATAGGGATTCCTTGCTGCCTTTCAATAAACGGCATCTTGAGCCCGGGGGCGGTGGCCGAACGATATGAACGCATTTTATTGCAGTCCTTGGGCAGAGACCCCCACGGGCGAGCAGAACGCTGTTTGGTTGCGGCCGTAAGGCCGCCTTAGGGTCTGCCTCACGAGTAGGAATAGGTCACTTTATGCGCAACTGGATCCCGGATGGAAGCGATTCCCCGAAGATCAGGGTCTCTTCCTGCCTGTCCACTGGAACGATTTCCTTAAGGTTTCTGATATAAGGTTCAGCCCATTCATAGGAAAAAAGCCATGCCGCGATCTTCTGCAACAGATCAGAGTTGAGATCGCGCCTTCGATCTCCGGTGAGACGGGCCATCTGGGCCAGGCAGGCGCCGACCGGTCTGGGATCCGGCCAGGCGACGCCCAGGATTGTATCGATCCAGGATTCGATCACCTCCGGCGCAACAACCCGGTCAATGGGTCCGTAGAGCGGCTCCCGCGCCCCGATGCGCGACAAAGCCCACCAGTGCTGGGGCCGCGTCTTGCCGGGCTTCAGACTCTGCAGGAGAAGGTCCCCCCATGCAGCCCTGTCATTGGCAGGTATCCGCTCCAAGTTGGCCACGGCCATCCATATTTCCATGTGCTCCTGGGGGGCGGCCTTTTTCTTCGTCCCCTTTTTTCCAGGCCGGAGGATGGAAGATATCTCTTGCAGCACCTTTGTCTGCTGACCTGCAGAAAGGCCCCCGGCCACCCTGCGCCACATGACCCACCATTCGGACCGGGCCTGCGCATGCTTGTCGTGGGAAAGCCCGTCATGGAAGTGCTTCCACAAATTTTCCATGCGATGGCAATCAAGGGGATCTCCGAAACCGGGCCGCATGCAAAAACCCATCAGGTTCAGCCACCGGATTTCATGTTCCAGGCTGCGGCCTCTTTTTGAACTGAGCGACAGAAGCTCGTCGGCAATGCGGCGGATCAGACCCAGAGGCCACGCGTCCCTGGGACGATCCACTATGCCGGCGATGGTCTTGGGTAAACGGGCTGCCTCCTGGCGTCCCCCTTTGGCGGGGAAGGCGTTTTTGACCGCTTCCAGCGCCTCCTCCACCACGGCTTCCTCAAACACTTCCCTGTCCGGGGCCGCAATGTCAGCTTCCTTTTGGCGCAACTGGAACTGCAGGCGCCATCGGTGGGGGCTTTGAATGGATCGGCACCACACCTCCAGGGTCCCCATCTCTGTATAATCCGCGTTTACCTCCACCGGCACGATGGTTTCTCGGGCCTTTTTGCCGAACTTTATCACGGTCGAAAGCGGGGGGAGGGGGGTCAGGGTCTCGTCAACGGTGACCACATCGCCAACCCGGTCTCCTGTCCGGTAGCTGGAACTGTACAGATAGAACTGTACCGGCTGGTTGGCCAGGACATCAAAATTTCTGTCCATCAGCGCATTGCCTGTCCCCTCAGGCATGTGACGTTCCACCAGGCAGACGGCCCTCGGGGGGCCGGAAGCAAGTCCCCTCCCCTCTTCTGTATCAGGACCCATGTCCACACCCAAGTAGTAGGCCCGGGGGCTCCCGCTGTCCACCCTCACCCCGAGACCCTTTCTCACCAGGCCATAGTAGGAGGCCCCCAGGGCAACGGCAAGGTCCAGGTCCGGGTTCTCCAGGATTCGAGGCCCAGATCCCTGACCCCTGTTAAACCATGTGGAAACTGCTTCCCGGATGCGTTCCTGGATGCGGGGGGGCTTCAAGGCCGCGCCGTTAAACAGGATAAGGTCAGGCATGGACGTCTCCTTTCCTAACATCAGCCTGACGCCCTCCTGGTGGTGTTCCAGAAATCGGATGAGATGCCGGGTAATGGCCGGGTCCTGGGCATAGGGGAGCCCGAACTCGATCATCCCCTGCCTGGGTTTCTCAGAAAGCGATTCTCCCTGCCGGATTATAGGAAAAAAGCCATCCAGGACAGCCGACCTCACGTCTTCCCCGGATAAATAGGTGGAGACGGTCCCGGCGATCAACCGTCTGCCCTCCCCCACCAGGGTAATGGTCTCCGACTCAGAAAGGTCGTTGAGGACCCTTTCCTTGGCCAGCCGGCACTGATTGCAGAGGGCCTGCCACCGCTCCAGACGCAGCCGTCCCCTGATTTCTCCCTGTAAACGGGCCTCACATCGGTGGGCCAGGGCCAGATCCATGTTGTCGCCGCCCAGGATCAGGTGATCGCCCACGGCTATTCTTTCAAAAACCGGTTGCCCATTGCGCTCCCGGAGGACAATGAGGGTAAAGTCGGTCGTTCCACCGCCCACGTCGCAGACCAGGATCAATTCTCCGGGCCGCACTTGCTCAGTCCATTTTTCTTCGTGCCTGCTGAGCCAGGAGTAAAAAGCGGCCAGCGGCTCTTCCAGGAGAGTGATCTGGTTCAGGCCTGCCTGGGATGCAGCTTCCACGGTCAAATCCCGGGCCACCTCGTCAAAGGAGGCGGGCACAGTAATGACAACGTTCTGGCTTTCCAGAGAGGCCTCTTCCCCTTTCGGTGTCCTGTTCCATGCCTCCTTTATATGTTTCAGATAGGCGGCAGTCACGGCGATTGGCGACAGTTTCGGGGTCTCGTCGTCCGCGCCCCAAGGGAGGATGGGGGCCCGGCGGTCCACCTTGCTGTGGCAAAGCCAGCTCTTGGCAGAGGATATGAGTCGGCCGGGGACCTTCACCCCCTGATCCCGGGCGAATGCGCCAGCAAAGCCCTTCCCATCAAATGTCCAGGCCCTATCTGAGCTGTTGTTTTCCAGTTCGTGGCCGGCGGGCAGATATAGAAATGAAGGCAGGACCTTGAGGCCAGCGATTTCGCCTGGACCCGTAAGCTGGGGGATTCTGAAACACTCAATGGGCGAGGTTGCCCTATGCTTTGCGAGAGACAGATCGATATAGCTGACAGCGGAATTGGTGGTGCCTAAATCGATGCCTATGATGTATCTGTTGGTCAATGGCCGTTCGTGGTTCATTCGAGAAGACCTACGCGCAGTCGGTCGGAGGAAAGGGCTGGCGCCTCCGGGATAAACTTTATGTTATACTTTAAATATAATTTACAACTTGTTAGCATTCCAATTTTTTGTGTCCATAAAATCACCACCGAGGATATGGATGCCCTGCAGGCCAAGCGCTTGGATGGCGGCAGGCCTGGACCAAGTTGGCGTGTGTCATGGATCATGGTTATTATACATCAAGGCCCTGCGCCTGCAACCCAAAAGGGAAAAAGAAAAAGCCTTGACAGCACACACCTCCAAGAGTAATGGTTGAAGAAGTGATTGCGCTTTAACGGTCTGCAATCGATCTCCCGCTTCTGCTTTTGATGACAATGCTTGTTGTTTCAGGAGGAGAATATAGGCATCATGAGCGGATTCATCAAAACGCTTTTTTCGTCCATTGCCAAGAAGCAGATCATGGCGCTGACCGGGCTTAGTTTCTGCGCATTTCTGGCGATGCACCTCTTTGGAAACCTGACGATCTACCGGGGAGCGCAGAGCTTCAACGCCTACTCGGATCGCCTTCATTCCCTGGGTCTCTTGATCAATGCGGTCGAGATTGGACTTCTGGTCCTGGCCATTGTCCATGTCCTTCTTGCGGCCCTTCTTTATGTGGAAAACTGGCAGGCCAGGCCGGTCCGCTATGTCGTGAAGAAGAACGCGGGGGGCCGGACCGTCAGCTCCACCCTTATGCCCTATACCGGGCTGTACCTGCTTGTCTTTGTCATCATCCACCTTCTGACGTTTCATTTCGCCGACCGCGGGGATGGAGGGATCTTTCATCTGGTGGAGCGCGTGTTTTCAAGCCCCGGCTATGTGATCTTCTATGTCTTTTCCATGATCGTGGCGGCCTTTCATGTGAAGCACGGGTTCTGGAGCGCCTTCCAGACCCTGGGCGCCAATCACCCCAAGTACATGCCCCTGATACGGGCAATCAGCCTGATCTTCAGCCTCTGTGTAGGGGCAGGCTTTGGACTCATTCCCATTTATATGATGGCAAGCGCGTAAGGAGATCGTTTATGCCCCTGGATTCCAAGGTTCCCGGAGGTCCCCTCCAGGAAAAGTGGGACCGGCACCGCTTTGAATTGAAGCTGGTCAACCCGGCCAATAAGAGAAAGTTCGAGATCATCGTGGTGGGCACCGGCCTTGCCGGGGCCTCTGCCTCGGCCACCCTGGCGGAGCTGGGCTATCATGTCAAGACCTTCTGCATCCAGGACAGTCCCCGTCGGGCCCACAGCATCGCGGCCCAGGGCGGGATCAATGCGGCCAAAAACTACCAGGGCGACGGCGACAGCATCTGGCGGCTTTTCTACGACACCATCAAGGGGGGCGACTTCCGTTCCAGGGAGGCCAATGTCTATCGCCTGGCCCAGGTCAGCGTAAACATCATCGACCAGTGCGTGGCCCAGGGCGTGCCTTTTGCCCGGGAATACGGCGGGTTGCTGGCCAACCGCTCCTTCGGGGGGGCCCAGGTGTCCCGGACCTTTTATGCGAGGGGCCAGACCGGTCAGCAGCTCCTGTTGGGGGCCTACAGCGCGCTCATGCGGCAGGCGGGCCTGGGTCAGGTGCGCATGTTCCCCCGCCGGGAGATGCTGGATCTGGTCCTGGTGGACGGCGCTGCACGCGGCATCGTGGTCCGGAATCTCATCACCGGCGCAATGGAAAGCCATGCGGCCCATGCGGTGGTCCTGGCCACCGGCGGGTACGGCAACGCCTATTATCTCTCCACCAACGGGATGAGCTCCAACGTGAGCGCCATCTGGCGGGCCTACAAGCGGGGGGCCTTTTTCGCCCATCCCTCCTTTGTGCAGATCCACCCCACCTGCATTCCGGTTCACGGCGACTACCAGTCCAAGCTGACGCTCATGAGCGAGAGCCTCCGCAACGACGGCCGCGTCTGGGTCCCCAAAAAGGCCGGCGACAAACGGCCCCCGGAGCAGATACCGGAAAGCGAACGGGACTACTATCTGGAGGAGAGGTATCCGAGCTTCGGGAATCTGGTGCCCCGGGATGTGGCATCCAGGAATGCCAAGGCCCAGTGCGATCAGGGAAAAGGCGTGGGGCCTACGGGGTATGCTGTGTATCTGGACCTGAGGGACGCCATTCAGAGAGACGGGGTGGAGGTGATCCGCAAGAAATACGGAAATCTGTTTCAGATGTACGAGAGGATCACCGGCGAGGATCCCTACCAGGGCCCCATGATGATCTATCCTGCGGTTCACTATGCCATGGGGGGTCTGTGGGTGGACTACAATCTCATGAGCACCGTTCCAGGGCTTTTTGTTTTAGGCGAGGCCAACTTTTCGGATCACGGGGCCAACCGCCTTGGGGCGAGCGCCCTGATGCAGGGCCTGGCCGACGGCTATTTCGTCATTCCCTATACCATCGGCGGGTACCTGGCAGGCGCTTCCCTCTCTCCTGTGGATGAGAACCACAAGGCCTTTGTTGAATCTGAAAAGGCAGTGGAGCAGGCCACAGAGAGGCTTCTTTCCATCAAGGGAAAACGGACCGTGGACGCATTTCACAGGGAACTGGGCCACATCCTCTGGGAGTACTGCGGCATGTCCCGCAACGATCAGGGGATGCGCAAGGCCAGGGAGCTGATCCCCCAGCTCCGGGAGGCATTCTGGAAGGAGGTCATTGTGCCGGGTGCATCCGCAGACTTCAACCAGTCCCTGGAGCGGGCCGGCCGCGTGGCCGATTTTCTGGAGTTCGCTGAGCTCATGGTGGAAGACGCCCTCCACCGGAAGGAGTCGTGCGGGTGCCATTTCAATGAGGCCTATCAGACCCCGGATCACGAGGCCCTTCGCAATGATGCGGAATGCTGCTATGTGGCGGCATGGGAATATGCGGGCCAGGGCCAGGCCCCCCGGCTGCACAGGGAACCCCTCGTCTTTGAGAATGTGGAACTGACGCAGAGGAGCTACAAATGAGTCCAACCATCAACCTTACCCTGAAGGTCTGGCGTCAGAAGGGACCCGCCCGCAAAGGACATCTGGAGACCTACGAGGCCCGGGACATCTCCACGGACATGTCCTTTCTCGAGATGCTGGATGTGGTCAACGAAAAGCTGACCCTCGAAGGAAAAGACCCCATCGCCTTTGATCATGACTGCCGCGAAGGGATCTGCGGCATGTGCGGGGCCATGGTGAACGGCATTGCCCACGGTCCTCAGAAGGAGACCACCCTGTGTCAGCTCCACATGCGGCATTTCAAGGACGGCGACACCCTTGTGATCGAACCGTGGCGGGCAAGGCCCTTCAAGCCCATCAAGGATCTGGTGGTGGATCGCAGCGCCTTTGACCAGATCATTCAGGCAGGGGGATATGTCTCTGTCAATGCCGGCGGGGCCCCGGACGCCAACACCATCCCCATTCCTCAGCAGACCGCGGAACTGGCCATGGATGCAGCGGCCTGCATCGGATGCGGGGCCTGCGTGGCCGCCTGCCCGAACGCCTCGGCCATGCTCTTTGTGGGCGCCAAGATCTCTCATCTGGCCCTCCTGCCCCAGGGCAGACCAGAGGCCGCCAGACGGGCCCTCAACATGCTGCGCAAGACGGACGAACTGGGATTCGGCAACTGCAGCAACGAGACCGAGTGCGAGAAGGTCTGCCCCAAAGGCATCTCCATTACCCACATCGCCCGCTTCAACCGGGAGTTTCTCAAGGCGGCTCTCGCGTCACATGAAAAATGATGCCCCCTTTTTGGTCAATCAGAAGGAGAAGAGAGCAGAATCCTGGCCTGGTCCAGCAAGAGGGTTTTGAACCGATCCAGGGTCACAGGATAAGCCTGCATGGGGATCCCCATCCAGTCGCAGTATTCCAGGAATTCCTCCGGATGTTCAGCCATGTACTGATCCAGGTAGCCGATCGCGTCCAGGACCACGGCCCCCCCTGTATGCCTGGGAAAGTTCTCATTGGCAAGCCCTTTGTCCCATCCCTTGAACACATTGTGCCGAAATCTGACCCATCCCGGCGTCATCCACCATACCTTTTCGCCCCCGGCAACCTCCTGGGCGATCCGGTCCCGTTCCTCCTGGCTGGCAATCATGTCCATGCAGTGGGTTGCCTCGATCCGCGCGACGCCCGGCCCCTGCTCCGCGATAATGGTCCTCATGGTCCGGGTGGGCTCGTCCGCATTCACATAGCAGAACTTGCCGCCGTACACCACCAGGACCTTGTCCGCTTTCTCCTTAGCCTTTTGGATGCGGTCTATCAACTGCCGCTCCAGCTCGCGAATATCTTCATGGAGCCCGGGGGTGGTCAGGAAAAGGTGCCTGGTGTCCAGAAAACCCTCCTGCCTGAGGTGGTTTAGTTCCATACTCAAGGTCCCGCACGACACGATGGCAATGTCTTTAAAGGATATGGAATTCATGTGGATATCTCCTTTATTTAATCATCAATTTAACCTATTGAGGACGGCTTTTGCCTGATTGAATGAAGCCGAGGGCCGCAGGCGGATGGCGCCTCTCGGGCAATGGGCCGCACACCTGCCGCACCCCATGCAACGGAAGACATCTACCTGGGCAGTGTCCGATACGGTGACGGCCCCTGCAGGGCAGACCTGTGCACAGATCCCGCAGCTCACACACCGGTCCGGGTCCACAGAGGCCCTCAGGTCAGAAGACGTTCCAGGCCTGATCTCATCAATACGCTGGCTCAGACCACGTAGCCGCACCTCAAGGGCCGCTGCCCGGGCCTTCAGGTCCTGGATCTCAAGGTTCCTGTCAACGCCTGCGATCATTCCCGGTTCCTTTCAATACGTGAGAGCCAGATTGTATCCTGCGTGAACCGCACTGAAAATATCCTGGACCTCCTTGGCATCCCCGATAATCTCAACATGGGAGACCCTGCCCGTAATTGCCGTATCCGGTCCCTGGGCCGGCAGCATGCCGGAGGACAATATCACGGTTTGAAAAGGCGGCATGGACAATCTCTCCCCATCCTTCTCCACTTCCACATGATCCGCTTTGAAGGCCTTGACCGCGGTATGGGGCATCAAGGTCACCTTGTCCATAGCGCCGATCCGCATGAGGGCCAGTTTCTTGGTGATCATCTCCATCATGCTTCCGATGGGATCGGTCCGCTTGGTGGCCACCACCTCGTATCCCTCCTTGCCCAGTTTCTCGGCAATCTCCACGCCGGTCCTTCCGGCTCCGATGACCAGGACCCTCGGACCTTTGACCGGTTTAACACCCTCGAAATACTCAAGGGACGTCATGACATACTGATCCGAAAGCCCTTCGATCTCCGGGATGTTCTGGACGGCCCCCGCTGCCCAGACCAGGAGATCCGGCTTTTCTGCGTCAACAAGTGCCGCATCCGCCTCCCGGTTCAAGAGGAGGGAGGCCCCGCTCGACGTGACCGCGTGTATCAGTCCATCCAGGCCCGCCTTCATGGTCTCCTTTCCAGGCGCCTGCCACGCAAGGGCAAACTGGCCTCCCAGATGGTCGCTCTTTTCAGCCAGGGCGACCTGGTGACCCCTCTTTGTCAGGTACAGGGCCGCACTGATCCCGGCCGGGCCGCCGCCGGCCACCAGGACCTTCATCGGTTTGTCGGTGCGTTTCAGTTCAGGCATGCCTAATTCCGGATTCAGGTTGCACCCCACGGGCTCGCCGCTCTTCATCCGGTGCAGACACCCCTGTAGACAGTAGCCGCAGGCAATAACCGCCTCATCCTGCCCGTTTTGCCACTTGTGGATCAGGTCTGGATCTGCAAGGAGCGGTCGTCCGACCGCTACCAGATCCACCAGTCCTTCATCCAAAAAGCGCACGACCTTTTCCTTTCTCCCCATCCTGCCGGCAACGATCAGCGGAAGACTGGTTTGCTGACGCACCCAGGCCAGGGCATCCATCTGGGGCTTGTCAGGGAGGCTGCCGTGATGAAAATACCAGGGCGGGCTGAAACATGCGTTTCCCATGCCCACATGGATGGCATGGATCCCCATGTCCACGGCCCCCTGTACCACAGGAAGCAGGTCGTCCTGGCTGATCCCGGCCTCAGGGGACATCTCGTTTCCGGAGATGCGGAGGATAATGGGGAGATCCGGGGCCCCTTCCCTCACCTGCATGATGGCCTCCCTGGCAAAGAGGGTTCGATCCTGTCCATAGGGATCGTCCCGTTTATTCAATTTCGCGTTCAGAAACTGGGAAATCAGATACCCATGTCCCGCCTGGACCTCGATTATGTCGCAACCCGCGTCGCGGGCCTTTGCGGCTGCTGACCTGTAGCCTTCGAGGATTTCGTGGATCTCCTGTTCGCTCAGGGCCTCAGACACGGTCTCCTCCCTGGCCACGCAGGTCATGACCGATGGGGCCTTGGGCGGGCCCCCGATGATTTTGGGGAGGGCCCCGGCCCCGGCGTGATTCAGGTGGATGCAGACCAGACGGCCTTGTTTATGGATGAGGTCCACGATTTTGTTGAGTTCCTGGACGCTGTTGTCCAGATGCACGCACGGCTGTTTGGGGTGTTCTCTCCCGTTTGCAGTGACCGAGACAGGCTCCAGGATCACGAGCCCCGGTCCATTGGCTGCCACCTGACGGTACACGGCAAGCTGCCCTTCTGTGACCGTGCCGTCCGGATTTCCCCTGCCCAATTTGATGGGCGGAAAGACAAACCGGTTTGCGAGTTCCACCCCTCCCACCTTGAACTTCTCAAACATCCTTTCCATAGCATCCTCCTTGTCCAAACTGTTTTCCCTGGTCTTGCCCAACAATTATTTGATTCCAAGCAGGCCTGACCGCCGCAAGCAAAAGGTGATGGCAAAGGCCTGCCGTTTCCGTTGCGCGGCCCAAGCCGCAACTGCAACCCATGCGCCCTGTGGGAGCGGCGTCCACGCCGCGATGATCGAGGCCTGGAAGCCTCTTCCAAGGAACTATGACAAACCGGGCCGCCTTGCTTCATAGCCCCTTATGCCCAGCCAATCACCAAGATGGCTTAGCGTAGAATCTTTGTCCGTAACTTCTCCGCAACGTACGAAGAAGTTTGCCCGTGGGGGTCTCTGCCCAAGGGCTGCAAAAACCGAATCGAGCTCCTGGGAACGGCAGCAGGGCTTTAAAATACAGTCTGTTCCAGCCCCAAGGATACCCTTTCATGGGGCGGTATGTCCTTGCTGCCTTTCAATAAACAATATCCCGAGCCCGGGGGCGGTCGCCGAACGATCAGAACGCATTTTATTGCAGCCCTTGGGCAGAGACCCCCACGGGCGGGCAGGCCGCGTTGGGTTGTGCAACCGATCCATCTCGGCTCACACGGAGCCTTACACAACACGGCCTTCTATTTCACCAGATGGTTCAAGGCCTCTGTCAGGATTGTTTCAGGCTGAAGTCCGACAAACCGCTGGATCTCCTTGTTATCCTTGAAAATGATAAGCGTGGGAATGCTCATGATCCCGAACCTGCCTGCCACATCCCGGTTTTCATCCACATTCATGGAGGCGACCACAGCCTTGCCCTCAAACTGCTCCGCCAAGGTCTCGAGAATTGGCTCCTGGGACCGACACGGCGCACACCAGGGGGCATTGAAGTCCATGAGGGTGACCCCGCTTTGGATGACCTGTTCAAACCCTTCCGTGGATTGAATCTGTTTCACTTCCATTTCGACCTTCTCCTGTGTTCTGCGACCGTCTTGTTGCCATTACTAAAGCTTTCTCAAAAGAGTTAACAATAATCGTGCCAGTTGATAAAGGAAACGCCTAACCATGTGTCGTGGCCTTCACAACATATCGAACCACTTGAGATATCATTAAATTTTAGACTCCTTGCCATGTGGAAGACCTTGGTGGAAAAACCTGACAAAACCCTTGACAAAGAAATGGTGCGTTACTTATCATGGGCAGTAACGTTTTCGTAACGTTACATAAAACATCTTGTTTGGATTGAAGCGATCAGGGCCGGCTGTCTTATCATCCAGGTAGGCCTTGATTCTTGTTGAAGCCGTGGGCAGGAAGAAACGCGTCATGATGGAAAAAACCATACTGGATCCCAACTTCGCCAGCCTGCTTTTGGAGTGCATGGCCGACGGCGTATTCACTCTGGATGACAAGGGTCGCATCACTTCATGGAACCCGGCTATGGAACGGATCAGCGGCTACACTGCCGAGGAGGCCATCGGGAACGGCTGCATGATGCTCAATTTCAGCCTCTGCTTTTCCAAGAGCTGCCCGTCGGGCATCAGCGAGTGCGGCATCTACCAAAACGGCCCTGTCCAGGCCCAGGAATGCTATCTGCGCCACAAAAACGGAGTCGACGTGCCGGTGGTCAAGAATGCAAGGCTGGTGACAGACGGCCGAGGGGCAGTAAAGGGCGTGGTGGAGACGGTGACCGATCTCACCGAACTGGAAAAGGCCAGACGAAAGGCAGAGGAGGCCAACCTGCGCCTTGGGGAAATCCATACGTTTGACAACATCATTGGCAAAAGCCACAGCATGCAGCAGCTCTTTTCTGCCATCAGGGCCACGGCCGCAAGCGATGCCACCATCCTGATACAGGGGGAAAGCGGGACCGGCAAAGAGCTGGTCGCCGGCGCCATCCATTACAACAGCAACCGGGCCAAAATGCCCTTTGTCGCGGTGAGCTGCAGCGCGCTGTCTGAATCGCTCCTCGAAAGCGAACTGTTTGGACATGCCCGGGGCTCCTTCACCGGCGCGGTCCGGGATCGGGTCGGCCGCTTTGAAGAGGCAAGCGGCGGTACTATTTTTTTAGATGAAATCGGTGAGATAAGTCCATTTATTCAAGTAAAGCTCCTGCGCGTTTTGCAGGAAAGAGAGATCGAAAGGGTTGGAGAATCCCAGAAGCGGACCATCGATATCCGGGTGATTGCAGCCACCAACAAGGACCTATATGCCCTCGTCAAAAACGGAGACTTTCGCGAAGACCTCTACTACCGCCTCAAGGTATTCCCCATCCATCTGCCCCCGTTGCGCAAGCGGAGAGAGGACATTCCGCTCCTGGCAAGCCACTTCATCAAGCGCCAGAATGAAAAGACCGGCAAGCGGATCAAGGGGGTTCACCCTTCAGCCATGCGGATCCTCATGGACTACAACTGGCCCGGCAATGTCCGGGAACTGGAAAACGCGATCGAGCACGCCTTTGTCCTGTGCGCCAACGAACAGATCGACATCTTCGACCTCCCGGTCGAAATCCGGCAGCTCCCCTATCAACCCGCCGCGCCCAAGACGTCCGACGCACCCTCTCCGCACCATTTTTCAAATACGCGACTGTCCCGCGATCTTTTGATTGAAATCTTAGGTGATTGCGGCTGGAACAAGGCAGAGGCGGGGAGACGGCTGGGCGTCAGCAGGACTGCGATTTGGAAGTATATGAAAAAGTGGGATATTCCGTTGAAAGGCCCCATCTGAAATGCGGCATGGAACCTACTTTGGCTCAACCGGAGGCCGTCAATTTCACCAAACCGCTTATTCTCTCGCTCCTTTGGTCCCTTGGCGAGATCTGCCCAGGCCCGTCGTCTGGGACAAGGTCTTTGGTCGATCGGCCCCCATTGAGGTTGAACTGGGATTCGGTCTGGGAGACTATCTGGTGCGCACGTCCCTGGCCAATCCGGACAGGAATTTTGTGGGCGTGGAGATCGACTGGTTCTTGATCCGCCGTACCCTTCAAAAGCTCACCGCAGCCAAGACGACCAATGTGGCCCTGGTCCATGCGGGGGCCTATCCGGCCCTGGAACGGCTTTTCAGAGAAACATCCATCCAGAAGGCATGGGCCATGTTTCCCTGCCCCTGGCCCAAGGCCCGTCATGCGCGGAAACGCCTCTTTTCAAGATCCTTTCTCCGCCTCGTAAACAGCAGGCTGGTCCATGAAGGAGAGGCCTTTGTGGTGACCGACGATCCGGGTCATGCCTGGTGGATAAGTGAGCAGGCCGGGGAAACCGGATTTAAGGTAGAGCAGGAGACCGTCCCGCCCCAGTTTGCCACCCGGTATGAAAATAAATGGTCGGAAAAAGGCCAGCGCTGTTTTTACAGGATTTGTTTCAGGAAACAGAACCATGTTTCTATCCCGTTAAAGAAGGAGATTTCATTGCAGACCCGTATTGCGCCGTCCTTTTCCATGGATGTCCTGAAGCTTTCGCCTATCAAGGCCCGGATAACGGTCGTGCCAAAGGATGCCGTTTACGACCCGATCCAGGAGCGGGCCATGGTGAGGTCCCTCGTCATCGAGGCGGATTTTGTCCAGGACATCTGGATCGAGATCATCCGAAAACCCTCAGGCTGGCATATCCGGCCGGCCAAGGGGTGCAGCATGATCCCCACCCCCGGGGTCCAGGAGGCCCTGGACCTTCTGTACGCAGAGATCACAGGCAGTCCGGGTCCGGCGGATCACCCTTGACTCTATGATGCACGACAGAATGCCACAGCTTTCTTGTGTATCGTGCCACCTGCGAAAAGGAATTTCCGATCTCAATATGCAGGGATACAACCACGAAATTTTAAGGAGCCTGGGATCTGCGCTATTTCCGGAACCATGCCTGTCGATGGAGTCGCCCTCGAGGGGCTATGAAGCAATACAACACGCTTTGTCATGATCCTGTGGGAGAGGCTTCCAAGTCTCGATGATCGCGGCGTGGACCCCGCTCCCACAGGGCGCAAGAGTTGTAGGTGCGGCTTCAGGCCCATCGGGAACTTATGCTCGCAAATTCGGCCCGCTTGCCTTATAATGCCCCATTCTGTCATCCAGATGAAAGGAGCAAAGCACATGTCCAATGGGCAAAAGGAGTTGCAGGTGAAGTTCCCGGACCATCTTCAGGGGGGCGCTTATGCCAACAACATGGTGGTTTCGCATACCAAGGAAGAATTCGTCATGGACTTCTTGATGGTGGCCCCGCCGGCAGGGAGCGTCACCGCAAGGGTGATTGTCAGCCCGGGTCACATGAAGCGGATCTTGGCGGCACTCCAGGAGAATGTGGCCAAATACGAGAACACCTTCGGTGAAATCCAGCTCGCAGAGGCGCCCAAGGCCACGGTCGGCTTTCATTGAAAAGACAGGGAAATTAAAATGGAACCCAAGCTCGGAACCCACGCAATGTGGGATCCTGGACGAGCATTGGTCCCCAGCACACCATGCATCCATTAACCCATTCCATCCTGTGGGGCATCGGCCTGAGTCTCTTTGCCGGCGGATTGGGCGTGCCTGTGCCGGAAAATGCCCTCCTGATCGCCGGGGGCTTCGCCATCCATCAGAAGGTCTGCCTGCCCCTTCCGGGCATTGCTTTCTGGTACGGCGCCCTTATCCTGGGCGATGCCGCCCTGTTTGTTCTGATGCGCTGGCTCTTTATGCGCCCTTCCCTCTCCGGTTTCATGAACCGGCGGATCCCGCCTGAAAAACTGGAAAAATACAAAGCGGCCTTTTTCCTTCATGGCGGATGGACCCTCTTTCTGGCCCGATTCACCTTTGGGATCCGGGCTGCCGCGTATGTAGCCGCAGCCGCGGCCGGCTATCCTTTGAGAAAATTTCTGACCGTGGACAGTGTGTCTGTGGGATTGCAGGTTTTCCTGTTTATCGCCCTGGGCTACTACGGCAGCGGACAGATCGCATGGGAAAAGGCTGCGGTCCACGAAATCGCCATTCTTTTCACCGCGCTTGCAGCGGCATCCATTGTCGTTTCCATTGTCGCTTCAGTGGCGATCAAGCGATTTGCAGAACGGAAAGCCCAGCAAACCGGCCGCTACGTACAGGGGGCAGACCATTGATCCATTCAAGAACCACTGTGCTTCGCGTCTTCGTCCCATTTGCAGTCGGCTATTTTTTCTCCTATCTCTACCGCGTGGTGAACGCGGTCATCGCGCCCAACCTGGCCGCGGATCTCCATCTGAGCCCCGGCGATCTGGGGCTTCTCACATCCACTTATTTTCTGACATTTGCCGCGTTTCAACTCCCCCTTGGGGTGCTCCTGGATCGGTTTGGCTCAAGAAAGACCGAGGCCTTTCTCCTTTTGTTCGCAGCCGCCGGGGCGTTTGTATTTTCAAAGGCCGAGAGCGTGGCAGGCCTGGTCGTGGGTCGGGCACTTATTGGATTCGGGGTCTCCTCCTGTCTCATGGCCGCGTTCACCGCGTTCGTACTCTGGTTTTCAAGAGAGCGGCTGCCCCTGGTCAACGGCATCCAGGTAGCCGTAGGGGGCATGGGCGCCCTCACGGGGACTGCGCCCGTGGAGGCGGCATTGCAGGTCACGGACTGGCGCACCCTGTTCATGCTCATGGCCGTACTGACCCTGGGGGCGGCCACAGCCATCTTCTTTGTCGTCCCAAAACGCAACATAAACGGAGGCGGTCCCACTCTCAGAGAGCAGATCCAGGGGATCGGCGAGGTATATTCAAGTCCTTTTTTCTGGAGGATCGCACCCTGGACTGTCATGTCCCAAGCCACCTTCATGGCCATCCAGACCCTGTGGGCAGGACCCTGGCTGCGGGATGTGGCGGGTTATGACCGGATGACCATGGCCCAGGGGCTGCTCCTGATTGCCGCGGCCATGGTGGCGGGATTCGCGCTGATCGGGGCCTTGGCTGCCCGGCTCAGCCGGTCAGGGATCAAGCCGCTCTACGTGTCCGCGTGCGGGATGGGGTCTTTTATGGTCATAGAGGCCCTCATCCTGCTGCACGTCCCCTGCCTCACCCTTCTCCTGTGGGTCCTCTTCGGCTTTTTCGGCGCAGCAGGCGTCCTCAACTACGCCATCCTGTCCCAAAGCTTCCCGGATCACCTGGCAGGCCGTGTCAATACCGGTCTCAATGTCATGGTATTTGTGGTCACCTTTGCCGAGCAATGGGCGATAGGTGAGATCATCAACCTCTGGCCGGTTCTGCCGGACGGGAGATACGCACCGGCCGGCTATCAGGCAGGCTTTGGCCTCATGCTGGCCCTCCAGGTCCTCGGCCTCATCTGGTTCGTCCTGAAAGGTCAGCAATCCAGGGAGGCGTGATGCCCGGAGGAGGCGGGCAAAGCCTGATCATTGAAGCGCGCCGATGAACCGGCCCACCGCTTCGATACCCTTTTCCTCCCTTAGCCGGATGGTCTGGGTCCCGATGACCGCGATATCCGCCTTCCCCTTGAGGAACCCGACATCTTCCCGGTCCTTTATGCCGAATCCCACGGCCAGGGGGAGACGCGAGGCATTGCGGCAGCGCCCAAGATAGCTGGTCAGATCATGCGAGAAAACGGTATCCGCGCCGGTCACCCCTTTTCGGGCCACGCAATAGACAAATCCCCGGGCAGATGCGCCGATCCTGCGCATCCGCTCGTCCGATGTGGTGGGCGCGAACATCAGGACAGGACAAAGGCCCTTTTGCTCCATGGCCTTAAGATACCCATTGCCTTCCTCTACCGGCAGGTCAGGGATGATGGCGCCGTAAAGCCCTTTCTCAGCCATGTCTGATATGAAATGGTCGACCCCGTAACAAAAGGGGATGTTGTAATAGGTCATGATGAGAAAGGGGATGGGAAAGGACCGGGCCGCCTGCGAAGCCAAATTAAGGCACTCTTGAACCGTGATCCCCCGCTTGAGGGCCTCCTGGTTGGCCCGCACGATCACCGGCCCGTCCGCCATGGGCTCGGAAAAGGGGATCTGCAGTTCCATCAGATCCACTCCGGCATCCACCATGGTCTCGATGATCCTGAAGGAGTCCTCCAGGGTAGGATGCCCGAGCACCGTATGGGTCATGAGGAGGATCTCTTTCTGTCTCAATCGCCTCTGGATATGGTCTTCAAGCCTTGTCATTACACCCCTTTTCCCGGATAAACCCTCGCCAGCCCGGATCGTTGAACGCATCGGCAATGGTAAAGATGTCCTTATCTCCCCTGCCAGACTGGTTGATCAGGATGATATCGTCTCTCGAGAGATAAGGGGCCTCCTTGAAGGCCTGCACAAAGGCATGGGCCGATTCCAGGGCCGGGATCAGGCCCTCTTTTTGCATGATGAGCGACATGGCCTCCAGGACCTCGGCGTCGGTCGCCGCCTCGAAGCGGATCCTCCCTGCGTCCCGGTGGGCGGCCAGGATGGGAGACACCCCAACATAGTCCAGACCTGCGGCCACGCTGTGGGTTTCCTTCATCTGCCCCTCCCTGTTTTGCAAAAAATAGGTCTTGTAGCCCTGGGCCACGCCTATTGATCCCACATGGGATGCGAGCCTGGCCGCATGCCTCCCTGTGTGGAGTCCTTCGCCCCCGGCCTCTACCCCGATCAGTTCCACCGGATCATTCAAAAACCCGCTGAAGATCCCCAGGGCGTTGGACCCGCCTCCCACGCAGGCATACACGCGTTCGGGCAGACCTCCTTCCCGGTCGAGCATCTGGTTCCGTGCCTCTTTCCCGATGATGGACTGAAACCACGCCACCATCTCCGGAAAGGGGTGGGGGCCGCAGGCCGTTCCCAGGACATAGTGGGTATCGTCCATGTGGGCTGCCCAGTCCCGGAAGGCCTCGTTGATGGCATCCTTGAGGATCCGGGCCCCGTCCTTCACCGGGACCACCTGTGCCCCCAGACGCTCCATCCAGAAGACATTGGGCCGCTGACGTTCCATGTCCGTTTCCCCCATATAAATGGTGCACCTCAGCCCGAACCGGGCCGCCATGGTGGCAGTGGCCACGCCGTGCTGTCCGGCCCCGGTCTCTGCCACCACCCGGTCTTTTCCCATGCGTCGCACCAGGAGGCCCTGGCCCATGACATTGTTGAGTTTGTGGGCCCCGGTGTGATTCAGGTCTTCCCGCTTGATGTAGATGCGCGGCCCCTCGAAATGTCGGGTCAGGTTTTCTGCGAAGGTAATGGGCGTGGGCCGACAGGAATAAGTCGCCATGATATGGCAGTATTCCTGCCAGAAAGACGCGTCGTTTTTGGCCCTTTCAAACGCCTCTGTCAGCTCATGCAGCGTAGCCGTCAGAATCTCGGGGACATAGGCCCCGCCGAATACCCCGTAATATGCTTTTTTATTCATTTAGTTCAGTATATTGCGCAATATTTTGAATCTTCTTTATGAACTTTCTCAGAAGCATTGGGTCCTTTTTCCCGGGCCACTGCTCGACACCGCTGTTCACGTCCACTGCAAAGGGACGTGTCTTTGACACCGCCTCCTCAATATTTAAGGGATTGAGCCCCCCTGACAAAATAAGGGGGAGCTGAAACCCTCTGGCCCTCACAGCGACCTCCCAGTCAAAGGTGCGGCCCGTGCCCCCGTGCCGATCGTCTGAAAACGCGTCCAGGAGCATGGCCCTGACGCTTCCCCGGTAGGCCCGGATCATTGTCAGCACGGATCGGTCCTTGACACGAAAGGCCTTGATGCTTCGGGGCATGAACGCTGCGCACAGCCTTGGGGATTCATCGCCATGGAACTGGATCAGATCGAGGCCGCAAAATTCAAGAATTTCTCTCACCCGGTCCGGCCTCTCCTCCACGAAGACCCCCACTGTCTTCACAAAAGGGGATATGGACTTTATAATCTCTCGGGCCTCTTCCGGGCTGATCCGTCTGGGGCTGGGCCCAAAGATGAACCCAAGGGCGTCCGCCCCCAGTTGAACCGCCATTTGGGCGTCTTCGAGGGTGGTAATGCCGCACACCTTAACCAGTGTCATGATCCCTCCCTGCCACCGCCAGTTCCCTGGCCTTGCCCTTTATGTCCCTGCTCCACATGATCGAACTCCCCACCAGGACGGCATGGATGCCGCTCTGCCGCAGTGCGGCTATGTCTTCTTTTCTCGACACGCCGCTTTCGCTCACCCGGACGCATGCCTCAGGGATCAGGGGGGCCAGATCCATGGTGGCGCGCAGGTCCACCTTGAATGTTCTCAGATCCCGGTTGTTGATCCCGATGATGTCGGCCCCCGAATCCATAGCAATCTCGAGTTCCTGCTTGTTGTGCACCTCTGTCAGACAGGCCATTCCCAACGTTCGCGCCAAGGTCAGCAGTTCCTTCAGCCGGTCGGGTGTGAGGATGCCTGCGATCAGCAGGATGGCGTCCGCGCCATACCTGGCTGACTCTTCCACCTGGACAGGGTCGATGATAAAATCCTTGCGCAGGATGGGAAGGGAGATGGCGCCGCGGATGCGGGGGATATAATGGATATCCCCGTGAAAAAAACGTCGGTCCGTCAGCACGGACACGGCCCCTGCCCCGGCTGCTTCATACATCCTGGCAATGGAAACGGGATCCCGGTCATTTAGAATGCACCCTGTCGAAGGGGAGGCGAACTTAATCTCCGCAATCAAATTCACCCCACCCTGTCTGGAGACGGCCTTTTTGAAATTCCGGACTCCCGGGATGGCGACATGGATATCCTCTGGCGCCCCCCCTGCCTTCAGACCTTCCACTTCGCTTCGTTTGTGGGCCAGTATCCTATCCAAAAAAGGATGCATAGCAGTATCCCCAAGGCGGCCTGACGGCCGCAACCAAACAGCGTTCTGCCCGCCCGTGGGGGTCTCTGCCCAAGGGCTGCAACAAAATGCGTTCTGATCGTTCGGCGACCGCCCCCGGGCTCGGGATATTGTTTATTGAA
>Ga0068712_1001642_pt1 | contig 30106 bp, 24 predicted proteins | sample MTBAKSrepl1MetaG_FD_62987 | JGI IMG/M metagenome (GOLD analysis project Ga0068712, IMG submission 62987) | Enrichment culture microbial communities from Arthur Kill intertidal strait, New Jersey, USA, that are MTBE-degrading - MTBE-AKS1... | ecosystem: Environmental > Aquatic > Marine >... | reverse complement strand
TTCGTTAAATATAACTTCTTCTCCAACGGAAATATCATCGACTGGCTGTCCGGCCAGGGGGTGGAAGTGGTTCTTCCTCCTATACAGAGTTTTTTCGCCCAGCGCTTTATCAATGAAACCTACGACCAAAAGGCCTTTTTTAAACGTTCTTTGGTAGATCGTATCAAGTACAGGTTGCTGGAGATATACTCAAAATACCACATCGGCCAAATCGAGCGGGTTATGCAGGGATTTCGCTTTTATAAAAAGGCTCATGACTTGAGAGAATTGGCTGAAATAACCGACGAGGTTGTCAGCCTGGCCAACCAGTTTGGCGAAGGATGGCTTCTCACCGCCGAAATGATCGCCATGCTCAATGAAGGGATCGGCAACATCATCTGTCTCCAGCCCTTCGGCTGCATTGCCAATCACATTACCGGAAAGGGGATGGAGAATAAACTCAGGGAGATGTTCCCTCATTTGAATCTGCTTTCTCTCGACATGGATGCGGGGGCAAGCGAGGTCAATTTGCTGAACCGGCTCCACTTCATGGTAACAGCGGCACGGGAACAGGTGGCCTGCGAGGTGGGGACGTTGGTCGGGCCGGAAACATTGCAGCGCTTTACCATTCCCACTGTATGGGCGCAAGAACTGTATATGTTCAACAATTACGCATCACTGGAGGTTGAAAAATGGAGGGCCTGGGTGTCCGGTCTGGGACTTTGGGAAAAAGCGCGGAAAATCAGGCGTAGAATCAGCTTGTAACCATCAACATCATTAAATTTTAGGAGGTACAAACCATGTCGGAGAATCAAGTGAAGGACCGTATTGTTGAAGAAGTAAAGATTGCTAAGGAGACAGGAAAGATTACCTCGAAAAAGATTCATGAAATTGTCAGAAAGGCGGTGGCCGATGCCGTATCCGAAGGCAAAGGTGGCGCGGAAGCAATCCGGCCCATCGTGAAGGATGCCGTGTCTGCCGCCGTGGAAGGATTAAGGGCTGCCGAAGCGGATGCGGCGGAGAATATCAAGGCTGCTCTGGAAGGAGCCGTAGAAGGTGTCCGTGTCCATAAGGATCAGGCTGTCGATGTTGTCAGAAAAAAGATGCGTGAAGTTGAAGAAAAACTCGCAGCAGAAAAAACCGAACTGGCCCAATCTGTAAGGGATGCCCTCCAGGGAGCAAAAGAGGCGGGTGAAGTATTTTCCGAAGAGATCCGCACTCAGATCGAATCTGTTTCAACCGACATCAAACTGAATAGTACGGAACTATTAGGTTTGACCAGGGAGATGGTTAAAGAGGCGGTCAAACAGGCTATCGAGACCGGCGAGAATGTGAAAGAGACCGTCACTAAAATTGCCAGGGATGCCACGGAAAGGGCGCTTAAAGAGAGGCGGTTCACCGCTGACCGGGTGAAGATAATTGCCGAAAAAGTCATGTCCGGCGCAGTGGAGGCCGCGGAGGAAGCGGGTCAAGAGGTCAAGGATGTTGCCCATGGTGCCTTTGAAGGTGCCCAAAAAGGAATCGTGTCAGCGGTAGAGTCTATTGGAGACAAGACTAAGGAATTTGTCCACGATGATCTTGCCCGGACAAAGGAAGATCTTGAGGCAATCGAGGAACTTCTCCTGGAGACTGCCGGCAGGGTGGCAAAACGATCTGGAGAAACAGCAAAGGCAGTATTGCTTGATCTGGTTGAACAAACTGAAAGAACGACTTCCGTGCTAAGGGAAAAAACCGGCCACGCAGCGGAAAAAGTCGCCGGAAGGCTGAAGAAAGCCGGAAAAGAAGCCGTCCAAACGAGCGTGAACAGCGCCGACAAACTAGCCCGCGCCATGGCCGATGAAGCGATGGAGCTTGGAAAAAGATCCGTGGACGTTGCAAAAGGGGCCATCTCGGGAATGTGGAAGGGGGCAAAAGACGCTCTTCAAAAAGAAAAGGACAACCAGTAGCGACTCAACCCAGCATTTTCATGGCAAGATAAAGCGATTGAGGATCAAGGACTTATAGTGACAGCTGAAACTGTGAAACGAACTGCATTCAAATATTTGGTACTGCTGATGCTGCCAATGAGCATTGCACTTGTTTTTGGGGATAAACCGTGTGAAGCTGCGGAAAATTCACGGACATTCAGTTTTTATTTTGAAAACGATCTGTTTGCGGATACCGACCAGGGCTACACCAACGGTGTAAAGCTGTCCTGGATTTCACATGATTTGACAGGTTATGCAGAGAGTGGCAGGCTGCCGGAGTGGAGTTTGCCGCTCATCCGTCGGCTGCCTTTCATCAATGAGACGGGCTTGCAGCGCAATGTCGTTCTCTCCATCGGACAGAACATGTATACACCTGAAGATATCGAGGCTGAAGATCTGCTTGAAGATGACCGCCCATATTCGGGATGGACCTACTTCGGCATCGGTTTGCACAGTAAAAATGAGCGCCGTTTGGATTCGATGGAGATCCAGCTCGGCATGGTAGGCCCTGCATCCTTCGCCGAACAGACGCAAAAATTGGTCCATGAATTGGTAGGTTCTCAACGTCCGAATGGCTGGGACAATCAAATTAAAAACGAACCCGGACTTGCCGTTATATACGAACGAAAATGGCGGTTTCTGTATGATAGGGATATCGGGAAACTTGGTTTTGATGTCATTCCTCATATAGGCGGCGCACTGGGCAATGTTTACACCTATGCCAATGCTGGAATGGAAGCCCGGCTGGGATGGAATATCCCCTGGGATTTCGGGACGTCTCTAATCCGACCGTCCGGGGATCCCAATGCCCCTCTGAATGCACAGGACCCGCGCGTCTCCAGTGACCAGGGATTCGGTCTGTATGTTTTTGCCGCGGCTGACGGGTGTGCCGTGCTGCATAACATCTTTCTGAACGGAAACACCTTTACCGACAGTCACAGCGTTGATAAAAAAAATTTTGTGGCTGATATTGGAGCAGGCGTCGGATTGATCATTCATCGCTTCAAGCTTTGCTACACCCACGTTTTGCGGACAAAAGAGTTCGAAGGGCAAGAAGACGATCAGGTTTTCGGCTCCATTACCCTTTCCTTTACATACTGAGTAAGGGTATAACAAAACAAGGGTCCAGCTTGAACCTGTTTCCGGGAAAGGAGGATAATTTGGCAATTTTAAAAATCGGAAGTGTTGGGCGAACCTACCGCCACATGCAGCGTTACCGCCAGATTCTAACGGTGCTTTTAAAATATGGTTTTGGAGACATGGTTGACGCGCTTAAGATCGAACAGTACCTGGAAATCGGGTTGCAGTTGTTCTCCCGAAAACACCGGGAAAAAATAGAGACGCTCTCCCGTGCGGTTCGGGTAAGGATGGTATTGGAAGAACTGGGCCCTACCTTCATCAAAATGGGCCAGATTCTCTCCACCCGGCCTGACCTGTTGCCAGTAGAGTTTATTCAGGAGCTTCCTAAGCTTCAGGATGAAGTGCCGCCGTTTCCATTCCCGGAGGTGGAAGCAGTTGTCAAAGAGGAACTCCAAAAATCGATTGATCAGGTTTTTTCGAGTTTTGAAAAGCAACCTCTTGCCGCCGCCTCTATCGGTCAGGTCCACCAAGCGAGAACGCTCGATGGAAAAAATGTAGTCGTCAAAATTCAACGGCCGGGTATCCGGCGTATTATTAAAGTGGACCTGGAGATCATGATGCACCTGGCAGGCTTAATGGAGCGTCATTTGGAAGGATGGGATATCCAGCGTCCCACAAGGGTTGTGGAAGAATTTGCCCATACGTTGGAGAGGGAGCTTGATTACACCCTGGAAGCTGCGTACATGGAGCGATTTGCCAGGCAATTTGAGGATGAGCATGCGGTTTATGTGCCCCAGGTCTATCGCGAAGCAACGACATCACGGGTTCTTACCATGGAACATATAGACGGCGTTAAGGCCTCCGACATTGACCGGTTGGAAAAAGAGGGGCTTGACCGGATCAAAATCGCCAAAAAGGGCCTCGTTTTGATCATGAAGCAGATCTTTGAGCATGGTTTTTTTCATGCCGATCCCCACCCGGGCAACATCTTTGTCCTTCCGGACAATGTCATCTGCTATATAGACTTCGGCATGATGGGACGACTGGAATTGGAAGCTCGGGAACGTTTCGCCGATTTGATCATGAGTATCGTCCATCGGGATGAGCGAGAGGCGGCAAAAGCCCTGCTAAGGCTCACGCTTTCGGAGGAGGGTCCGGATTATCCTGCCCTTCAAAGAGATACGGCCGAGTTTATGGATCAACATTGCTACCGTCCCTTAAAGGATGTGGAACTGGGACCGCTGTTGCACCAGCTTCTGGAGATGGCGAAAAGACATCGTCTCGGTATTCCGCCTGATCTGTTCTTGATGATCAAGGCCTTGAGTACAGTGGAAGGACTCGGCCGAGCGCTCGATCCGGATTTGGATGTTATCGAACAGGCCGCTCCATTCATGAAGCGCATTCAGTTAAACCGTATCCACCCCCGACGAATCACCAAAGACATGGCAAATTCCGGGACCGATCTTTTCCACCTTTTAAAGGATATCCCAGGAGAGGTTCGAACAATTCTCAAATTGGCCAGACAGGGCAAGGTCAAAATGGAGTTTGAACATCGTGGACTGGAACCGATGATCGCCGCCAATGACCGGATCAGCAACCGGCTCTCCTTTTCCGTTGTCCTGGCATCCCTGGTGATCGGCTCGGGCCTTATTGTGCTTTCGGGGATTCCGCCCAAGTGGCATGAAATCCCTGTTATCGGCCTGATCGGTTTCTTGGTTGCAGGTGCCATGGGCTTCTGGCTGCTGATATCGATCATGAGAAGCGGGAGGATGTAGAGAATGTTAAATCATCTTGAAGCCCGAATAAGCTGGTGGCGTCAACGAAGATAACAACTGAGTCGTTTGAATAAGTGTGAGGACGTCATTATATGAAAAGAATAGCCCGAACCCCCTTAGGCGAAAAGAATGGCTTAGTGACCCGATCAAATATAACCGTCTTTAACCGACCTGAAAGGATCATACGGTGGAGATGGATGCACTCAATATTCATGTTGGACGACAAAAGAGGTCCGCGCCTTGCCTGTGTGTATCGCACGTGGACAAGTCCATCTGGTCCTGTGCAAACTGGAGGGGCGAGACCTGGAAACGGCCTTTAACCTCGTTTCCCCTTGCCGGAACGAACTGTTCTTTAATGACTTGTTGAAAGGTAGGCTTATCTGGGGTTTCCCCAAAATGATCACAGGTCGAACAGTACGAGTTGCTCGATGTTACCTTTAGGATCTTTGTCGGCTGCATATACCCCCTTTCCCGCCTTGGTCAATACCTCCTTAATTCCATAAACCAGGGCATAATTGCGTATTCCGCCGCAAAGTGACCACCCATTCCGCTGGAAACTGTCCACTCATTCCGCTGCATTGTGACCACCCATTCCGGAGCATACTGTCCACCGATTCCGGAACATAGTGACCACTTTTTCAGCAAGCCAAGCGACGCTGGATAAATTGACCCGTTAACGATAATCCTCCTCATTTTTATCCGTGAGGGGGATTGATGGCAAAGGATCGATTATCCATGCGAAAGTTCAAAGAGGTACTGCGGCTCAAATACGAGCACCAGTTGACTAACCGAAAGATTGCCAAGAGCTGTGCCATGTCCCATGTCACCGTGGGGAAATACCTTGCACTGGCCGAAAAGGCCGGGATCACCTGGCCGCTGCCAGACGGTATCGACGACGGGGAACTTGAACGGCGCCTATACCAAAAGGTCGATCGGGCTGTGGCCCAGAAACCAGCCATGCCGCCGATGGAGCATCTGTTCAAGGAACTCAAACGCAAACACGTCACCTTGCAGCTGCTGTGGTACGAATACAAGCAGGACAATCCGCAAGGGTACCAGTACAGCTATTTTTGCGAGCTGTATCACAAATGGCGCAAGGGCCTCGACATCAGTATGCGGCAGGAACATCTGGCCGGTGAAAAGCTGTTCGTCGATTATGCCGGACAGACGGTGCCCATCTACAACCCCGGAACGGGAGCGGTCGCGTTCGAGGCCCAGATTTTTGTCGCCACGCTGGGCGCCAGCAACTACAGCTTTGCTGAAGCCACCGCGTCCCAGAAACTGCCCGACTGGATCAAATCCCATCTTCGTGCCCTGGAGTTCTTCGGCGGGGTTCCCCAAATCCTGGTCCCCGACAATTTGAAAAGCGGGGTCACCCATCCGTGCCGCTACGAACCGGATGTCAACCCGACCTACATGGATCTGGCCCGCCACTATGGCACCACGGTCATTCCGGCAAGGCCCGGAAAGCCCAAGGACAAGGCCAAGGTGGAGACCTCCGTATTGATCGCCGAACGCTGGATACTGGCCGCATTGAGGAACCACCGATTCTTCTCTTTGGCTGAACTCAATCAGGCGATCGCTGAGAAGCTGGTGCTGTTCAACCAGCGCCCGCTGCAACGGATGAAGGCATCCCGTCACCATCTTTTCGAGACCGTCGACAGGCCGGCGCTGGCCCCGCTGCCTGCCCATCGATACGAGTTCGCCCAGTGGAAAAAGGCGACCGCCAACATCGATTACCATGTGGAGGTGGACCGCCACTATTACAGCGTTCCCTACCAGTTGCGGGGACAGAAGCTCGACGTGAGCATGACGGCCACGGCCATCGCGGTCTTTCACAAAAACCGCCGGGTGGCCAGCCACCATAGAAGTCACCGCAAATACGGTCACACCACTTTAGCCGAACACATGCCCAAATCCCATCAGCGCCATCTGCAATGGACGCCTTCACGGATTATCCATTGGGCCGGAAAGACGGGGCCGTATACCCAACAAATGGTTGCCGAAATCATGCGGCGCAAGCCGCATCCGGAGCAGGGCTTCCGATCCTGTCTGGGAGTGATGCGCCTGGGCAAACGCTACAGTCCCGACAGACTGGAAAAGGCCTGCGAACGAGCGGTGGCCATCGGCGCCTATACCTATCACAATGTCGAATCCATCCTCAAAAACGGGCTCGACAAGCAACCGCTGACGCCACCGTCCAAGGACAGCAGCGTCTCTCATCCCAATATCCGAGGCTCGCGTTATTACCTTCAGAAGGAGACTCACCCATGATGACCCAGCAGACCATAGACAAGCTTTGCGATATGAAACTGACCGCCATGGCCGATGCCTTTGCCGAGCAGATGGGTAAACCGGATCTGGGAGAGCTGAGCTTTGAAGACCGTTTTGCCATGCTGGTGGATCGGCAGTGGACCTTTAAAGAGGACCGCCGCATGACCCGGCTGCTGCGAACCGCCAAACTCAGGGACTGTGCCTGTATCGAGAATGTTGACTTCAAGACGCCCCGCGCCCTGGATAAATCCCTGGTGGTGAGGCTGGCCGGCAGCGACTGGATCAAGAAGGCCCAGAATGCGATCATCCTCGGCCCCACCGGTGTCGGCAAAACCTATCTGGCCTGTGCCATCGCCAACAGCGCCTGCCGCAACGGTTTTGCCGCCATGTACAAAAGGGCTCCGCGGCTGTACCAGGAGGTTGCCATTGCCCGGGCCGACGGCTCCTACCCCAAACTGATGAATCGATTGTCAAAGATCAAGGTCCTGGTCATCGACGATTTCTGCATCGCCCCGATGACCGATCCCGAGCGCCGGGATCTTTTAGAGGTGCTGGAAGATCGGCAGTCGATCTCCTCCACCATCATCGCCACCCAGGTTCCTGTGGAAAACTGGATCGCGCATATCGGTGATCCCACTCTGGCCGACGCCATTTTGGATCGTCTGGTTCACAACGCTCACAGAATCAATCTGAAAGGAGAGTCCATGAGAAAAATCCGTTCGTCCTTGACGAAAACAGACAAGTCTGGGAGGTAGGAAAAACCAGCGTCGCTTCGCTCCGACCACGTGGTCACTATCCAGCGGAACAGGTGGTCACAATGCAGCGGAACGGGTGGTCACTTTGGAGCGGAATGACTGGTCACTATCCTCCGGAATGAGTGGTCAGATTGAGCGGAATACGCAGCATAATAGCTGAAATTGGGGATTCCGAAGATGCGATCGGCGGCGTTGAGCACGTGAAGGGCCAGGACCTCCAGCTTGGCCTTGGCTCCGGAATGGACGCTGGGGAAGAACGAAGCCGCCAGAACCAAAGTGGCCATGTTTTTCAGTCGCTCATATGTCATTACCCGCACATCTTCAAGGTCATAGCTCTGTTTTATGAACCGAATTGTTTCTTCTACTTTCCATCGGGTTATATATGCCTGCACCACCCGCCACACGACCTCTCCCTTGCGCCGCATGGTTTGGGTGGTAAGGGCCTGCGCATAAATAACTTGAACAGTTTATGTCATTCCTGGAAGTATTTTATAGTTCCAATCTCCATGAAATTTGGCGGGCTTAATATTTATCTTGGCCAACTCTGCATTGGAGACTTTTAATCCGGTTTTGTATTTTCGGCGATTCAACTTGGCCTTGATACGCAGCCCTGAGGTAGTGGTAGTGCTTCCGATCAGGTTGATAATCGCCTCATAGCTGACAAGGGGACGGCCGCGCCAGTTTTGAGTGATAAAGGAAAACATTCGATGCTCGATCTTATTCCACTTAGCACATGTGGCAGCATCGTATGGGGGTTTGGCAGAGTCTCTACGGGAGATCTCGGACATCACGCGGCTGCCTGCCTTCGTTTTGCCGGGGGCTACTCGTGAGATCTACACCACCAGCTTCGCGCTCGAGACCCTTCGCCCCTGGGACGACTGGGATGAGGACGAGGCCGAAACGGAAATTCAGCTTGTCGCCGAAGCAGAGCTGGAAACATCGGGCTGCATCGCTCTTCTGCAGCAGGTCGATCCAGAGCTTGCTCGGCCGTACATCGGCGCTCGGGATGCCCTTTATGGTAACAATGCCGACCGGGCCAGGCACATTCTGAGCTCGCTCAGGGAGCTGTGGAACCATCTGCTCAGGCGATTGGCACCCGATGCTCTGGTCGCAGCGTGGATTCCGGGGGTGTCCAATCAGAAGGACCTGCTACATGACGGCAAGCCTACTCGTCGAGCCAGGGTGCTTTATGTCTGCCGGGAGCTGAACAACGATCCGCTGACCGACTTCCTGATACACGATACCCGGGCGCTGGTGAAGCTGATCGAGCTGTTCAACCGGGTCCACGAATTGGAAACAGAGCTGACTGATGAGCAGCTCAGGGCCATTCTCCTCAAAACCGATTCGTGGCTGATGTACATACTGCAAATCTCTTCGGGAAATTTTCACAAGTAGACAGGAGGCGACCATGCCAAAGAAACCAGGATCACATCATGTCGTGCCCAACGCCGACGGCGGCTGGGACGTCAAAAAAGACGGCGCGACCCGTAGCAGCGGGCACTTCGACAAGAAGCAGGATGCCGTCGATGCCGGGCGCAAGATCAGCCAGAACCAAGGCACCGAGTTCTACATCCATGGCAAGGACGGGAAGATCCAGAACAAGGACAGTCACGGGAACGATCCGTATCCGCCGAAGGGGTGATGCGCACCTCAATTCGATTCCCATTTTGGGAACCGAACCGGCGTCCGAAAATCGGATTCGAAGTTGTTACGGCTCGATGCCAGGTATTCGGTTTTTACTGCAAACTCGTCACCCTCGTCCGGTGCCGGGAAATCAGGGGAGAAAATCGTTTCTCTGGTCGGGTTGTCGGGAAGTGGTTGTGCGAGATGACTTCGGCATTTATTATCAAGGAGTTACGAGGAGCGCGGGCTTTGAGACTGTTTTGTGGTAGGTCGGCATTCCCTCCACCAATTAAAAAAGGCCTGCCCCAAACGGGGCGGGCTTTTTTAATTTCTGCAGGCGGGAATCGAAGCGCAGGGAGCGCAGCCGGTGGCTGAAGAGCGGCCAGGGATGGCCGCGGAAGCGAGCGGAGGTGGGCCTGCGCAGGAGCAAACAGGAGGTTTGCGACGTAGTAGGAGATTCCCACCACCTCCACCAATTTATAGAGGCTCGCCAACCAAGGCGGGGCTTTTTAATTTCTGCAGGCGGGAATCGAAGCGCAGGGAGCGCAGCCGGTGGCTGAAGAGCGGCCAGGGATGGCCGCGGGAGCGAGCGGAGGTGGGCCTGCGCAGGAGCAGACAGGAGGTTTGCGACGTAGTAGGAGATTCCCGCCACCTCCACCAATTTATAGAGGCTCGCCGACAAAGGCGGGCCTTTTTAAATTTCAGAAAGCGGAATCGAAGCGCAGCGAGTGCAGCCGGTGGCTGAAGAGCGGCCAGGGAGGTCGAGCCTTAAATTTTTAACCCAGGTTTCCAGGTTCCTTCTGGCGGCTGGTTTTGTGCCCGGTATGTGATAAAGTTGGCCAAACTTTTGCTTTTTAATCGGCCACGGCCGGCTACTGCCTGTAGTGTCTTCGAGGGCGCATAAAAGCATTTGACTTGGCACCAAGAAACCCTGTAACTTCAGTAAGTTTTTATCATCGTCAAGGTACGTCCAGCCTCTTTTCGTTCGCTTCCTGCGGACATGGTCGTACACCGTGGTTCAGTTTTTTTTGCCGGATGTCCACAACCTTTTTTCCTTCTTTCCGCGAAGGGGGAAGCCAATCCCTATGATTCCATTTGTACGCGAGTTTTTCCCGGGGAAAATCCAAACTTCCGGGAAACCCCGATTCCTGCCTCTGGTGCTGACCTGTCTTTTGGCCGTGTTGGTCGCCACACCTTTGTTCGGGGCGGAGCCTGGAGCCGGTGAAGCCAATCAGGGCACCAACTGGCTCTCCAGGATCACCGCGCAATATGAGACCGCCTCCGGACGGGCGAAGGCCCTGTTGGCCAAGGCCCGAGCCTCGGTGGCAAACAGCCGGAACATTCATTCCCGGGCCATGTCTTCACAAAACGCCGAGTTGAGGGTCCGGGCCAGGAAGGCCCTGCTTAATGCCGAAGCTTTGGAGAAAAAAGCCATGGCGGATCTGGCTGCCTCTCAATCCGCTCTCGCCGTTTTAAATCGCGGGGCTCCGCAGTTCGCACCCGGCGTGCCGCAGGCTTTCGTGGCTCTGGGTCAGGATTCCCGCTATACATCCGGCAACAGGGCCAAACCGAAGAGTGCAGCATTTTATGGCATTGACCCCGGCGACCTCCTTGAGACCGGGGTCGCAGGCAAAGCCCGTTTGCACCTGCTCAGCGACGGACTTGAAACTGACATCCGGCTCGGTCCCGACTCGCGGCTGGTTGCGCAAAAAGGGGAGGGCGCGGGCGCAGGGACGCAACTCGTTCTTGAGCGGGGATTAGCCCGCTTCACCGATACCGCCCCAACAGCGGAAGCGCAGGCTGCTGCAACTGAACGCAAAAAGGTTTTGGATGGCTTTTTCAAATGTCTGGAAAACGGCCAAATGGACTACGGCAAATGCGCTTACGGTTATCTCCACCGGGTATTCAATCGCAAGCGCTTCGAGGTTCGCACGCCCTCAGCTGTGCTTGCGGTGCGGGGAACCGATTATGTACTTTCCCACGACGAGGCTTCGGGTATTACCCTCCTGAAGGTTCTGGAAGGGGAAGTGGCCCTGATCGGTGACCGCCAGGGCCACGCCCTGCTGGTAATGGCGGGTCAGGGCGCCAGGGCGGATGCCAAAGGCCTGATCCTGTTGGAAGCTGGGGTTGATGTGTTCGCCGAAAGGCGCCGTTGGGAGGAATAAACATGTCTGACGCTGTGCACGCCATGATTATGCATTGTACCGGGAAGGGTTTGAAAGCCATGGCTATTAAGGGTTCCGTTGTTATAGCCTTTGCGCTGATGATCGTTGCGCCGGGACGGTCTTGGGGGCTGGATGCTTATCTTTCCCCCTGCAAAGATCAGTTGCATATGTTGCAGCAGGATCCAAACGTGAGGGGCAAAATCAAAGGCTGGTATTGTCCGGATCCGAACGCGAGGACCATGCCTATTCCGCCGCCCTCCAGCCAGACATCAGGTGGCGGTGGGATTCCCATGGGGTTGCCGACCACTGAGCAGCAGGCCATGGCGACCGTCATGGGGTGGATGTTCCAGGGGCTCATGAACAGTGGTCCTTCGGCCGCCGAACAGCAGCAACAGGCCCTGCTTCAGCAGAAGCAGGCTGAGGAAAAATTCAAAGCCGAGATGCTGCAGAAACAGCGTGCTGCCGAAGCCGATCAGGCGCGCTCCCTTTGGCAAAGACAGGATGCGGCCAGAAGTCAGGAATTGGCGAAGCTGTTTGGCACGCCAAAGGAAAAATCCGGCGGCATGTCGTCCCTGCTGGAGAAACAGGCGGCCCTGCAGCTGCGGGCTGTGGCCGTGCCTGTCAACTCAGCCTCCGATGAAAGCCTGCGCCAGGGGGCGGGGGTGGGGTTTGACGAGGCCGGCAAGGGCCTCGCCAAGGTTCCGGAGGTGCCCGAGCCCGAAGGTAAACTGGACCCGGGCCTGATCATGACCAAAGTGAAGGACTCCCGGGCCCGGGTCGACAAGCTGGACCGTGAATTGGAAACTACCCGGAAAAAACAGGAAAAAGCCCAAAAAGAACTGGAACAGGCACGCCGGGAGCTGACGGCGAAACAGGCGGAGAAAGCTCCGGATGGCCAGCAGGACGACGCAGCCCTGCTGGCGGCCCTGGAGGCCGAGGAGCAGAACATCGCGACGCTTTCCCGGGAAGTGGAAGAAAACAGCGCGCAGCTAAAGGTGCTGGAAGATCAGCGTCATAAGGCGGTTCAGGAGTTGGAAACCTGGAACGGCAAGCTCGAAAATTCGCCGGGACGCTGAATTTTTCCTGGATTCAGCAAGCGACCCGAATCATGTGCCGGCATGCCGCGCCAGGACAAATGATTGAAAGGACCTACGCAGGAGATTGCAGATGAAAAAATGGCTTGTGCTAGTTGTCGCGATGGCAATGCCGGCGGTTCTGGCAGGCTGCGCTGCGGGCCTCCACCAGGCAGCCAAAAAAGGTGATGTCGCTGCCCTGAAAAAACAGCTGGCGACCGGCGCTGATATCGATGAAAGTGACTTTGCATGGGGAAGTCCCTTGGCCTATGCATCCGTGGACTGCAAACCGGAGGCGGTCCGTTATCTTTTAGAGCGCGGGGCGAATCCTGAAGTTTCGAGAAGTCTGGATGGCATGCGACCGTTGCATTGGGCAGCTTACGTTGGTTGCAGCGAAGCAGTGCGCCTCCTTTTGGATGCCGGCGCCGACGTCAATGCCAAGGCTGATAGTGCGCATCAGTCACCACTGTACTTTGCTGTAAAAGATAACTCGATTGATCGTTGGTTTTTAGATATGCACGGGAGCCGTGACCAGGTAGCGAAATATCTGATCGCCCATGGGGCCGATCTCGAGGAGGCCATCGCGCTTTCGAGAACAGCCGTTGACAGCGCCACAGTGACTCCGATCCTGGAAAGGTATCGCCAGGAAGCCATTGGTGCAGCCCTCAAGAAGGCCCTGGACGAGAAAAAAGAGAGGGAGCAGGCACGCCTCCGGGAGATCGAGAATGCGGACCTGGCCGGGCTGCTGGATATGCGGCCGGAAAAGGGTTCCCAGGTCGAGGCCCTGACCCGGGCCCTGATCCGGGCCAAAAACACCCAGCTTCCGGGTTTCTTGGCAAATTCCAGCGTGGCAGAGCGGGTCAATCTCCTCACCACCGTGGAGCTGCGCATCAGCGAAGCCCAGACCCTGATGGCGCGGCTCAATGCCCAGGCCGAGGACGCGGTGCGTCAGGGCCAGAGCGCAGCCCCCCTGCGCGAAGAGGCCGGAAAGGTGCAGACCTACGCCGGCATCCTTGCCGCGATCCGCGGTATGCTGCTGGAGTCGTAATGTGTTTGGGTTGGCTTAGGGATAGAAACATTCCCTCCAGGGGGTTGCGAATGAATGGATGGTTTAAAATTTTCGCCGCGATGTTTTTTTCGGTGGCTCTGGCAGGCTGTGCTACGACGGATCTTGTTCGGGCGACCACAAAAGGCGATGTCGCCGCCATGCAAAAGCACTTGGATGCCGGAGCGAACATTAACGAAAGTGGCGTGTCAGCCTACGTAGATGGCTCTCCCCTGTCGCATGCAGCTTATTATTGTCACCCGAACGCGGTCAGCTATCTGATTGAAAAAGGCGCGGATATCGAGTTTTTTGGAGGCTCGTTGTCGTTCTCGAGAAGGCCCTTGCATTGGGCTGCCGCAGGAAACTGCAAGGAGGCGGTTCAACTTCTTCTGGATGCCGGCGCCGATATCAATGCCAAGGCTGATTTTCCAACGGCAGGTACGCCATTGGGCTTTGCTGCCGAGAATGGCAACATACCCTTAATTGAATACTTGATGGCTCGTGGTGCCGACATTGATGCCGCCATTGCCGGGGTAAGCCATCAACATATTGAGAAGGAGGCCCAGGCTCTCCTTGAAGAACAACGCCTAAAAGCCGTGGTGGCGGTTGCCCGGCAGGAGGCGCAGCGCAAGGCGGAGGAAAAGCAGGAACAGATCCGCCAGACCCTCGAACGCGCTGACCTGGTCGAGTTGCTGGATATGCAGCTGGAAAAGGGCCCTCAAATCGAGGCCCTGACCCGGGCCCTGATTCGCGCCAAGAACACCCAGCTTCCGGCTTTCCTGGTGCGTTCCAGCGTGGCAGAGCGGGTGAACCTTCTCACCACCGTGGAGCTGCGCATGGCCGACGCCCAGGCCCGGGTGGCGCGCCTCAATGCCCTGGCCGAGGATGCGGTGCGCCAGGGTCAGAGCGCAGCGCCCCTGCGCGAAGAGGCAGGGAAGGTGCAGACCTACGCCGGCATCCTTGCCGCGATCCGGGGTATGCTGCTGGATTCGTGACACGCCGTGGCGGCGGTAAAAAATCCAAGACCCGGTGGGCAGTTCCGAATCCCTCAAAAATTGAAATATTTTTGGAATATCGGTATTTCATCAACAAACTCCCTGACGCGTCATCGCCGCACGGCGAGGCGAGGCTAGTCTGCGCAGGAGCAACGAGGACGTTTGCGAGGTTGCAGGAGATTTCCGCCATCTCCACCCGATACAAAAAGGCCTGCCCAGGTTGGGCAGGCCTTTTCTATTTTCACCACGCGGGAATCGAAGCGCAGCCAACCAGGACTTTGCTTCAGTTCGACACGGTTCTTCTTGTTTCGCCGGGGGAAAGCAAGGTGATGAACTCCTCGGCAGGCAATGGGTGGCTGAAGAGGTAGCCCTGAAACTCATCGCAATTGCACTCAAGAAGGAAATCGAGCTGTTCCCGGGTTTCCACCCCTTCGGCAACAGCGCTGAGGCCGAGATTGTGGGCAATGGCGATAATGCTCTGAACAACCGCTGCGGCACTCGGTTCACTGAGGCAATCGGCGATAAACGAGTGGTCAATCTTAAGGCAGTCGACCTTGAACTGCCTGAGGCTGTTGAAATTGGAAAAACCGGTGCCGAAATCATCAAGATGCAGGCCCAAACCCAAACTCTTGAGCTGTTCCATGACCTTTACGGCATTGGGGATGTCCTCCACGACCATGCTCTCGGTAATTTCCAGAGAAATCATTTCAGGTTTTACCCCGGTTTTTTCCAGGATCCGGCAAATCTGCTCGACGAAATCTTCCTGTCTGAATTGGCGGGCGGAGACATTGACTGAAATACCGAATGCGGGGGAAGCCGATAATTCCCAGTTCTTGGCTTGTCTGCAGGCGGTCTCCAGTATCCATTGGCCCATTGGAAGAATGAGCCCGGTCTCTTCTGCGGCAGGAATGAAATGGCTAGGTGTCAGCAGGCCTTTTTGGGGATGCTGCCAGCGCACCAGGGCTTCGCAACCGACGATTTGGCCGCTTTTAAGATTGATCTTGGGCTGATAATAAAGAAGAAATTCCTCTTTCTTGAGGGCCTCGCGCATGCCCGCCTCCAGGCTGAGCATTTCACGGGCTCTGGCAGTCATTTCCGGAGAGAAATAACGGGACGTATTACCGCCCGCCTGCTTGGCCTGGAACATGGCCAAATCCGCCTTTTGGATCAGGCTTTCCGCACGCCGGCCGTTTTCGGGGTAAAAGCTGATGCCGATACTGGTGCTGATCTCCAGCTCGTGATTGTTGATCCGGAAGGGCTGGGACAAGGCTTCAAGAATTTTTTTATTCACTTTCCCGATATCGGAAATATCGGCAATCTCGGCCAGGACGATGACAAACTCGTCCCCGCCAAAGCGGGCTACGGTATCGCATTCCCGTATGGTTTTCGACAGGCGTTGCGCCACTTCCTTTATGAGCAGGTCTCCCCAGCTGTGGCCGAAGGTATCGTTGATCCTCTTGAAGCGATCCAGATCGAGAAGCAGAACGGCGACAATGCGTTTGGAGCGTCCGGCGTAAAAAATGCTCTGATTGATCCGGTCCTCGAGAAGGCTGCGATTTGCCAGGCCGGTCAGCGAGTCGTGGGTCGCCTTGTGTTCAAGCTCCTGAACGTGTTTTTTGCGCTCGGTAATGTCATCTATAATTCCAACAAAATGAGTTACATCGCCATTGCTGATCCGGACCGGGGCGATTTTCAATTGTTTCCAGCTCTGGCTGCCGTCCTGGCGGTGATTGTGGATTTCAATGGCCACTTCCACCTGGTTTTTTAAAGCCCGGGACATTTCCAAAAACCCGCTGCGATTTCGCTCATTGTCTGCCAGAAAGCCCGGATTCAGCCCCAAAACCTCATCTTTCTTGAAGCCGGTAATCTTTTCGAAGGCCGGATTGACGTAGCAAATGGGGTGATTCGGGTTCAACGCGTCGCAAACCATGATGCCGTTATTGCAGGCTTCCATGGCCTGATAACTCATATTCAAGTCGGCCACGGCAAGCTTGCGTTCAGTGATGTCGCGGGTAATGCCCTGAAAGGCGATCGGGTCGCCAGCCGAGTCCCTGACGACTGAAATGGCGACCTCGGTCCAGAGGAAGGTTCCGTTCTTCCTGATCTGCTCCATTTCAAAAAAAGATTCCGGCTGTCGTTCAGGCGTATTTGCCATTACGTCTGAATGGGTTTGCAACACCCGCGACAAGGCCTCCGAGGGGAGGTGATCCTTCAGCGATATCTGCATCGCCTCGGCAACCGTGTAACCGAACATTTTCTCGATGGAGGGGCTGATATAGGTATAACGATCTTCAATCAAGCTGTAGGTCCAGATGACATCCGAAGCGTTTTCAGCAAGCAGCCGGTATTTTTCTTCACTGTCCCGCAATGCCTGTTCGGCCTGCTTGCGCTCGCTGATGTCACGGCATATGCATAAAACCAGCTTTTGACCCTGGATAAAGGCCTCGTTGGAGCTGATTTCGACGTCGAAACAGGTGCCGTCCTTGCGCCGGTGACGGGTTTCGAACAAGCGGCCGTTGGCCTCAATCGTCCTGGCAATTTCCAGCAATTGTTCCCGCGACCATTGAACATCCCAGTCCCAGACGTGCAACTGATGGACTTCCTCGAAGGAATAACCAAGCATTTCGGCAAAGCGCTGGTTGGCCTCGAAGACCTTGCAGTTGCCGTCCATGATGACGATGCCGTCCCTCGATTTTTCGAGGAGGAGGTGGCGGCGCACCTCTTCTTCCCTGAGGCTCTGTTCCGTCTGCTTGCGATCGGTAATGTCCCGGCAGATACCAAAAACCATGACCTCTCCATCAACCACGACATGGTTGGCGGAAATTTCAACCTCGAAGCACGACCCATCTTTGCGGCGGAGGATGGTTTCAAAAAACATTAACGGTTCATTGTGGTTCTTAATTCCATCCAAAACCCTTTCCCGTGTCCACACGGTATCCCAGTGCCAAACATGGGTTTGGCGAATTTCTTCAACCGAATAGCCGAGCATCTTTGCAAAGCGCTGGTTGGCTTCGAATACGCGTCCGTTTGTGTTTAAAGCAAAGATGCCGTCCAAGGAATTGTCGAGAAGGATTTTCCGCCGGAACGCTTCGGTTTCCAAAGCTGCCGTCCGGCGTGCAACCTCCCTTCGCAGGGACCAAACCCAGATGAAACCAATCAAAAGCAAAATCAGGAGGGGAACGGCCAACAGCAGAATAAAGCGGAACAAGGCGGTGAAGCCGGGGGACGGGTCTTCATAGATGCCGAGATGCTGGTTATAAATCCGGCGATATTCACCGCTGTCTTTAAGGATTTTGAGGCCTTCGTTGAACTGCGCCAGGAGCGCTTCGCTGCCGGGATGGAAGGCATAGCAGTACTCCGGCGAAATAAACGGCTGGCGGCCGATGACGAGGTTGGTCCAACCGTGCTTTTTGATCAAGTAACTGGCCGTCAGGCGAGCGACCAGAGCACAATCATAGCGGCCCTCTGCCAGTTCCCGGAGCGCTGCTTCCATGGTCGGGGCTACGGCGGTCTCCTTGCCCAGGCCGTTTTCCAACAGGAAGTCGTGCATGATGTCGCCGGTCTGGACAACAATAGTTTTTCCAGCGAGTTCGGCGAGGGTGGCAGGGGGGCGCCCGGTTCCCTTGCGGGTCACGGCGACATAGTGAATGACCGTATAGGGCGCACTGAAGTCAAAAGCCCGGTCGCGGCCCGGCGAGTAGAACATGCCCTGAATAGCATCGATTCGGCCATGGCTCAGCTCCTCGAGGCGCTTGGTCCAGGAACCGAGTCGGATGTCGACGGTGAGCCCCACCTGGCGGCCCAGCGCCTTCGTGACGGCGGAATTGAAACCGGCCGGCTTGCCGTTTTCATCGAGGTAGTCGAAGGGCGGGAAGCTGTGGTCTCCCCCGACAGTAATACGCGGTGATGGACGGGAATTGAGATTTTGGGGAGTTTTGGCGTTGTGGTTTCCGATGGGGTCGTCTTCACCGGAGGCGTTGGCAATGCCGGGGAACAACAGCGATGCCAGGCATACCATCAGGGCCAGGGTTTGCGAAAACCATTTCAATTTGCGGACGTACCACGAGGTCATAATGAGGCAGATTAATTCATTCCAGCGTGCTGATCAAAAAACGATATCCGGCCTTGAGTGTTCCAAAGAAGGCAGAAATTTGACTTTTCCTTTTTAATAAAGCCTTTTTGCACAGCTTGTGCCTGCATAGGTAAAATGCCCATGTAAAAATAACAAAACCTGATTCCCCATGAGTTTCTTTTAAGGTTGTTTTGAGGCGCGGATAATTCGCGGGGACGATGGCTTTATGAGGTTGGGGGAAGGGTGGCATCGAATGTTGAATTTCGGAACGCTGACCCGGGGCGGATTTTATTATTTTCATTATTGGGTTTTCCTGTGGTTGTCATCCATTTCATTTTGGACTAAAGTGATTTTAATCTAATTAATTAAAAAGTTTGTTTTCGATTTTATGAAAACAGAAAAACGCCAGGGGAGGGCAGGGGTGGTGAGAGGCCCGGAACGTCAGTTCCGATGCCGCAAGAAAAGCCTCCGGCCACGAAACCAACAAAGCCTTTGACCGATACTGCCAGAGTCAGGACAGCACTGCATTTGAAATGGCAAAAGTGACCTTGAAAAAACGAAAAAAAGGAGAAATTATAGGCATTAATAAAAAGCAGAATGACGATCAGTAGGAATTAAGCTTTTGGATTCCTCACAATCTCGAATTCAACACCTTGAAATGCTTCACTTCCTCTTTTTTGTTCAATAAATTTCTTCACTTCCTCTTTTGATTCAAACCACTTCTGTTTCCCTAGTTTTGCAAAAGTGTTTCCTGCTCCAAGGACTAATTTTTCTTCCAGATACAAAGGCCTTAAATTATGACGGGTTTCAAATACCCTTTCAGGTAATTCTTTGATTTTGAGATAAAAGTTTTGAGGCTTGAAATAGTCTTCAAATGTTTTTTTCTGGATGTGGCATGTAACCACCGCAAGCTTAAAATTTTCCGGGTCCGGTTGCTTTTTTAAAAACTGATCAATCCATAATTCTGCTTCTGCCAGATCAAGGAAAAGTTTTTGTTCGTTATAACGGCCAAACCTCCCACTACGCCCAAGGAAAACCTCTTTGGTATCGTAACAAACACTGGCGAAGGCAGCTCTATCCGGAAATTTGTGTCCAGCTATTGCGTAACATTTTTCAAATTCAGTTTTCATATAAAATCTCCAAAAATTGCAAAAAATTAAAGAAAAAAGATGGGGTTAATAATAGAAATCTAACTAGTTGAAATTACATCAAAAGAGAAAAGAATTCTAAGGAAACTTAGAATTTATTCACTTTTTATCCACAAGTTAATAACAATATATTGTGGTAACGAACAAAAAAAAATCTAAATATTGAGAAATTACCCTTGTAATCCTTTTTTTTAATGATTAACCTAAAAAAAATTAATTGGCAATTACCCAAAAGAAATTTGTCTTTTTTGCAAGGAAGGAGAAATTACTTATGGCTAAAAATCCACCCCCAGGAGATGGGCATCGCATTGGAGCCGTCAAAGGCAGATCTCAGACTTACAACCCCAAAATCGACAAATGGACTAAACGTGATTCTGAGACCGGACGTTTTATGGATCAGAAAGCTGACGACAAACCTTTCAAAGGTGTTCGGAAAGAGAAATAAATATAATCGGCCCATCCCAAAGGATGGGCCGATTTGCTATTGGTTCGTGTGGAAGGAGTGAGAATGATTACTATCAAAATTAATGAGGCAGAAAGGGAACTTTCTGTTGCCGATGAGAGTTGGATCAACCAGCAGATTAGTCGTCGAAGGGCTGATGGGTTACCTGTTTGTGTTATGGTGCTTGTTAAAGAAGGCGATTTAGATATGATCCTCGCTACTCCAACATGCAGTGTTGGGGGAGGTGGTAGGCCACCTCGACCTCGCGAGAAAAGAGTTTTTGATCTTTGGGACCAGCGTGGGTTGAACAGTAATAATTTTGCCGGTGGAAATGTTATTGCATTTCTTAAGCAGTTAGAGCGGTTTTTATAGACTTGTAAGGTTTATATTATGGCCAAACTATTTTTTTCATATTCGCATAAAGACGAGGATCTCCGAAACGAACTAGAAACACATCTGGCACTTTTAAAACGTCAAGGGGTTATTTCCTCTTGGCATGATCGTCGTATTGTCGCCGGAAGTGATTTTGATAAAACTATAAGTTCCGAATTAGAGTCATCTCAATTAATTCTTCTTCTGGTCAGCGCTCATTTCCTTGCATCGGATTATTGTTTTGAAAAAGAGATGGCTCGAGCAATAGAGAAACATGAGGCTGGAAGTGCAGTTGTAATTCCAGTGATTTTGCACCCATGTGATTGGCATTCGGCACCATTTGGGCATTTGAGAGCAACACCAACAGATGGGAAGCCAGTTTCAATGTTCGCCAATCAGCATGAAGCGTTTGCCACTATTGCTAAAGATGTTCGTGAAGCTCTAGGGTCGATTAATGGTTTGAAAACTTTTTTAAAAGAAGAAGATGAGTCTATCCATGCTGCTTCTAAAATTGGCATTTCTCAAAAAGATCGTTCTAGTAATCTGAGAATTAAGCGAAAGTTTGATGATCATGAACGGGACGAGTTTCTTGAAAATAGCTATGAGTATATTTTTCGTTATTTTGAAGGGTCTCTTCAAGAGCTTTCTGGTCGCAATCCCCAGATTAAAACGAGGTTGAAAAGGTTAAGTGAAACCAGTTTTGCAGCATTTATTTATGAAAATGGTGAGCGGATCGCGGAATGCTCTATTTTTTATGAAGGGAGTAGTTATCGATCTCCTGATATAAAATTTTCTCATTCTGGTGATGGGTCTAAGAATAGTTATAATGAGTCCCTTAGTGTTGTTGATAATGGATACACCTTACAACTTAAACCCCTTGGATTGCAGAAAAATTTCGACTCTTGGGATGAAACTTTATCGAAAGAAGGTGCTGCAGAATATTTTTGGAGTATTTTTATTAGGCCATTACAGGAATAAAAAGGTAAGAAAATTATGACTGAAGGAAAAAATGTCTTATTAGAAAAAATTCGACAGGCAGCAGTGTTAGGCACTAATGAACACCTTTTAAATATTTTAAGGGCTGGATTGGCAACTGCACCATTTTGTGGGGGCATTTCCTCGCTGATTAGTGACTATATCCCATCTTCAAAAATTCAAAGATTAGAACAATTTGCTAAACAAGTTGCCGAAGATTTTAATAGGTTACAAAAACAAATAGAGGTGGCAAAAATTCAAACTGACGAGTTTGCCTTTTTGTTTGAAAATTGCTTTCGAGGGGTCGCTGAAAACTACCAAAGGGAAAAGCTTGAAGCATTTCGAGGTATATTAATTAATTCTGCAATCGACCTTAAATTGTCTAATAATGAGAAGGAGTACTTTCTTAATTTAATTAATACCTTATCGGTTCTTCATGTCAGGATTTTAAAATTTATGGCAAAACCAGTTGAATATTTAAATGAGAATAATATCCCAATTGAGGGCATTAGAGGTGGATTTTCTCAAATTTTTCCTGTTGCTATTCCTGATGCAGATTTAGATGTTATTAAATCAGCTTATGGGGAACTTTTTGATTACGATTTAATTAACACGGACAAGGATTTCTTTCATACAATTGCATCTAGCCATGGTTTGGACTTGCTTGGAAACCGAGTAACACAATTAGGTTCAAAATTTATTAAATTTTGTTCAGTGCCTATCGATTAAATGGTTTCTATTCATTCGTGGTAAGACTACTTAAGAAAAGGAGAAGGATTTATGCCTCAATTAAAAACATATCGGTTGTTTATAAGCCATTCATGGGCCTATGGAGACGCTTATGATAAATTAGTTTCAATTTTTAAGGTGTACCCAAATTTTAGTTGGGTTGACTATTCGGTCCCCAAAAATGACCCTATCCATAACGCACCAAATGATAAGGCGCTATACGAAGCCATTAAAAAACAAATGCAATTTGTAAATTGCGTGGTTATGTTAGCTGGCGTTTATAGCACATACTCGAAGTGGATCAATAAAGAGATAAATATTGCAAAGAGTGTTTTTTCAAAACCTTTAATAGCTATAGAGCCTTGGGGATCTGAAAAGACTTCAAAGATTGTCAAAGATAATGCCGATGTCATTGTAAAATGGAATAGCTCTTCAATCGTGACTGCAATAAGAAATTACTCAATATAGGTGACTTATGAGAAAAGCACTTGTCGTAGGTATCGATTTCTATAAAAATGTATCCCGTTTGCACGGATGTGTAAATGATGCATACGCAGTAAAAAATGTTTTAGAAAGGCACGGTGATGGATCACCTAACTTTGGGGTCAATACAATTGTTTCTTCTGATTCATCGTCTTCATTGGAGAGAAGAAAGCTTAAAGACTTAGTATTAGAGCTCTTCAAGGATGACGCTGATATTTCACTTTTTTACTTCTCTGGGCATGGGTATATTGAATCTACAGGTGGGTATCTGATTACTTCAGAGTGTTCCGATGGAGATGATGGCTTTTCGATGGAGGAATTGCTGACGATAGCTAATGCGTCAAAGGCCAAGAATAAAGTGGTAATACTGGACTGTTGCCATTCTGGAATGGCTGGAAATCCGGTTAATGCACCAGATAAGTCATTTTTAAGTGAAGGGGTTACGATTCTTACTGCCTCCGCTAAGGATCAGTATTCACTAGAAACTGGCGGTTCAGGAGTTTTTACATCTTTATTTGTAGATGCTCTTAACGGTAGTGCGTCAAATCTTGTCGGCGACATTACACCAGGTAGCGTATATGCCCATATCGACCAGTCACTTGGACCTTGGGAGCAGAGGCCAATTTTTAAAACAAATGTTAAGCGGTTCATTTCTCTGCGAGAGGTTCAGCCGCCTATTGATTTAGAAGATCTGCGTAGGATAACAGATCTATTTCCAGATACCACCTATCACTTTCCGCTAAACCCTAGCTTCGAGCCGACCTCTGATTCTCCAACTTGCGAAAATACTGAGGTATTTGCCTTGCTACAAAAATATAATCGCGTCAACTTGGTTAAGCCTGTTGATGAAGAGCATATGTATTTTGCCGCAATGAATTCAACAGGATGCAGACTGACTGTGTTGGGTGCTCATTATTGGAATTTGGTAAACAAGAGCAGAATCTAACCAAGTGCTGGAGGGGACAAAATTACATTTCGCCTCGTTTTGCCCTTGAACCTGGTGTTGGGCCATCCTACTGAGTAAAAATTTTGAAGATTTTAAAAAAAATTTCAAAAAAAATTTATTTATGCAAAACATATGTAGGCATTTTTTAACCTATTGATAACATAAGAAAAAAATAAATGGACGCGGGTTCGATTCCCGCAACCGAATTCCACCTTCCTTATTTCCTGCCAACCTGAATAAATCTGTTGCGGATTTTATCTTTCCCGGACAAAATGACGAAAAAATTTTGTCATCCGACTAAAAAATTAGTCAGGTAAAAGAGCCGAATGCTTGTCGGCTTCTTTTGTCGGGAAATAAAACATGAACCTTGCCTGGGACCGGGAGCCCTATACCCGCAATCAAAAATTGATTTTTCTCGTGGGGATTTTGCTGGTTCCGCTCCTGGGGGTCCTCGACTTCCTCACCGGCGGGGAGATAGCCTCCGCCCTTTTCTACCTGATACCCATCTATTTGACAGCCTGGTACGTCGGGCGCTGGCCCGGCATGCTGGCGGCCCTCTTGTCCGGTATTTCCTGGCTTGCGGCGGGATTATTGGAGGCGCAAAATTTTTCGCATATTCTCATCCCTTTCTGGAACATGAGCACCCGTCTGTTTATTTTCGTGCTGGCGGCGTGGCTGATCTCGGAAATCCGCCTGCGGGAAAAGCGGCGCAGGGTTTTCGAACGCCTCTTTTTTCATGACGTCCTCAATATCATCACCGGGATTCGGGGTTTTGCCGAGGTGCTGCACGAACGCATTCCCCCTGAACAGAAAGATATCTGCGACACTATTCTTACCGCGACCGACCAGGTCATCGAGGAAATCGAAGACCAGCGCATCCTGTCATCGGCAGTGCGGCACGAACTGCATATCGAACCGGAATTTCTGCACCCGTGCATGCTGTTGGAGCAGGTTCTACAGTGGCATGACTACCGGCATGAAGCCGCGAAGGCCAGCCTGTGCCTCGATCCAAACAGCGACGATATCCCTTTTGTCAGCGATCAGGTCATTCTCAACCGCATCCTGTGCAACCTCGTGAAAAATGCCATGGAGGCGGCGCAGCCGCAGGACACCGTCACCGCCGGCTGCCGGGATGGCGGCAACACCGTGGAGTTCTGGGTCCGCAACCCGCAGTACATTCCCGAGAACCTGCAGGGGGAGATCCTGAAGAATTCCTTCTCCACCAAGGGACCGGGAAGGGGGCTGGGGATTTGCAGCATACGGCTGTTGAGCCGGGAGATCGGCGGGGAGGTCAGCTTTACTTCATATCCCGATGAGGGAACCACCTTTGTTGCCAGGTATCCCAAAGACCTCAAAAAATTCAGAAAAAGATGAGCAATTCCCCCTCTGTTTAGGGCTACCTGCATTTGGGGGGATGTTGCTTTCAGGAAAAAGGCGGCATGGGTTTGGCGCTCGTTGGTTAAAAAAATACCCCTCAAAAATCGGGTTTCGAGGGGCTTTTTGTACCTGAAAAGGAATTTGGCATTTATTCGGAATAGGCAGAACTAAGCCAGCCGGTTTGTTTATCCACTCGGATCTTGTCGACCAGGGACCCGTCTTTGGTTAAGATCGAAGCTTCGTAGAATCCCTTTTCATCCGAAATGTCCCCGAGCTTCAGGTTCGGGTTGTTGGTATTTCGGACATATTGCTTGAGGATATAGTTTGCTTCATCTTTTGCCACAGGCTGTCCGACGCTGGTTTGGCCCATATGGTGGCCGGACCCTTGAAAGCCCATATGATGGCCATGACTGTAGCCACCCTGCCGCATTGGACAGTCCCAATATCCGGAACCACCGTAACCTGGACCGTGGCTGAATACAGGAACGGAAAATAACAGGCCACCTGTCAAAACCGCCGCAAACAAAATTAAGATTGCCTTTAGGGTTCCATTCATTTTTTTTACCTCCTTGATAGTGCTTTTTGGAGAAACCAAATATAACCTAAAAAGTTATATTTAAGTTTAACACAATGAAAAAAACCAGGCAGATGTGGCCTAAAAAAACATTGAAGCAAGGGTCCAAATCTTCGTTTGATTTTTTCCGAAATGAAGGTTGGGATAAAGCGTAAAAAGGGTCCGGCTTGAGATATTTAGGGGAGGCGGGGGCAAGCGCTGAATAACTGGCTTTGTCTAAAACTCCGGATGGTTGCCGTGGAAAAGATTTGCTGGCGGGTTCGAGGTACGCCACATCCCTGAACCTTCACTGAGACCTTGGTTAACCAGTTATTGGCGGTCAAAGCCTCGGTTTTTGGGAAGGGGAGATTTGTATCCAGCTTGGCGACGTTAAGAATTTGATTCTGCGGACAAAAAAAGGAAGGTCAATATTCAACCTTCCAACATTTGGGTTTGGTTCTGGGGGAAAGAGTAATAAACTCTTTAGAGAAAGGTTACCACAAAGAAAATGATTTTCCCTAAAGAATGAAAAAAAAGGGAGAAGAACTCCCCTGTCCGACTTGGACGATTTCATGAATTGGTTAACCCGATTTAAAGCAAATACGATACCAATGAAGTGCGGTCCGCCAGCAGGGATTAATAAGAATAAAAAAAACCTAACAATATTGGTTTTTTGCCGGGCAAAAAAAATTCTTTAAATGGAAGGTTCCAGATTTCCGATAATAAAGATAGTCAAAAGTTTGAAAGAGGAGCGATTTGAAAATACCTAGGGGGTGAGGGGCGCCGAATGATTAATGACATGGATTCTTACAGGAAGATTTTTGAAAACCTCTACGACGGCTTATACTTCGTCGATCGGGACAGGATCATACAATACTGGAACAAGGCGGCCGAAAAGATCACCGGCTATACGGCCCAGGAGGTTGTCGGTCGACCCTGTTCGGAAAACATTCTCGTCCATGTGGATGGCGACGGCAACAATCTCTGCCAGGGATCATGCCCTCTGGCCAAAACGATTGCCGACGGCAAATCCCGCCAGGCCGAGGTGTTCCTGCACCATAAAAACGGCCACAGGGTTCCGGTGGCGGTCCGCATCAGCCCGCAGACCGACGGCGATGGGAATATTATCGGCGGGGTGGAACTTTTTTCGGATATAAGCAGTTATAAATCCATCGAGCTGCGGGTTGCTGAACTGGAAAAAATGGCCCTGCTCGACCATCTGACCCGGTTGGCAAACCGGCACTACCTTGAAAAGGAATTCCATGTCCGCTTTGAGGAAAAAAAGAGGGTCGGCATTCAATTCGGGGTGCTGTTCATGGATATCGATCACTTCAAACGTTTCAACGACACCTACGGGCATGATGTCGGCGACCGGGTTCTCAAGCTTGTTGCCGATACCCTGGTAAGCAATGTCCGGCCTTTTGATGTTGTCGGCCGCTGGGGCGGGGAGGAGTTTATTGTCCTGTTTCGTGATGTGACGCCGTCACTGCTCGCGGATATCGGCAACCGGTTGCGGATTCTGGTGGAAAGGTCCTATCTTCTGTCCGGGAGTGAAAAACTGCAAGTCACCATTTCCCTGGGAGGAACCCTGGTTCGGGATGAAGACGATTTGGAAACCCTTCTCAAAAGGGCGGATGGCCTGCTCTACCACAGCAAGAAGGCGGGACGGAACCGCTTAACCATGGACTGAGAGGCGGGACGGAAAAAGACCTGTGGTCACTGTAGAAATGTTGTAAACTGTGGCCGGTCTGAAATATTTCAAAGCAGAGGCAAAAGCGCATTCGATACCGGCTGCGCTTTTATGTTGTAAGCGGGGATTACTAAGGCGAACGTTAATTATTAGCTACACTTTTGTTATGGGACTGGACTCCCCATTCAAAGGGCCGCATAAACCCATCCATGGGCGCTTAGCTGCCGCCGTCCGGGCGGCAGATGCCCTTTTCATGGGCAGCCCAGCCCCATGGTTTGCTATTGTCTGATGTCGAGTAAACAAGTTTCGCCTTAGTAAACGCAATTTTTATGCCCTGGTTTTCCAATTCTCAGTGGCGGAGGAAAAGCTGTTCCGGCTGGAAAGATGCGGAATCAGAATCGACCGGAATTCAGGACTGAAAATTGCAAAAATTAAAAACAAATTTTAATTTAATCAAGAACTTGGGCCTCTTTTCCCCGCTATTTTGGCCCATGGGAAAAAGGCGTCAAGTTTTCCATACTTCAGCCCCGTGAGGTGAAACCATGGATAAAGAAGCCCTTCAACTCGTTATCGTTTTCTCCGGGTTATTGGGAGCCTTGGTGTTTGGCGTGGTAATGCTTCTTACCACGCGCTGGGCCAGGCGCAATAAGGCTGATATCAGCCAGGAGACAAGGCAGACCCAAGTAGAGGATATTGAGAAGGTGATGCGCGAAGGCCGGTTGCCCTATTTGCCGGAAGCTTTCCCGCCCGCTGCCCTTTCCAAAACTCAGCTGGCTTTCGGTGGAATGCTGTCTAATTTAGCCACGGTCTTTGTGTCGCTATTTTTGGTTTTTGCCTGCTTCGCAATGCTGAAATTCATCTGACCATTTAGTCCGGTCTTTGGTTTAATTGAATAGGCGCATTTTTGAAAAAGGCCTGCTACGCAGGAAAACAACCCCCTTTAACATAGGCCGGCAAACGGTTTAAGTTTTTAGGGGCTGCCGACAAAAGCCTTTAGCTGATAGTTGGCTTAAGGCCTGAAAAAACAGATCTCGGGTTCGTCTGCCCGGGCATTTCCTTAACTAGTCGGTCCTGAAAAATTATAACTATTTGGAATAATTGGTTTATATTCCGGCTTAAGATTGTTAAAATCACCAGAAATAGTAGTTCATCCCTCAAAACGTGGTGATTTTATGAAGCCAAAAGATACGCAACAAGATCAGTCGGATCTGTTTCGTGCCCGACTTGATCAGATTTTGGATCGAACCCATCCGCTGTTCGTTCTTGCCAATCGGATCGACTGGTCGGTCTTTGATAAGAAGTTCGGCGCCTTCTACTCAGAGAAGGGGCGTCCCGGAAAACCAACCCGACTGATGGTTGGCTTGCATTATTTGAAACATGCGTTCAATGAAAGCGATGAATCGGTTGTCGCCCAACTGCTGGAGAATGCTTACTGGATGTACTTCTGCGGTTTCGAATATTTCATCCACGAACTTCCGATCGATCCGACCTCGATGACCCGTTGGCGCAAGCGGATCGGTCCGAAGAACATGGAACAGTTGCTCACCGAAACACTGGAGACCGCCAAGCGTGAAGATCATCTGAGCAAGCAGCACATGGAGCGGGTCAACGTTGACACCACGGTTCAGGAGAAGGCGATTGCTTACCCCACCGATTCACGACTGTACCACAAGGCTTGTGTGCTGCTGGTCAAGGCCGCAAAAGATCGGAAGATTCCGTTACGGCAAAGCTACCTGCGCCTCGGCAAGAAAGCGCTGATCATGAACAGTCGCTATGCCCATGCCCGCCAAATGAGGCGAGCCAAAAAAGAGCAGAAGAAGCTTAAAAACTATCTCGGCCGGGTGTATCGCAATATCCTGCGCAACTGCCCACAGCCGGATGAGGAGTTGGCCTTGCTTCTGGCGAATGCCAAACGGCTTCTATCGCAGCAGCGCAACGACAAGAACAAACTGTACAGCCTGCATGCCCCCGAGGTGGAATGCATTGCCAAGGGCAAGGCACACAAAAAATACGAGTTCGGCTGCAAGGTGTCGGTGGTCACCACATCCAAAGACAACTGGATTATTGGCGTCGAAGCGTTGCACAACAACCCGTTTGACGGTCATACTCTCAAAGAGGCTCTGAAGCAGATGCAACGGGTTGTCGGCTGGGATGCGGGCAACGCCTATGTCGATAAGGGCTACCGGGGCAACCCGAAGCAGCTGGGGAAGACCAACATTCACCTGGCCGGCCGGCGGAAGAAGAGTATGAAGCCGAGTGAGTGGCGCTGGTTCAAACGACGCAACGCCATCGAACCCGTGATCGGGCACCTGAAAAACGACAACCGGATGGATCGCAACTATCTCAAGGGAACCGACGGCGATAAGATGAACGCCCTCCTGGCTGCTTGCGGATTCAACTTGCGGAAGCTGTTGCGAGCTTTCTTTTGGCTTATTTTCAAAGAGCTGTTTGGGTTTAAATTGCCCCTGAGTCCTCTCAGATTTAACTCAGGTTGGTCAAATGCATCAACCTGAGGGGCTGATAGGAAAGCTCATAAGTGAAATTAATGGACAACTAAAACCCAAAATCGAGTTTTTCAGGACCGACTA
>Ga0068712_1001632_pt1 | contig 30250 bp, 24 predicted proteins | sample MTBAKSrepl1MetaG_FD_62987 | JGI IMG/M metagenome (GOLD analysis project Ga0068712, IMG submission 62987) | Enrichment culture microbial communities from Arthur Kill intertidal strait, New Jersey, USA, that are MTBE-degrading - MTBE-AKS1... | ecosystem: Environmental > Aquatic > Marine >... | reverse complement strand
AACATCTAATAACATCATTGTTGCAAAACCTAACATTGCACCAATTGTAGAAAAATCTGTTTCATTTCCAGTTTGAGATTCAGGTATCAATTCTTCAACTACAACAAAAATCATTGCTCCTGCTGCAAATGATAGGGCATAGGGAAGCAATGGCGTAATTGTCATTACAAGGTATGCCCCAATTACTCCAGCAATAGGTTCAACTATTCCAGATAATTGACCATAATTAAATGCACGTAATCTTGAGAGGCCCTCTCTACGCAATGGTATTGAAACTGCAGTTCCTTCCGGAAAATTTTGCAATCCAATCCCAATTGCTAAAGCAACAGCCCCTGAAAGTATTCCAATATCAGGGTTATTGGCTAATGCTCCAAAAGCTACACCTACAGCCAATCCTTCCGGAATATTATGAAGTGTAATTGCAAGTACTAATAGAATACTTCTTTGCCATGGTGTCTTTATACCTTCTGCCTTATCAGTCGATAATCCCATATGTAAATGAGGTAAAATATTATCTACAATTAATAAAAATGTGCCACCTGATAAAAACCCTACTAATGCAGGCAACCATGCTAATGTTCCATTTTCTTCAGCCATTTCGATTGCAGGTTTTAGCAATGACCAAAAACTTGCTGCAATCATAACACCTGCTGCAAATCCAAGCATTGAATTAAGGATTTTTTTGTTAATTGATTTGAAAAAGAAAACCATTGATGAGCCAGCTGCTGTAACAAACCATGTAAATAATGTAGCTATTAATGCTAATAAAACAGGATTATAATTTAATAATTCTTTCATAATTTATTCTTTTGTCTTTTAATAAAAACAATCAATCATAATGTACTGTTTCAGTCAACTGGACCTTAATAATAAAATGTTACCAAAAATAATAATTCAATCTATCTATTTATCATCAGAATTTGGCACAATATATTTTAGTAAATTTCTATCTCCAAAGCATTTAATAGCATAAGCAAAGAAAATTCCTGACAGGATATCTATTGTGTAATGTCCTCTTGATAAAAAAAGTGAGAATACAATTATTAATACGGAAAATAAAAGGATATATCTGTAGGGTTTCGCCTTTACCAATAAAAAGTATAGAAAAGCAATTCCTGTATGCCCTGATGGATAAACTCCCAATTCAATATCCGTAAAACCATTAAATATACCTTCAGTTCCATCAAATCCCATAGGGTTGCCAAAAGGAGTCAGCACTATAAAAAATCCTCTGGTTATTTGAAAAATGCCGTTCAGCAGTAAAAAATAAGGTACACTATCATATTTGCGTTTATGAATTGTAAAAATTATCAGAACTAAAAGCGAGACTATTGAAAAGATGTCATATAAAAAATCAATATCCCAAAAAGGGATATTATCTAATATTAAATCAGAGAGTATAGGCAAGGATTTTCCATTATGCAGGTAATTAAGCAAATATTCCTGAGAGTAAAAATTTAGTTCTATCCCTAAAAATAATGTTGCTGCACCTATGTAAAAATATTTATTCTTAAGCAGCTTAATAAGTTCTCTTGCTATTTCCGATAATTTTTGTAACACTTTATTCGTACTAATGTCTTGGTTATTATTCATGTCAGAATTAAAAATTCCCGTAATTATAAACAATATCCTCTTTAAATATTTCTCTACCAGTCAACATTCTGTAAAGATGAAATTTTATGTATTTAAGTATAAACCTCAACCCTCCTTCTGCCTTTGCTCTTCTGTCTGAAGTATAGAAGCAGGTAGATAAAATTCCAAATTTAAAATGATGTTTTCTTCGTGCCTTTTTTATGTAATTACAATCTTCACATAAACCTATTTTTTCATCGAAGCCTCCTATTTGTTTATGCACTTTTTGGGTTGTGATAAAACATGCACCATATCCAGATGAGTAAATAGGTTTTAGCAAAATCATGAATGAATTAAGAAAAAAAGCCCCGAAATCAGAAGCTATTCCGCCTTCCAGGATTCTCACAGGACAGGTGGCAACATCTAATTTTCTTTTTTTTATTTCACTGTCAATTCTTTGGATAAAATTATTCTTAACTGATGTGTCCGCATCAAAAAACAATAATCTGTCATACTTTGCAATTTCAGCACCTCTGTTTCTGCTATAAGCCGGACCTTGGGCTGTATCAAGTTGTATATATGCAAATTCCTTAAAATAAGATGAAAAACCTCTGGCAACTTGTTCAGTTTTATCACTACTGTTGCTATCTACAACAATCACTTCAAAGTTTTCTACTGTCTGATTTTTCAATGCTTTTAATATTCCGGCAATGAACTTTTCCTCATTGTAAGCAATTATTATTATACTAATCTTTCTACTTCCCACAGTCGTTTGTATTATTCTTGAATACGTGATAATATTTTATTCATTGTTATTGCAAATTAGAGCAAAGAAATAATTTTCTATTATCAATTACTGTAAATCAACCAATAAACACTTTATCTCCAGTCCTTAAAAAGTGTACATGGACAATTCATGGACATCGTTGCTCCGGGAAACTACATTCTTATTTGCTATAAAACCTGCATTGTCATTTGCTATTTATTTTAATTTGTTATAGGCTCAATTGTGCTTTAATCTCCTAAAATGTTTGGCAGAGGTTTTATATAAATTTTCTTCTTTTAAACCACAAATAAATGACTATTGCAATTACTGCCATTACTAACAGTGTAATAAAATAACCATAAGCCCAGCGAAGTTCAGGCATAAAGTCAAAATTCATTCCATATACTCCTGCAATAAACGTAAGAGGCAAGAAAAAAGCAGAAAAAACTGTCAATAACTTCATGACATCATTGCTTTTTTGGGCTGTAAAAGTCATATAGGTATTAAGAAGGGCAATAGCGTCTTCAACTACTTCTTCAGTCCTTAAAATAAGGTCTATAATCGTATCCCTTAAATCTTGCAGTGTGCTTGTTAATTCTTCTTCAACCTTAAATTGATTAATGACGTTTTGCATAATGACCAGAATCTTTTTTGTCAGTCTTGCCTTGGATTTTTCAAAATATAGTTGTTCGACAGATAAGTTATTACCGCCTTTTAAAAAAACACTTCTTTCCAGTTCATCCATTCTGTCAGATTGCTTTTTGATAGGGTCTTCAAACGTCATCAACAATTGGTTTACCAAATGCAACAAAACTGCGTTTGGCAAATCAAAACTTATGGGAGTATTTTTTATAAATTCAAATGATGTTCTGTGAATAGTGAGCAATCCCTTATCATATATGAAAAAGGCTATCTTATTGCTAATCTGACCAACCTCAATTGCTTTTTCATCTTCAGTAGCAGTGTAGGCTCTAAGTATAATAAAACCATAGTCTTTTGTTCTTTCAATTTTGGGTAAGTGCCCTGGTGTAAAAGCATCTTCCAGTAAGTTTTCATCAATTGGAAATGGCAGCTCTATTGTGTTCAAATCACTGTCAGATGGATTTTCAATATCAATCCATTCAAAATTGTTGAAATGGAATTTATTTATTTTCATCCTAAAGAAAAGTTATCATTACATTTTTCATTTGCAAACGTAATGTTTTTAGCTTTTATCCTACTTTTTAAGTTGTTATTTTTTTAGATTTTTAGACCCTCTTGATTACAGGTTGACTACTGCTTATTGTTCTCCTGTTTAGAACCATTGTCTCTTTCGAAACAATATTACCCCAAAGAATGAAAAAATTAATGAACCTAAAATTATTGAAGGCATTGCCCATAATGAATTTTCCATAAAGTTGGGAACATTCATCCCGAAAATACTTGCTATCAAGGTCGGAATCATTAAGATAATCGAGATAAGAGTTAGTTGTTTCATTACAACGTTTAAATTGTTGGAAATTACCGAAGCAAATGCATCCATCATTCCACTTTGGATATCTGAATAAATTTGTGCCATTTCAAGGGCCTGTTTGTTTTCAATAAATGCATCTTCCAGTAAATCTTCGTTTATTTCAGTGGTTATCTTTTTTGAATTACGAAGTTTTGCCAGGACAATTTCATTTGCTTTAATAGATGTAATAAAGTAGACCAAACATTTTTCCATTTTCAGTAACTTATTCAATTCCTTGTTTTTAATTGATTTTTCAAGGTCTTGTTCAATTAATGATGTCATTTGATTTATTTGTTTTAAGTATCTCAGGTATAAATTCCCTGAACGAAGAAATAAGCGTAGAATAAAATTAATGCTATCTGTTATTTCTTTGTACTGGTCTCTAAACGGGGAGGGCTGTCCTGTTGGTAATACTTCATTGTCTTGTAAACAGAGGGTCAGTATAAAATTTTCCGTTATAAAAATTCCAAGCGGTATTGTGTTAAAAGGAACTCCATTATTCTTTATTTCGATTGGGATTCTTATAATTATCAATGTCCAATCTTCATCAAACTCTATTCTTGGCCTTTCATCCTGGTCTAAAATGTAATTAATGACATCGTTTGGCAAACCAAAATTATCCATTAACTTTTGAATTTCATCTGATGTCGGATTAGTTGTATTAATCCAGCAACCCTTTTGTGGTTCATTGATTTCAACATAACCACCGAATATCTTGAAGATTTTAATCATGATGTTGCCTCCTTACAATTTTATTCTGTAAGGAAGCATAAAGCCCTTACAGAATTGTTAATACATTAATTTACTATGATACGGGCCTTCGTCCATTGTCATTGAATTTTTCAAATTTTCGTTGCAAAAGTAATTTGATTTTTCACTAACTGGTTATTTATTATAGAATTTTTTAAGCCTTGCAGCAAATAAAATCTATGTATATGTTCTTTCAGTTCACCTATGTAATTTGTTGAACTAACAGTTCGTATAAGAATAATAGATAATTGCGGGCTTCATTCCTTTCAAATTATAAGAAAGTAGAAGCTGGCAATAAACCTTGAATTTACTACTGAACCGGCTAATATTTTTATACATTATTGTTGGTGGGCAAACCCAAAAACCACCATTAAAGACGGTTACTCTGGCTGGCTTTGTAAGCTCTTTGGCAAGTTTTAATTTTAGTACGGTTAGGGCGACTTGCCATTGTGTTTACGATAGTGTAGCTATTTAAAACTTTAACTTCATTCCCAAAGTAATAACCTGTGTTTCATAGTAGTTATCGGCAGTTAAATTAAATCCATCGCCGTAAATTGTTTTGCGAATCGCAAAGGTATTTAGCAAGTCGATAGCCGATAAACTAATTTCTGCTTTACCTTTTAATGCTTGTTTCTTTAGACCAAAATCCAAGGAATAACGTTCTTTAATCTTTCCTTGCGGAATGATATTCGGTGCATAATAAACTGCTGATAATTGAAAGTCCGTTTGATAGGGTAGTTTTAAATTGCTGTTTAGCTTACAACTCCATGTATTGCTTTTACTTTCTTCGAAACTAAAGGTTTGCGGATAAGGGTAAATGCTTGTTCCTGAAAAAGCATTTATGGTGTTGGCGTACCAATTGAAACTTCCGTTAATATCCCATTTTTCGGTAATTTTCTGTTCCAATGCAATCTCAAAGCCCAAATTTGTTCCTTTCCCCAAATTCTGAGGTATGGTGTTGATAATAATGGTTGAAGCTCTGGTATCGCTTGTATAAACACGTTCAAAAATATCATTTATCAAACGGTAAAACCCGGCAAAATAAATTGAACCGTTCTGCCAATGGGTTTTGTATGCCAGTTCAAAGGTTTGTGTAAATTGGGGCCTAAGATATGGGTTGCCGGTTTTTAGGATTTCGGGGTCATCATATTTTGGGAAAGGTCGTAATTCAAATTCGCCAGGGCGGTCAACCCTTCGGTTGTAAAATGCCGAAACCCTGTTTCTTTCGTTTAGTTTAAGCGTTACCCTTATGTTTGGAAACAATTCAAGATAATTGTAAGCATCATTTTTTGTGTAATAAATATTTGCAGGGTCAATGTCATAGCTTACCGTTGTTTGTTCTGTACGAAGCCCGCCTTCAATATCAATTGTCTTACTTTCGTGTATCAGGTTTGCATAAACAGCGTAAACATCCTCATTGTATTCCGACCACTCTCCTAAATTAGGGTCAAGAATGGAATTTACCCCAGGGTTAATTTTGTATGAAATAGGTATTTTTCGCAATTGAACTTTTGAACCCAATTCAATGCGCCCGGAACGTAAAGGTTTAACGTAATCCACGTTAATGTCGGTAACAATTTCGTCAACAAGTAAATGTGTTTCGTCCGTAGAATTTCGGACTGAACTTGAATCGGTAAATGGGAATAGTTCATCTTCGCCTCCTTTTGTATATAAAATACCTGCTTCAATCGTATGACCCGGTTCTTTAAAAGTATGTGAGAAATTTGCTGCATAATTTATAAACCGGGTATTTTCATCCTCTGCCCATGTCCAAATCCTTTTTCTGGTTCCATCAAAAGCAAAATCATACGGCACGTGACCACGATCAATATGGTATTCATCCTCAAACAATGCAAACAAGGTCAATTTGTTTTTATCATCAATAAACCAGTCGAATCCACCCTTTATATTGTAAAGTTGCTGTGTGCGGTTCTCAAGAAACTGCGAATTAATATCCGGGTTTCCGTTGGTATAAGTCCGGGTTGTAAATTCATTTGTATTTACCCTTTTTCTTACCATACCGTCGGACTGTAAAAAGAGATTGATATTTTTTGAACGGTAATTGATGTTTAAAGCCGGGTTCAATTTGGGGGTGAATGCATATTTGTCCATGAAAATGGGCAGGTTTTCCTTTCTGCTAGTCAATTCGCCTACACCAATATTGAAGCTAAAGTCGCCATTAAAACCCGATTCACTTTCTTTTTTATAAATAATGTTGATAATCCCCGCTAAGCCTTTTGAATCGTATTTTGCCGATGGGTTGTTAATGATTTCAATACGCTCGATATTTGAAGCCGGAATATTTTCAAGCCCTTTTTGATTGCCAAAACCTGTAAGGCTCGATTGTTTTCCATCCATCAAAACGGTTACTTTATCGCTACCTCTTAGTAATACTTTTCCTTCCGGGTCGATGGTAACCCCGGGAAGGTTGCGCATGGCATCCATAGCAGAACCACCCGCTTGTGAAATGTTATTTTCAATGTTGAAACTCTTTTTGTCCAGACCGGAACTAACAATTTCACGTTTTGCAGAAACGATTACCTCGTCAAGATTTTCAGATGATATTTGAAGCTCAATCTTTCCAACATCAAACGTTTCATTTAGTTTCCCAACCAAAACAGGAATTGTCTTTGTTTCATAACCAATAAATGAAATGCTTATCGTATAGTTACCTTGATTTATACCCTTTATGACAAACCTTCCATCGTTTTCAGTTATTGTTCCTGTTAACATTTTGTCATTTTTATCAAATAAAAGAATAACATTAGCGAATGGAATAGGATTTTTAGTTGATTGTTCTACAACTCTCCCTGAGACAGTGGCATTTCCCTGAGAATAAGCCTGCAAAGTAAGGATTAGTAAGAAGAAGATAATAAAAGTTGGTTTCATTATTAATTTTATAGAATTAAGCAATGAATAAATATTATTGTTTATTTTAAAAATAACGTAGCTTTTTACGCGCTCCCTTTTCTGCCAGATACTATCCCTTTTTTGTCAAATTAATACTCTTCAAACAAACCTGAATAATCATGCCTTTTTAAAAGCATTCTTTCCTATAAAGTGCGATGCTTTCCCTAGTTCATTTTCAATGCGCATAAGTTGATTGAATTTTTCTATGCGCTCTCCGCGGCATCCGCTTCCGGTTTTAAGGTGGCCCGCATTGACTCCGACTGTCAGGTCAGAAATAAAACTATCGATTGTCTCTCCGCTCCTGTGCGAAACAAAGCAGTTATAGGAATTTTTATAAGCCAGTTCTATTGTCTCCAGTGTTTCCGTTACAGTACCTATCTGGTTCAATTTTATCAGAATGGAATTAGCTACCTGTTTTTCAATACCTTCTGCTAGAATAGCTTTGTTAGTGCAAAACAGGTCGTCACCTACAATTTCTATTTTATTTCCTAACGTTTGTGTCAGATTTTTCCAGCCTTCCCAGTCGTTTTCAGCCAAACCGTCCTCAATCAACACAATAGGATACTGGGTTACCCAGCTTTCCCAAAGTTTAATCATATCATCGCCTGAAACCAGTTTACCGGTACTTTTAAAATGCTTGTATTTTCCTTCTTCCCACATTTCACTGGCCGCTGGGTCGAGACAAATGCTGACTTCTTCGCCGGGTTTGTAGCCGGCTTTGGTAATTGCTTCCAAAATCACTTCTACCGCTTCGTCGTTCGATTTCAAATCGGGTGCGAAACCGCCTTCATCGCCAACACCGGTACTGTATCCTTTTCCTTTCAGCACCGATTTTAACGAATGGAATACTTCAATCCCCTTTCGTATAGATTCAGTAAAAGAAGAGGCTCCATGAGGAGCAATCATAAATTCCTGGAAATCTACATTGTTATCGGCATGTTTTCCCCCATTTATAATGTTCATACAGGGTACAGGCAATATGTGTGCGTTGCTGCCTCCAAGGTATTGATACAATGGTATTTTTAAGCTTTGTGCCTTAGCCCTTGCATATGCCATGGACACACCAAGAATGGCATTGGCTCCCAGTTTAGCTTTGTTGGGTGTTCCGTCGAGTTCAATCATTTGGTAATCCAGTTCACGCTGGCTTACAAAACATTTTCCCGCCAGCTCTTTGGCAAGAATAGAATTGACATTACCAACTGCTTTCTGAACTCCTTTTCCACCATAACGGTTTTTGTCGCCGTCGCGTAATTCAGTGGCTTCACGTTCGCCTGTTGATGCTCCGCTTGGCACCATGGCACGCGCTGTTGTGCCGTCTTCCAGTTGAAGGTTGACTTCTACCGTTGGATTCCCCCTTGAATCCAGAATTTCAATTGCTTTGATTTTTACTATTTGCATAACTAATCTTTTTAAAAGTCAAAAAATTTATTTTCTCCTGATTTATATAATAGTACGTTAACCTCTTGTATTGTGACCAGGCATCCGTACTGCATTGATTCCAGTGTTGGGCGGATGGTTTCAAAAAAGTTTGTTATTTTCTTTTCCTCATCAACGATCTGGATAAGGGTAGGAATTTTATCGGTCACTTCCCAGAATTTATAAGAATGGATAACCGAACTGGACCCAAAGCCTAGCATGCCTTTAAGAACCGTAGCTCCTGCCAGACCTGCCTTTTTGGCTTTAAAAACTATGTGTTCATACAAGACTTCCTGCCCTTTTTTATCTGTAGAACTAATGAAAATACGTAATAACAATGCTTTTGAATTATTTTCCATACTATATTAGTTTAATAAGTGTGCGCCCTAAATAAACAGCCAGAAGACCAAGCAGGAAACTCATGGATGAGTATGCAGCAAAACGCAAAAATTCCTTCTCTTGTAACAGTATAAAAGCATCATTGGAAAGAGACGAAAAGGTTGTAAATCCACCACAAAGTCCTACCGTCAGAAATATTCTCCATTCGGGCGACATAAAATTGCCCTTTTCGGAAATACCGAAAAAAATCCCGAATAAGAAACTGCCAAATATATTGACAGCAAAAGTTCCCCACGGGAATACTGAAACATAATAAAACTGGAAATATCGTGAAGTGATAAAACGAAATATTGTTCCTAAGAATCCACCCAGACCTGCTATTACAATTGACTTTACCATAATAATTAAAAATTTTAATTAACTTGATGGTAGAAGTCATCAGTCTTTCGGACGGTTAATGGCAGACCTCATTGCCAGGGACAAAAGTAATAATTATTAATCAGAAAAATTCAATGATTACAGACATTGAATTTCTGATCAATAATTTCGGCACTTTCTCAATACCTTATGAATATTATGAAGCCTTTCAGATATTGGGCAACTTTGTAAACGGACAGGATTCAATACTTTTTAAATGGGCAGAGTTTTCACTACTGGAATATGATGAATGATTTCCAGTCACTGAGATTCCGGAACGAAATACAAGTAGCTCTTTTAGGTAACTATTCCCGGGATTCATGGGAGGATATTGCCATAAAACAACTTCAGAAAAGTTGCGAAAATTTAATTTCAAAGCGGGGATATGAGGAATGGCAAATATAAAAACCTTAATTATCTTTAAAGTATTTTGTAAAAATACATACTGATGGAACAATCTGATATTAAACATTCACAACCAAATACCTGTCCTTTTTGTAATCTCGATCCTTCAAGGGAGATTATTGCAGAATCACCACTGGCCTTTGCTATATACGACAAATACCCTGTAAGCAACGGACATACTCTTATAATACCCAAACGGCACTGTTCCGGTTATTTTGAACTAACTGATGAGGAGCAGGCAGCCTGCTGGCTAATGGTCAATGAATTGCAGGTTTTTTTAACAGAAAAATATAAGCCAGACGGTTTTAATGTAGGAATAAATATCAATAGTGCGGCAGGTCAGACAATCCCTCATGTTCATATACATTTGATACCAAGATTTAAAGGCGATATTCCTGAACCGGAAGGTGGTGTAAGAGGTGTAATCCCGGATAAAAGATTGTACAAGTCAAAGATGAATTTTTAGGGTTATGACCATTTTTTATTAATAAATATTTCGCGGTTAAACGAATAATCCTGAAAAGATACTTTGAAAAACAGTCGGTACAATACCGGCACAAACAGCAGGGTAATCAGGGTAGCAAACAACAATCCGAAAATGATGGCCAGAGCAAGTGGTATCCAAAGTAAATCTCCCGAAAACCATAAAGGTAACAGTCCTAAAGAGGTAGTAAGCGTTGTGAGCAATACCGGTCTGAACCTGTTATTAGCTGCCTTTAATATGGCATCACGCCGGTCTGTATCCGGATTTTCGGATATTTCCACATCAATCCTGTCTATCAGTATGATTGAGTTATTCACTACAATTCCGGCCAGGGCAATCACACCCAGTACACCGAAGAAACTTACGAAAGAACCGCCAATAAACCAGCCGGCAACAACACCAATCATTCCTAAAGGAATGGAAAGCACAATGATGGCAGCCTTGCGGATGGAATTAAACTGTAGGACGAGTAAAATTACAATAAGAAAGAATGCAAGGGGCAGATTGACAAAAATAGCCCCCAGGTTCTCGGCTTTGTCTTCATCTTCTCCTCCCAGTTCATAATCGTATCCCAAATCCCAGTCAGCTTTCTGCTCATCCATCCAGGGCTCAATAGCCTCAAAAATATCGGAAGCGTTATAGCCGGGGTCCAGGTATGCCCCTACAGTCATGGTTCTTTTCAAATCTTTGCGAATCACCTTGCCAAACTGCCAGTTAACCTTTACATCGGCAACCTGCGAAAGCGGCACATGCTGATTTCTCACCGACGAATAAATATTGAATGCCTGCACCGTTCCTATGTCGTGTTCGTCGCTGTTTTCATTTTTCAGAAATATGGGTATCTGCTGGTCAGAATCAAAAAAGTCACCGACTTTCATCCCCGATAAGCCCGTATTCAGCGCCAAAGCAATTTCCATATTGGTTAATCCGGCGCGTCGAGCTTTGTCAGGATCGATATCTACAACCAACTTTTTGATTTTCGGCCCCCAGTCGTCAGTGATATTTTTGGCTCCCTCAATGGTAACCAGTTTCTCTTTCACTTTTTCTGAAATAACTGCTAATTTTTCAGGATTACTACCCGAAATCCTGACCTCTACCGGTGTTCCCGAGGCACCGGCACCGGTAAGCCGGTTTACCCGGATGTCGGCATCAGGGATATAGTTGAAACAGAAGCTGTCCACTTTAGCAATGATATAATCGTTGTCCTTGTCCCCGGTAGTATTCAACAGCATATGTGCATAACCGGAATTGGCCTCGTTTTTAAAATAACCAAGGTCGTAGGGTTCAGGCCCTTCTCCAATAAACGAAGAGAAATCGAGCACACCCGGTTTGCCTTTTTCGGTTTCCGGATTAACCAGCAGGTTTTCCAGTATATAGTCACCGATATCGTTCACTGCCTGTTCCGTGTATTCTATTTGCGTGCCGGTCGGGAGTTTGATATCCACGGTCACAAGGTTCCGGTCGCTGTCAGGTACCAGTTTAAATGGCAGAAACTGCACCAGCGAAATCGCAATAACAAACAAGATTACAATGAATCCAAGGAAAAATAACGGTTTCCTCAACACCCGGAAAAGCAATCCGTTATACCATAAATTCAGCTTCTCCATGTAGCGGTCGATAAAATTTTCCTGCTTCTCTTTATTTTTTGCTTTTATCTTGACTATCAGCACAGCAAGCAACGGAATGAAGGTAAACGCCAAAAACCATGATGCCAGCAATGTTAAACTTACCACCCAGAATAACTGCGAAGAGATCTCGCCCATGGGTGTGCGGGCCAAAGCAAAGGGTAAAAAAGCTGCCGAAGTGGTAAGCGATGAAATAAGCAGAGGAACAAGCAAAACTTTTCCGGAATACACGCTTGCATCGAATGCGCTGAGCCCGCGTTTCATATTCACCAGGATAGATTCAGAAATAACAATGCCGTTATCCACCAGCAGCCCCAGGGAAATGATAAGTGCTGCCAGCGATACTTTATTGAAGCCCAGGTTAAGCAGTCCCAGGAAGAAGAAGGACGTGACAATAACCATTGGAATGAGAGTTGCTACCAACGAGCCGGTGCGAAATCCAAGGAACAGGAGCATCACTGCCAGTACGATGAAAATACTTTGCACCAGGTTAACTAAAAAGTCGTTCACCTGCCCATGTACCACCTGGTCCTGCGAGGCTGAGCGAACCACTTCCACCCCCAACGGCAGATTGCTGTTAATCCGCAACACCGCTTTATCCACATCTTCACCCAGCCGCACAATGTTGGCGCCGTCTTTCAATGAGATGAAAAGAGCTATGGCCGGCTTGCCATTAATCTTCACTATTTTTTCACGCGGGGTGATATAATCACGGTATATACCGGTGGTGATGTCCTCCAAACAGACTGAGACTCCGGTGGAGGTAGGGATCAGAATTTTTTTGAGGTCGTTCAAATCCTCAAAACTGCCGGATGGCTCCAGCACAATGCGCTGGCGTCCCATGTTGATTTCACCTGCCGGGTAGAAAATGTTGGTAGCAGAGATAATACTGCGCAGTTTCGTCATGGTCAGATCGTAGTGAGCCAGTTGCTTGTCGTCAAACTCTATAAAAATACGCTCAGCCTGCACACCGCCGTATTTGATTTTCGCAGCGTCAGGGAGAAGCAGCAGTTCATCCCGAACCTCTTTGGCATAATCTTCCAGTTTGCTGTATGGAACGCCATCGCCGGTAACGCCAAGAATGATTCCAAACACAGTTCCTATGTCTTCATCCTTAACCACCGGACCAAAAATCCCCTGAGGCAACTGAGGTTTGATGTCTTCCACCTTGTTGCGAAGGGTAGTCCATACCGGCTGTAACTCTTTTCCACCCACGTCAGTTATCAACTCTACCGTAATCACCGACAGTCCGGGACGAGATTCACTGGTAATTGTTTTTACCTCCGCCATTTCGCGAATAATCTCCTCAAGCGGTTCGGTAACAAATTCCTCCACCTTTTGCGGATCGGCTCCCGGGTATTGGGTTACCACACTGGCAATCCGGATGGTGTATGGCGGCATGCTGTCGCGTTCCAGTTCAAAATAGTTTCCAATGCCGATAATGGCTATTACCAGAATGGCTATAAATGTTATCCGGCTGTTATTCAGAGTAATTTTTGTAAGATTCATTGTTTTTTTCTTTTAGTTCTCCACAGAGAGCAGTTTTACTTTACGGCCATCGTACAAATAACTCAACCCTGCTGTTATTACTCTCTCATCTCTTTTAAGACCACTTAATATTTCATATCCGTCAGCATGTAATTCACCCGGCGTTACATACTTTTTTTCCGCCATATAAATATCCTTCTCTCCTGATTTGGCAGCCACGTAAACAAAATCACCTGTCTGGTCGTGTCCCACAGCATCGGCAGCTACCACTATCCTGTTTGCTGAAAAATCATTCCCATTTAATGAGAGCTCGACGGTTCCCGTCATTCCCGGAAACAGCCGGGAAGCAGATTCCGTAAGCTGCACAACCACCGGATAGGCTGAGGCAATTGGGATGCCCGGACTTACTTCACTAATGATTCCGTCGAAAGTTTCTTCAGGAAATGCACTGAAGCGCACTGTTGCATCCTGCCCCCTTCTTATTTTTCCTATGACATTTTCCGGCACAGCCGTTTTCACTTCAAGGTTATTTACAGAGGCAAATACCACAACAGGATGCCCGGCGCCGGTCATTTCGCTTTCTTTGACCATTACAGAGGAAACTACCCCGCCAAAGGGTGCACGCAAAACTGTATAATCCAGTTGGTTTTGTGCAGCTTCCAACTGCGACCGGACTGTTTTCATCATGGATTCAGCCGACTCAAAGTGCATTTTGGCCTTTTCATACTCGTTAAGGGAGACATTGTTATTCACATAGAGGTTTTCAACCCGTACAAACGCTGATCTGGCAGCGGTTAGCTTGGCCTCCGCACTTTTGAGAGATGCCTCCGCTTTATTATAGTTGATAATATAGTCGGTGTCGTCGAGACGGGCAATACCTGTGCCTTCGTGAGCTTTAATAATCCTTACGGCCACCTGCCGTGCCACCTGTTGAAAAGTAAACTGCGGAGTAAATGTGATAGTGGCTCCGCGTTCCAGGTAAGCAGTTCCATTTACTGCCAATGACGGAATCCCCTTTTCATTCAGACCGGAAAGTAACTCCCCGATTGCCTCATCGGAGTGCTGAACCAGCGGAAAAACCATGACCCCGTCGGTGCCGGCAGGCAACCGATCCAGCAGATTCTCATATTTTTCAACCGGCACAAAAGAAACATCGAAGTCATTTTCAATGTCTCGCAGGTATGTAGTTAAGACCGGAAATTCAGAATATAGCTCCCGGGGAATGACAACAGCCAGATTAACCAGTTCAAAAATACGGGTAAAAGTGTCCATGTCACTTTTCAGCCGGACAGGCGATTCAATCCACGAAAAATGGGAAATGCCCAAATTTTTATCAAGTTGAACCGGCAAATTTTGAAGTTCCGGGTCTAAAATTGTGGCGGCAATTACCGGTTTGGGAAAGGATGGTAACCGGGCAGCCTCTTCCGAGGAGAGAAATCCCAGCGTCACTACAATATCTGTTTCAGGATCATTTAAAAAAGCTTCTATGTTCTCCCGGATTTTTTCAGGCAGCCAGTTTGCAGTCATTTCTTTAAAAACTGCTCCCTCACTTCCGTGGGTCAATGCTTCAATTTCCGACTTCACCTGTTTGGTTAGCAAATCAAATTCTTGTCCCGGTGCATCAGTAACAATACCCACTTTGACCGGCTGGGCAAAAGTCAGCAGCGGTAACATAAATAATAGAAAAAAGATGTTCAAAACAGTTGAAATTCGTTCCATGTTTCTATTGTTAATTAATATTCACTAACCATGATATTGTAATTATTTGGTATTCAACTCAATCGTTAGTATTGCACAATTTTTTCACTCAATAATTCGATACAAAGTTAGTTAATATTTACTAACTTACAAATTTTTTTCAACATTTTTATTTAATTAAAAAGAATGTGACCCACTAACGTGCTCCAAAATATCGTGAATAGCTTCAATCGTATGCGTATAATCCGCTGCTTTTCATCATATTTAATAATCCGGCCACATGAAGTCCACAACCGTGAAACTCTCTTCAGTCTATACTTTCGATATTGAAATAACCTTCCAATTTTATTTTGAAATCAGGCATTTTACAGACTCTGTTAATTTGGCGCCCTCTTTTTGAAGGTTAAAAGAAAAACCAGAAAACTGCCATTTTTTTACAAAAAGCCGCAAAGCGCCCATAATAAAAATAACCAGGTGGTCAGCTAAAATATCGTCTCTGATTTCATTACGTAGCTGTCCTTCATTTAATATTGCAAGCAACGTCTGATTATTATATTCAATTACCTCTGAAATTTTGCTAATCAGTTTTTCTTCATTTCTGAAGATCTCTTCGGAAAAAACAACCGAAGCCAGTGATGGCATTTCGGCAAAAGATTTGAAGTGCTTTTCGAAAAGCCGTTCAATTTTCAGTACAGCCGGTTCGTCAGAATTTAATTCAGACTGAAATATTCCGCTGGTATTTTTTTTCAGCAAATCAAGAAGAGCAATCAATATCTGTATTTTATTCTCGAAATGCCTGTAAATAGCCGGCTCGGTAATGCCAAGCTTTTTCGAAAGATTTTTAATTGTTAATCCCTGAATTCCTTTTTCATTGATCAGTCCCAGGGCTGTTTCAATGATTTCCTGTTGTCGTTCCGTTATCATTTTAATTGTTGTTTTCGTTGCTGTTTATTTTTTTTACAGTTTGAATGCAAAGTTAGTTAATAAATACTAACAGCAAACATTTAATTACAATATTCCAGACAAATCACAGAAAGATTCCCAAAACCTTTCTTCCCTTGATAGCAATAATCCCAGCCTCTGTCTTTTAAAATTTTCACCAGTTCGCGGTTTAACATACCATGCGCCACCACAACAGCCAGCTCATTTCGGTGTGCAAACTTTTCAAGGTCATCTGTAAATGCATTAAGTCTGTCAAGCCTTTCCCGGTAGCCGGGTTTTTCTTTCCGGTTTAAACCGGCCATCCAGGTAACCCTCGAAATCAGAAGCCACCCTTTAACCGGAAACTGCAAAAGAGGCACCTGCACCACCGGATAATCAAGTTCGGCAAGTGCATTGTCTGTTTTCAACACAGCATTTCCGCCAAATAATGCTATGGCCGTTTCCACGGCCCGGGATTGGGGACTGCAAAATACAGTGTCAGAATTTTCATGGTTTTCAATCTTTTGCAAGACCTCATCCGGATTGAATGGTTCGATCTTTGCCAGGTTATATGCATTCTTATATTCTGAAGAATTTTTTGAGGTGCCCCAGCCGGGATTCTTTAAATCAACTGCCGCGTGGCGAATCAAATATATTTTCGGATTGCCAAAAACCGGCATACCCTGTAAGACCATAAACAAAACAATACACTTAAAAGCCAGATAAAACCTAAGCGCCTTCGTACTTTTACGGGATAAATAATTCATGCTAAAACTGATAGTTCATTGTAAAATTAAACAACCGGTCATCCGGACTGGCTGCAAATGAAACACTGAACACAGCCATATCGAAAGGACTTGATTTAATTAAAGAAAAGTATACCAATATTGAAAGTGTTTACTTGTTTGGTTCTTATGCAAAAGGAAACTCACCTGATGATAGTGATATCGATATAGCCTTAATTTTTACAAATTTGGATGATTCACAACGATTTGAGATACAAGTTCAATTGATGTTGATGGCAGCAAAGATTGACTCCAGGATTGAACCACACCCAATATCCCATGAGGACTTTAACTCAGGAAATCCTTTTGTAGCTGAGATTAAAAAGACAGGAATAGAGATAGCTGCGTAATGGTCGATGAATTACAAGTTTTTTAACAGAAAAATATAAGCCAGATAGTTTTAATGTAGGAATAAATATTAATAGTGCAGCAGGACAGACTATACCTCATATTCATATTCATTTGATACCAGGATTTAAAGGCGATATTTCTGAACCGGAAGGTGGTGTTAGAGGTGTAATCCCGGATAAAAGTATTGTATAAAACAAAGATGAAAACCAATAATAAAAATTAATGCATTTGCTTAATCATCTGATACTTTTACGACATTATTCCTTAAAAAGACTTAAAATTGTCATTTCATTATTCTTCTTCTACCTGGAATTAGAGCATTTGTTAATCTCAAATAAAGATATTGGTCGATTCCAAGGTTTCTGCCAGATTTATGAGAGGCATTAATCATAATTCTATTTTAATCCCGTAATACTTATCTCAATTTCTTCCAGACTTTTCCCTTTGGTTTCAGGCAGTTTTTTCAGAATAAATAAAAAGCCGGATATGCTAATTAAGGCATAAAGCCAAAATGTACCTGATGCGTTCAGCGTTTTATTCAGAAAGGGAAAGGTATAAGTAAGAGCAAAAGAGGCGATCCACAAAGAGGTGGTGGCCAGAGCCATCGCAGCTCCGCGAATCCGGTTGGGAAATATCTCGGAAAGGATCACCCAGGTTACCGGTGCCAATGTAAGAGCATAAGTTGAAATGGCCAGGACAACCAGCGATAAAATAACTATTCCCTTGATTTCCAAATAGTAACTGCTTCCCAATACAACATAGATCACAGCCAGTCCGCATGAACCAAGCAGCATCAGCTTTCTGCGGCCCCAACTGTCGACCATGCGCATGGCAACAAGGGTAAACAGAAGATTAACAGAACCTGTAATTACAATATTCAGAAGCATATCGGAAACAGAATATCCTGCGGAGGTAAACACCTCTTCGGCGTAATTGAAAATTACATTTATCCCGCACCATTGCTGGAAGACCGCCAACACAATTCCCAAAATCAAAACAGGCCTTATTTTTTTCACCCTCAAGGCTTTCCAATCAATTTTATTTGAAGCACCTTTCAATGTTTCTGCAATATTTTTCTCTTCAGTGCGGGAATATTCCTTGCCCCCTATTCTTTCAAGTATTTTCGCAGAAGCTTCCGTTTTTCCGATTTTTGCAAGAAACCGGGGACTTTCAGGAATAAAGAATGTCATGAAAAAAAACAGTACTGCAGGAACTGTTTCAGTCCAAAACATCCATCGCCAGCCCGTCTGTCCGTTCCACGACTCCCGGATAAACTCGTTAGTTGCTCCGACTGGTACTTTTTGGGCAATAAGGTAATTGACAATTTGAGCCATAAGTATACCGATAACAATGGTCAGCTGGTTTACTGCTACAAGCTTCCCGCGAATTTGAGCAGGAGAAACTTCAGCAATGTACATAGGTGAAATAGCCGAAGCGATACCAATAGCCACTCCGCCGATAATACGATATACGATGAATGGAGTAAACTGGCTGACAGCTCCGGTACCTATGGCTGATAATGTAAACAGAGAGGCGGCAAAAATCAACGGTACTTTTCGTCCGAAGCGATCGGCCAGATATCCGGAAAACAGCGCGCCAAAAAGACAGCCGGTGAGGGCACTGCTCATAGCCCACCCCTGCAGGTTTGGCGACCGTACAATATCGAAAAACCGCTCATAAAATGGTTTCGCCCCGCCGATGACCACCCAGTCATAACCAAACAGAAGTCCGCCCATGGCTGAAACCAGCGTTATTCCTATAAGAAACCGCCTGTTTAATTTTATTTCATTCATATATAAATTATATGTATGGTTTAAAAAGTCGTTTAACGATTTTTATGCCCAAATAATAAAACTATATTAATTTGATTTTCAGGTCTTTATTATTGTTTCGTAATTTTAAAAATTTTGCTTTTAAATGCCCCGGAAAGAGGCAGTACAATTCCCTTTTCCATTAAAAATTGTCCTGTGTAAGCATTTTCAATGCCTTCTATTTTATAATGAGCATCAGATTGCAATCCTCTTAGCTGAATATCTTTCGAACGTTTGGTTTCCGGAATAAAATAATTGGGATATTCTGCAAGATTATAAACAAAAACAACTGATTCAGATTTGTCTTTATTGACATACTGCAAAACGCTTCTGTTATTTTCGTAAGGAGAGAACAACCTGTAGTGATCGCCAAACTGAACCGTTTCACGTATCTCTTTGTAAAGAGCTATCTTCTCTTTTGCAAGAGTCTTTTCTTCTTCTGTCCACTTCGTAAGATCATAACCAACTCCTAAAACACCGCTCATCGACACGTCGAACTTGAATTCAAGCGAAGGATTCTGATGATGCAGATCCTGATGCGTTACCCAGCTGATCATTGTATTGGCAGGAAAAGCATTCAGGTAAGAATAATGAATAAAAATCCTGTCCACCGGATCAGTATTATCACTTACCCAGTTAAAATCCATGCGTGACAACATTCCCAGATCAATACGTCCGCCGCCGCTGGAACAGTTTTCGAACCATACATCGGGAAATTCCTGACGCAAAGATTCAATCAGGCGATAAAGATTCTCTATATATTTAATGCGTACACTTCGCTGCTCTTCAGTATCTGCTGAAGGAAATCCGGGATCTGTCAAAGCCTTGTTCATATCCCACTTAAGGAATTTTATATTGTTTCCCTTCAAAAGTTTATATAAACTTTCATATAAATACTGATAAACATCTTCCCTTGCTAAATTCAACATCAATTGATTTCTCCCCGTATGACGCGTCCGGTTGGGATAATGGAAAACCCAGTCGGGATGTGCCCTGTAAAGATCGCTGTTTGGATTCACCATCTCCGGTTCTACCCAGATGCCAAAATCAAGACCCATTGCGTTGATCTTTTCAATCATAGGATTAAGGCCGTCAGGAAATTTATTCTTATCCACTGTCCAGTCTCCAAGACCTGCACGATCATTTACCCTGCCTTTGAACCAGCCATCATCAATTACAAACATTTCAACACCAATCTCTTTGGCAATTTCGGCCAGGGCAAGCTGTTGCTCCTCATTCACATTGAAAGTAGTGGCATACCAGCTATTGTATAAAACCGGACGTAACTCATAACGGTGTTTTTCCGGAAGGATATGTTCTCTTGTGTAAGATGTCAGATTTTTTGAGACACCCTCCATCCCATTTTCAGTGTAACCGACAATCATTTTGGGAGTGGAGAAAGTTTCTCCGGGATTTAGAATAACCTCCTGATCCCAAAAATTAATCCCCGACACGACCTGAACTTCGCCGGTGGAAGATTTTTCAAAGTCGGCCCGCCAGTTTCCGCTGTAAATTAACGATCCGTACCAGACTTTCCCATATGTTTCACCTGTTTCTCTTTCAGGCCTGACAGCAAAGAAAGAGGAGCCAAACGAACGAAAGTCTTTTATCTGCAATGTTTTAACTCCCTGTGTCAGCAAAGTTGTATTTGGCTGAAACTCATGACCCCATATACCGGAAAGATGGGTAAGATAATAATTGTCTTTCGGCAAAAAGAAACTACCTGATTGCGCATTCTCTAACCTGATTATCTCTTTTTCCCCTGCATTGTTAATTTCTACCAGTTTTTCCAGGAGATCATATTCAGGAATTACACGAATATATTCAGTTACCCTAAGAGGATAAAACTGATCTTTCTGAATGATCACAAGGGTAGAATATCCATCAACAGTAATAATTTCCGACTCAACAAATGTAAGTTCAATGTCTCTTACGCCATCAGCAAAAATTACCTCAACCATTGGTGTTGTATTTGAATACCCTCCACGGACAGGTAACTCATCTTTCCAGGAATTTCTCAAATGTCCGGCATCCTGAACCTTATTGCCAAAGTAAGTCATATTTACTGATCCTGAAGAAGTGACTGAAATTTGATAGAGAAAAGAGTTTGTATAGAGCGACCAGCTGGTATTGTCACTGTTTTTAATAATTGCACCAGATTGGGCATTAATAACACTTGCCAAACTGATTAAAACAAGCAGGGTAATTACTTTTTTCATTCAGACAATTTTTAAATTTTATATTTCATTTTAATTAACTTGTCCGTATATAAATATCTGCCGGAGAAGTGAACTAACTGAAATTTTCTGCTGTTTCAAATATAATAATAATCTCATACCTTTTTCGAAAGTACCATCCCGGTTGACTAACTGAATGGGGGTAGACATTTTATTTTTGTCATACTATCTTAAATCAACCTACAAAAGAAATTTTATCCGGTGTATTCATTAACTTCTAAGAAGCTACTGCCAAATATCAATTGCTCCTTTATTATAATTTCATATTTTTGCCATTTTAGAAATTTAAAGGGTAACGGGGGAACTTATGCCGTATAAATTACCAATAAGTTGAGTCAGGTTCACTGTTGAATCGACAAGATCCCCCGGGAACGGTTTGAATTATGCCTAAATCAATTATGAAGAATAATTATAATCGCAATATCAGATAACACATAACCAATATTTAACCGGAATATAAAACCGTTTCCCCCAAATGCTAAAGGGAAACAGCTTTCCATGATGGAACAGGAAAGTTATTTTTTAATTTTAATGAAACTAATATGCAGAAGGAATTATTATTAGGAGTTGAAGCTATCGCACAGGGTGCCATCGACGGGGGAATATCCGGCGTGTATGCCTATCCCGGTACACCATCAACCGAGATAACCGAATATATACAAGAAAGTGAGCAGGCCCGGGAAAAATCTATCCGCAGCAATTGGTCGGCCAATGAAAAAACAGCATACGAAGCTGCTCTGGGCATGTCTTATGCCGGAAAAAAGACAATGGTTTGTATGAAACACGTGGGACTTAATGTTGCTGCCGATGCCTTCATCAATTCTGCCGTTACCGGAATTAACGGCGGACTGTTATTAACAATAGCTGACGACCCGTCTATGCACTCTTCGCAAAACGAGCAGGACTCAAGATTTTACGGGAAATTTGCCATGATCACGATACTGGAACCGTCCAATCAGCAGGAAGCTTACGAGATGACCCGCCTCGGGCTTCAGCTATCAGAGGAAACAGGACTACCGGTTATGCTGCGCATAACAACACGACTGGCACATTCACGTGCCGGTATAGCCCGCCGGGAAATTTCCGGGCAGAATGCATTGAAATTACCTGAAGATCCGGCCCAGTTCATCCTTATTCCGGCATATGCGCGAAAACGATATAAAATATTATTGGAGAAACAGGACCAGCTGAAGCAGCTTGCTGAAAATTCGAAATACAACTTCTTCAAACCCGGTAACGGCAGCAGAGTTGGCATTATAGCCTGCGGGATCGGGTATAATTATTATATGGAAAATTTTGATCAGGAAGAATGTCCCTATCCGCTGCTTAAACTATCACAATATCCCATACCTGAGAATTTAATTGCAAACCTGGAAGAGAGTTGCGATGAGGTGCTTGTTCTTGAAGAAGGATATCCTATTGTAGAAGAAGCGGTAAGGGGATTATTCAGCAAAAAAATGATGATCAGGGGACGATTGAACGGTTCACTCCCCCGTGATGGTGAACTAAATCCGGATATCGTTGCAAAAGCTCTCGGAAAAAAAGTTACGTCAGGACCTGACGTGCCTGAAGTGGTTACAGGTCGTCCCCCGGCTCTGTGTCAGGGTTGCGGTCACAGAGACATATTCGCAGCTATAAATGAAGCCATGGGAAAATACTCTCCGGGCAGGGTTTTTTCTGATATCGGATGTTATGCGCTTGGTGTTCTTCCTCCATACAGATGCATTTACACATGTGTGGATATGGGCGCCTCAATAACCATGGCAAAAGGAGCCGCAGATGCAGGATTATTGCCGTCTGTAGCCGTCATCGGGGATTCCACCTTTACACATTCCGGCATTACCGGATTATTGGATGCAGTTAATGATAATTCAAATATTGTAGTGATCATTGCCGACAACGAATCTGTAGCAATGACCGGAGGACAGGAATCATCGGCTGTTGGAAAGATTGAATCAATTTGTACCGGTGTAGGTGTTGATCCTGCTCACATAAAGGTATTGGTTCCCTTACCGAAAAATCATGATGATTTAGTCCAGGCAATTGAAGAAGAATTGCAATATCAGAGTGTTTCAGTTATTATCTTCAGACGTGAATGCATACAGGTAGCAGCAAGAAGAAAAAAGAAACACAAATCCTAAGGTCTGAACCAAATACAAATCTTATTAAAATGAAAGGAGCAAGGTTAAAAATTCTAATTAATTATGCACTATAGGATTTCTCTACCCGAAATAAATGAAGACTTAATGATATTTATAAAATTACCACTTAAATCAGAAATAATTTAATTAAAATAGATGAAGACAGATATTATCTTAGCAGGAGTCGGCGGTCAGGGGATACTTACTATCGCATCAATACTCGGACAGGCCGCTCTTAACGAAAACCACTTTTTGAAACAGGCAGAAACTCATGGTATGAGTCAGCGTGGAGGTGCAGTTGTATCTCACCTTCGAATTTCAGACAGTGAAATTGCTTCCGACCTGATCCCGGCCGGCAAAGCAGACATAATACTGTCTGTTGAACCAATGGAATCATTGAGGTATCTTCCCTACTTGTCAGATTCCGGGTATATTGTAACTAGTACAACTCCCTTTGTAAATATCCCCAATTATCCCGATTTAGAGAAGATCCTGGATGAAATAAAAAAACAACACCGTGTTGTAGCAATAGATGCTGATGAGATTGCACAAAAAACAGGAAACATCAGAGCATCTAATGTGGTAATGCTTGGTGCAGCTTCTCCATTTGTCCACATAGAATCGTCAAAAATTGAAGAAGCTATAAAACGGATTTTTGAAAGAAAAGGTGAAAGCATAGCAGACCTGAATCTGCAAGCTTATATGGCCGGAAGGCAATTTACTCTTGACAATATCAGATAAAAGAACAACCAGTTAATAATTCATTAAAGTTTATTATCTTATCATTTTTTTAAATTTTAAATTTAAGCTTTTTTAAAAAAATTTTATTACTATTTCTTATATTCTCTAAACATTTATTAAAAATGGTTGTTATAAGAACTGTTGACTTAAAAAATTTAAATGTAGTTCTCCAATGGGAGTAACAGTAGGGATACCTGTGTCTTCACTGTTGATTTCCGTGTTATTTTTGAGATAAATTTTAAGATAAACATATCTTTTTAACTTTTAAATTAATGATCCTTAACTGCGTTGATTTGAGAAATTCTTATAACAATTTATTAAATATTTGAAAAGGTTATAAAAATTCTAAAAATATCAAATACTCAAAATCAGATTAACAAGGATTTTTAATTGCTTTAGTTTATTCTTTCTTGAAATTCAGAAAAATGCAAAGAAAAAGATTTAATAAATCGGAAATCCGAAAAATCCTTGAGGAGTACAAAGATGGTACTTCAATTCCCCAAATAATTAAAATTTACGGAATAAGTCAGGCTACATTTTATAACTGGAAAGCTAAATATACAAAGCCTTCATCATCCGAAACAGTTAAACTCCATGAACTGGAAGAAGATCATGACCGTTTAAAGGGAATGTTTGCAGACCTGAGTATTGAAAATCAGTCATTGAAAATACAGATAAAAAAACTTGAAGAAAAGTTAAAACAATGTGGACAAAATTAAAATCATTTTTTTGCATTTATAAAAGATATTAAGGTATTAAAATATTTATTATTTGCTTTTGCAAAAGCAATTCACTGAAAACAAAAAAACCAAGAGGTTTTTTTGCACAAAGCCCTGTTAAGTATAAAATATTAAAGTTGGCAATGTAACAGGAATGTTTAAAAGAATATTTATTCATTAAAAAACCGGAATATGAATTTTAGAAAACCTGTTTACAAATGGTATGTTATTTACACCAAAACAAACCGTGAAAAACGTATTAATGAAACCCTGAGAAATGAAAAAATTGAATGTTTTCTACCCCTGAGAAAAACACTGAGGCAATGGAGCGACAGAAAAAAATGGATTGAAGAGCCGTTATTTAAAAGTTATATTTTCGTGCATGTCAGCAACATAGAGTTTTTTAATGTACTGTGCGTTCCAGGCGTTATTTGCTACGTAAGCTTCGGGGGAAAAGCCCATCCAATTCCCGAACAACAAATTGTGAATATCGAAAAATTTGTCCTGCAGCAGGAAAAGGAAATAATTCTTACTCGTGAACGAATTAATAAAGGAGTAAAGGCGGAGATTTTGGCAGGTCCCCTGAAGGGGGTTCAGGGAGAAATAATCAAGATAAATAATAAGTCAAGGATATTAATAAGAATAGAATCCCTTGGGTACTGTTTGCATGCCAATGTATCACAAGACGAGGTTAAACTCCTTACCACTGAACTAAGTTATACCGGATAAACTTTTACCATATAGATATTTATTATTGCGATAGTCCCGGATCCTATTTTTTACGAAAGAATTCTTGATGAATTACACAAACCTTAAGGAAAAAACAGTTAATGGATTTAAGTGGTCATCCCTTGATAAACTGGGAAAGCTTGGAGGTCAATTTGTAGTAGGAATTATTCTGACAAGGTTACTGAGTCCTGTTGATTACGGTCTGATCGGCATGATAACAATATTTATTGTAATAGGCCAGTCGCTGATAAACAGTGGATTCGGACAGGCATTAATCCAAAAGAAGGATGCAGACAATGTAGATTTCTCAACAGTATTTTATTTCAACATTTTCACAAGTATATTAATTTACCTGATTCTTTTTTTAAGTGCTCCTCTGATTGCCAGGTTTTATGATCAGCCACAACTTATTTCCCTGATAAAAGTTATTTGCATAAGTTTTGTAATAGATTCATTTGGATTAGTTCATGTTACCTGGCTGACTAAAAATTTGCATTTTAAAGCTCCTTCGCTGATTGGGATCATAAGTGTCATAATATCGGGCACAATCAGCATCATAATGGCTTACAGAGGTTTTGGAGTATGGGCATTAGTTACACATACTGTATTGAGAAGCGCGATAACCTCATTCTCTTTGTGGTGGGTAAGCAAGTGGAAACCTTTGTTAGTGTTCAGTACGAAATCTTTAAAAAAATTATTTTCTTTTGGATCCAAAATTCTTGTTGCAGGCTTAATGCAGTCAGTATTCGAAAACCTGTACTTTTTGATAATCGGCCGTTTTTTTATTGCAGAAAGTTTGGGGTACTACACAAGAGCAGTTCAATTCAAGGACTTGCCTGTGAAGACAATAACTGCAGTAGTTCAGAATGTAACCTTTCCTGTTTTCTCAGCTTTACAGGATGATAACGCGAAACTAATTTCAGGATATACAAAAGTTATCAGAATGCTTGCAGCCATCGTGTTACCATTGATGGCAATAATATTTATCACTTCAGGACCATTGATCCGGTTAGTGCTTGGTGAAAAATGGCTGCCGGTTATCCCTTACCTTAAGCTTATGGCCCTGTACGGTTGGATCTATATAATTTTCACAATAAACACCCAGATAGTAGTAGTAAGGGGAAGAAGCGATTATTACCTGCAGATTCAAATTATTGATAAAGTCATGATAGTAATTGCTCTTCTGCTTACATACAGGTATAATATAATGGCAATAATATACGGTAATATGGCAGCAACTGTGATTACTGCAGTGGTGACAAGCATATACCTGAGAAAGGTTATCAACATCACATTATTGTATCTGATGAAGAACATAGTACCTTTTATTTTTGCTGCATCCTTTATGTTAATGTCCGGTATCATCCTTGAAAGATACATTATAAATGATATATGGTATCTTTTAAGCAGCGTAAGTCTAAGTTTTGCTGTTTACATCTTTATATTGTGGATACTAAAAGTGGATGAACTAAAATCCGGGATTAAGATGGCTTCAAATCTTATTAAGTCATCTTAAAACTATTTATCATGAATTATTCAGTTTTATTTTCCAGGAACAGGACCGTTCTGTACATGGAATACCTGGTTGTAGGTATTCTCATTTTTTATGCCGGCAAAGCTAATGAATTTGTCAGGTCAATAGACAGCTGGGAAAATCCGGTTGGTTTATTATTGCCAATTGCAAGTGTGGTTGCTTTCGCATTTGTAAAGGGTGTTCAGATGAATTACAAATATTGGTTGTTTATTATTATTTTTTCTTTGTATTTCCTGGCATCAACTGTTAAGTTCAGTGAATTGCATCCGCGCTTCTTCCTGAATACCATTATAAATTTTACATTAGCATATGTTATTGTTTCAGGTCTACGCTACAGGTTTTTCAAAATATATGAAGAAATAATTTTTTACTTATGCCTGGTAGCGCTGGCCTTATGGATGATGATGAATGTATTTCAATTAACTTTCATTGAATTTTTACGAAATTTCGAATTCTACAGTCAGACCGACGGAGGAGGAAATGTTGATTTCAATATAATTATTTTTACTGTTAATGATTATATCAATACTCCTGATCATATAATAAATACAGGTGGCATCAGCTTATACAGAAACGCCGGTTTTGCCTGGGAACCGGGTGCATTTGCGATTTATATAAACATTGCCATATTCTTTAACCTGATGAGGAATAAATTCCAAATAAAAAATAATAAATATCTGTGGGTATTTATTCCGGCATTAGCCACAACTTTCTCAACTACAGGATATTCAGTATTTATTCTGCTGATATTCTTTTACCTGTATAATCAGGATGCAGTAAAAATGACTTTGCTTATACCGTTCACTGTGATTATAACCGCCATAATGTTTACACTTCCATTCATGAGGAATAAAATAATCGATAAATTAGAGTATGACACAGAGACCATGCTGTACTACTCGGCTAAATATGACCAGCATTACTCTCCGCAAAGATTCCAGTCACTGCAAATTGATGTTATTGACTTTTTAAATAATCCATTAATCGGATATGGAGGACACCAGGAAGAGACATGGACGAACCGGAAAGGAGCAAAAATTTCGACAGCTTCGGGAATCGGGGAGATCATGGCTCAGTACGGGATTGCAGGAATAATATTTGTCTTAATAAGCTTATGGAAATCCTCGGGGCAATATATGCTCCTCTTTGATATAAGGGGGAGATTATTCCCTATTATTTTGATACTGTTTATTTCGATCAGTTACAGCCTCATGACATCATTTTTTATGTGTATCTGGCTTTTGCACTATACAGATATACATAGAACTAAGATCGTAAGCAATGCTCTTCTTAAAAGAATCGGGAGCATTAATCCCCAAATGTTGGAACTGAATCAAATAAAAAATTTAAAATCATGAGGATATATTTATTGCTTAATCAACCATATCCCAATGGTTATGCTCTTACAAAGCGTTTCCATCTTTACGCAAAAGGTTTAATCCGGAATGGTCACGAGGTAAAAATTATTATCCCCCACCCTACAGAATATGAAGATAAACTGGGGAACATATCCATTTCCGGAATTTTTGAAAATGTAACATTTGAATATACCTGGAAGAGCACCGGAAGAAGCAACAGTTTTGTTATGAGAAGATATCATGATCTGTCGGGAAGCCTGAAAACAGGATTTATACTAATAAAAGAGAGGCCTGATATTATTATTACATCATCCTTCTCATTTCTATTTTTTCTGTATTTGAAATTTATCTCCTTTTTATTCCCATTTAAATTCTTCCATGAAAAAAATGAAGTTGATTATATGCATGACGACAATATCTCATACATAAAAAAATTAAGAATAAAGCTTAACGAAAGTGCATTCCACGGATTCATAGTAATTAATGATGAGTTATCAGATTATCTGACCAATGAACTGAAATTCAGAAAAAGCATTATTATAGTACCAATCCTTGTTGAAGACTTTAAGGTCAATGAAGGATTACCCGTAAATAAAACTATTGTCTATACAGGAACTTATCAGGAACGTAAAGATGGCATACTCACAATTCTCAATGCCTTTTCCAAAATAAAAAACAGGTATCCTGAATATAAACTGGTTCTTACCGGATCTCCTCAAAGATCGGTAAATTATAAAGAGATATTGGAAATCATCAAAACCAAAAAGATGCAGCATCATGTTTATTTTACTGGTTATCTTTCCGAAGAGGATCTCAGGAAGGTATTGGTCTCTGCAAATATGCTGGTGCTTGCAAAGCCCGAAAACAGGCAGAATAATTACAATTTCCCCACAAAGCTTGGTGAGTATCTGATGTCAGGACGACCGGTAATAACTACTAAAGTTGGAGTTACAGGGAAGATACTCGAAGATAAAATCAATGTTGTCTTTACTGAATTCGAAATTTCAGATATCAGTAAAAAAATGGAATTCATTATCAATAATCCCGTACAAGCATCTGAAATAGGTGTAAGAGGCAGAAAATATGCTTTGGAAAACTTCGATTATCTGGTTCATACAACCAGAATGGCCGGTCATTTCCAAAAACTTATTGATAAGTCCGGTTATGAGCGGTCAACTTCAAAGCTTATCCCCTCCTTTAAAAAGAGTTAAAATGATTATCTGACCGGACAGGTCAACATTATTGATAAGACCTGTTACCCCGGTTCAAACATAATAAACCATTAATAAATGTTAGCAATACATCATAGCAAGAATAGCCCGACAAATTTCAGCCCTTATTGGATTGAATATTGTAAGAAAAATAATTTGCCGTATAAAATTGTCAACTGTTACGATAATGATCTTATTTCCCAGCTTATCGGGTGCAGAGGATTAATGTGGCACTGGGACCTTACAGACTACAAAGCGACCTTATTTGCCAGGCAGCTGACAATATCTTTAGAGAGCGCAGGAATCAAAGTATTTCCGGGCATTAAGACAGGTTGGCACTATAATGACAA
>Ga0068712_1001606_pt1 | contig 30730 bp, 26 predicted proteins | sample MTBAKSrepl1MetaG_FD_62987 | JGI IMG/M metagenome (GOLD analysis project Ga0068712, IMG submission 62987) | Enrichment culture microbial communities from Arthur Kill intertidal strait, New Jersey, USA, that are MTBE-degrading - MTBE-AKS1... | ecosystem: Environmental > Aquatic > Marine >... | reverse complement strand
GACGGCATCAGGGTTTGCCCCACGTACAAAAACGCCATCATAAACATGGCAGTGCAGGTCCATAAGCCCCGGGGTGACTATCTTATCCTTAGCATCGACCACCTGTCGACTTTTTTTTACTGAAATATCTTTGGCCACTTTAACGATCTTATCCCCATTTATGGCTACGTCCAGCGTGCCATCTATGTTCTGGTCAGGATCTATCACCCTCCCGTTCTTAATCAACAAGTCATACATAAAAATCCCCTCAATTTATTTTCCTAATAGTATATACGCGATCCGCTAAACATCCCTCGACGATAAATTGAAGGTGTTTATAAGTGGTCGCTCCTCAATCGACTGCCAGCCGCGAGCCCACAAAAGCCTACCTCAAATTTGTTTCTTCAGTTGTGGAAACACCAACGGCGAAATCCGTGAGCTGAGGCATTTGAAAAATTACCTGATCTTGAAATTCTCAGTCCGGAATTTCGATATCTACTAGTGGCCCAAATAATTGACAACCCCACATATCGCTGTCTTTCAGGTCCCCCTGAATAATGGGTCTAGGTATGGTGACTTTTATGCCCCTCGCCGCGTCCACGCTGTAAATCTCCACATCCTTTTCAGGCGTACCGTATAATCGGGAGAAAACTTGCCGAGAAATAGCGCCTGAGTCGCGTACCCTGCGGTAGTCTTCAAAACGGTCAAACATGAAGTCAAAGGTCAGTGTAAATGGTCCAGCATTCTTGCTTCTTATGAGTTGAGCGACTTCTTTTAGCTTTGTCATACTTCCATTGCCTCCAAGTGAGGTTTCCAAAAGCAAGGTTCAGGGTAATAGCGCTTGCTTTTGCGTTTCAGTTTCAGACGTTTACCATCTCTATGGGAAACATTTCATTAGGATCTGCGGGCTCTACAACATGGTTCATATTGAAACGGTAGGTAGTCCCAAGCCCAATCTCTCTAGGACTGTATGGGACCGCAAAGTTAGAGGTGAGACCTTTCCAATGAGGAATCGAAAGGTGCAATCCCATGTGACCAGCGCTGGCCATAATGGCCGAGGCTATCTCTTGGGTTGGCGCGGTTACCTCGAAGATAAGAGTCAGCTCATGAGGCACCTTGTCTTTAAACGGTTCGTTATCACCCAACACTGCGTTCCTGCCACCAACACGAATATTAAAGAAATAATCTTCGTTGGCAAGCCTGTTGCCGAACATCTCGCTAGTCCGTTGTTTAACTTTCTGGACAAAGCGTTCCAGCCACTCGTCAATCTGGTCGATAAGAATCGGATCGCGAACAAATGCAACCGTGATGCTCCGATAGCCGGCCTTCTCCACGCTCTCCAGCTTGATTGTATATTTCTCCGCCGGTACGAATTTGCTTCCCGATACACGCACAGCCCTTTCACTTTCCGCTCTGTAATCCGCCAGGCTGGTATCCATCATCCCGGAAGGCTCATATAGATGAATAGGATTGGCCGTTTCATAGAAAGTATGTGCGGCTACACTTACAGGTGTACAGGCAAATTCAGGGTTTGGAGGTTCTACCACGAAATACCCCTGCCCAATTCTGGCAAACATCGAATCCGCACGACTTCTTTGAGTTACACATGCAGCGCCGCACTCGAGGATCTTGGCCGCATGCCACACCGGACCAGGAGAAAACCCCCTCTGAATTGGAATAGCTGCATAAATGGAGGTGTCACTTGAACGGCCGGCGATTACCACCTCCGCCCCCTGCTCCAGTGCACGTATGAAAGGCTCTGCCCCCATCATGCCGACGATATGCTCGCTTCTATCAATGATCTTCTCATCTAATGGCTGCGCGGGCTTAAGCGACCTAATCTTTCCTTCGGCCAGCTTTTTCTTCAGATATTCCTTGTCTTGCTCAGAGTGAATTACCGCCATATTGAAATGCAACCCTTCTTCGCGGGCAATCTCCTTGGCAATTTCCACGGTCCAAGCCAGGTTCATATCACCTCCAGCACTACCGGCCGAACCTATGAGCAGAGGGATACGCTTTTTACGTGCTCCCGATAAAGCCAGGCGCAAATCGTACTTTATGGCCTCTTTTGAATATCCGCATTTTCCACTTCCAAGATATGCAGGTCCTCCGTCGGTTGAACCGGCATCACAACCAATAAAATCGGGATTCCAAGACAAGCCCCTCTCCAGAGAACTCTCAAGATATCCAGTCCCCAACATTCCGGTCGCTGCAAGAATTTTTATTTCATCCTTCAAGGTTATCTCCCTTCTACAATTTCTTCAGAATAATTTTTCGGCTTTGCCAAGGAACCCCCACAGTTTGACAATTCTGGCAATATAGCAAAGCCTTTCGTCTTTGAATCGCTTAAAGTTTATCCTAATCCTAATAGATACTCCCCTATATTTAAAACAAGCCACTATGTATCTTATTTCACCTATTTAACCATTCCGAGTGCCGTTAATAACTCTTTCAATTCATTGTATTCCGCGTCCAAAAACTTCTTACTTTCCTTGCTGTCCATGTAGTCTTTTCCCCATAGGCCCTTTTCCGATTCCTTCGTCCATTCGTCCGAATCGTTTAATTTAGCAAGCACGATATCCCAATAAGCAATCTGCTCTTGGCTCATCCCTTGAGGCCCTACGATGCCACGCCAGTTACCGATGACAGCATCAACACCCTGTTCCCTCCAAGTAGGGACGCCGGCAAGATCGCCACCTAATCGTTTTGGGGACGAAATGCCAATGAGTCGAACCTTTCCTTCCTTCATAAGTGGTAAAACGTTATTGGGAGTAGTTGGAAGCACGTCAACATGTCCCCCCAGAAGAGCCATCGTGCCTTCACTTCCAGTACTAAAGACCACCACTTTCAGTTTCTTTGGGTCTACACCAGCCTTCTTCGCGGTTAATGCCATCGCAATATGAGGAGCACCGGTAATACCTTGAGTAGCAACGGTGGTAACTGATTGCGGATCCTTTTTTAGTCGTTCTATCAAATCCTTCCCTGTTTTAATGGCCGAATCAGCTCTAACAGTGAAGGCTATATATTCGCTGAACAGTTGAGCAAGTGGCGTAACATCCGTGTAATTAATGGAAGTGGATCCCGAGATATGGCTGGTTAATTGGACAGGTGAAGTGGTACAAATGTAGTGTCCATCCTTGGGGTGTTGATTTATGTAAGCCCAAGCAACCGTTCCGCTGCCACCGGGCTTATTTACCACTGTGCTCGTCACCTCAAGCATCTTCTTCTTCTGAAAGATCATTTGGATCGTTCTGGCCAACCTATCGTTGCCGCCTCCAGGACCGGCCGGAACGACAATTTCCACGTTTTTATCCGGTTTCCAGCCGGCTGCCTGGGCCTGATTATGCGATACGGCCAACACAAAGATAATCGACACAAATATCGATCCCATGATAAATTGAAGCATTCTTAACCGATCTATATTCACTCCTTTGATTTTCATCTGGTAGCCTCCTATTTTTTTAAGTATGATTGAGAACAATGTACGATTCCCTTTTAAACTATTTGGACCGTCTGTAATCCTTACGGCCTGTCTAAACAATATGATTTTGGCCCCTTCGATCAGAACCATTTGCAATTAGTCGGTTATGTTTCTTTAAACCGAGATCACCCTGACTCCCTCTAAAAATCCTCCCCCAGCAAGTTGCAGTTCATGAGAACTTCTTTAGTCAAATTATCTTCATCACTTGATTTGCATATTCCTGCAATTTCGGACATTACCAGTTGGGCTTCTTGGTGATGGGCCCCATTGTTTAGGCAGCCTAAGCGTAGAGCTAAGCCTTGATCCGTTGTATTGAGGGCAAGGTATCATGTGCTGAGCGAACTTGCGATTCATTTGTAACCTCGTCTGTGGAGGTGATCTCCATATAGTGACTGGCCCATGAGGGGTTTTACAGATATCTCTCGTCGATGAGACGCATCAGGTTCGACTCATCTGATTGGATCCAGCGGCGTTTGTAGTAGCTGGACGAGCGGCAGATGCCCAAGCATCCGAATGGTCGGGATAAACTCAGCCACTTTGCCGTGGGGTTGAGCATCAGGTTCAGCCTGGCCCGGTTCAGATGCCGAGTTTGCATGATAACAAACCTTTTCCAGCTTTAATTGAGCGATCTGCCGGTGTAGTTCATTGATTTTAGTATCCACCTGCTTTCGGGTCTTTTGTGTCTTGACGAAAATTGTAGCGACACCCTCTCTTGAGTTAATCGCCGCTCTTTCTTACTAAACTTTTTTAAATGTAAATCATTTATTTAGCTGTATCACGTATAATTAAAAGACCATGAAGGGGGCCACTTGTCAAGACAATTATTATACTCAATCCTTCGCCCATCTTACGTTCACAGCATTTTCACAGACCCAAATTCGATCCGGTTGGTATGAACTTCTTCCGTCGCTCAAGTATCATAGGCACAACTATCGAAAGTAATGCAAGGATCAAGAGAGTCACAGATATGTAGCTCCGGACGAAGATTGTTGGGTTAGAACCAGAGATCGTCATTGCCTGACGGAACGACTGCTCCATCGGTTTACCTATTACTAAAGCCAGAACCAGCGGGGCTGTGGGAATACTTACTTTGCGAAAAATGTAACCAAGTACTCCAAAAAGCAAGGCGATATAAAGGTCGGCCATGCTGCCGCGGAGCGTGTAGACCCCTATGGAAGAAATTCCTAATATCAACGGCAAGAGGATACCATTGGGAATATATAGAATACGTACAAAAATGCCTATCAGTGGTAGATTCAGAAACAGCAGAATCAAATTCCCAAGATACATGCTGTCGATCAGCCCCCAGACTATGTCGGGATGATTTCGAAATAGTCCTGGACCCGGTTGAATCCCATACATGATAAAGGCCCCCAATATCACAGCCGTGGTTCCGGAGCCCGGCACGCCAAGTGTCAGTAAAGGCACCATCGCTCCGCTCGAGCTGCCATTGTTGGCCGATTCCGGACCCGCCACACCTTCAATTGCGCCTTTGCCAAATTCCTCCGGACGGTTAGAGATCTTCTTTTCCAAACCATACGATAGCATCGACGCTATTATCCCTCCAGCACCGGGAAGCACACCCACAATGAACCCGATCAGCCCGCCACGAAAGATCGGTTTGACGGAACGGCGCCATTCCTCACGCGTCAGCCAGATTTTTCCTTTTATTCGAACGCGTTCGATCCCTCCTTTAACAAAATTCTCGATATTCTCAAAGACTTCGCCAAGGGCAAAGATACCCACGACCACCGCCAGAAAAGGGACTCCTTCATGTAGACTGATAAGCCCCATCGTGTAGCGCAACCGACCTGTTTGGAGATCAATGCCAACGGTAGCGATCATCAGCCCGAGAAGCAATGAAATAATCCCCTTTGCTAAAGACTTGCCAGTTAAGGAAGACATTGTCATTAGCGCAAACAGCATCAGGGTAAAGTACTCAGCCGGACCAAACTGGATTGCAAAATCGGCTAAAGGAAGTGCAATCAAAGACAGAAGGATGATACCTATCGTACCAGCTATAAAAGATCCGATAGCAGAAATCGCAAGGGCCGCCCCAGCACGCCCCTTTTTTGCCATCTCATACCCATCAAAACAGGTGATGACCGATGCCGCCTCCCCTGGGATGTTCATGAGGATTGACGTTGTAGAACCTCCGTACATCGCCCCGTAGTAAATCCCGGCTATCATGATCAATGCCCCGGTGTGATCCAAGCCGAAGGTCAAAGGAAGGAGCAGGGCCACCGCAGCAGCGGGCCCCAACCCCGGCAGAACCCCGATCACTGTCCCCACAAAGCAGCCTATGAACACATAGAACAAATTCATCGGCTGCATAACGACATCAAAACCGTTCAAGATTTGACTGAAGGTATCCATGTTTCACCTTTATTAAAAATATAGGAGCCCTTTTGGCAAATCGGCGCCGAGGAGTTTGACAAGCAAGACGTAAAATCCCAACGTGAAGAGTACCGAAATAATGCAGTTCAGCAACCACTTGTCCCGGTTCAAATAATACATAATGCCCAAAATATATATGGGCGAGGAGATCAGGTAACCCAGCATCTCAAAAAATATGAAATAAATAAAAGTCCAACAAACTGCCGCTCCAATTATTAACAAATGCTTTCTTTCTGTAAATTTTCCACTATTTTCAACACCACGCGTCTTTTTGGAGATAGTTTCCAGGAATAATAGAAATCCTGCCAACACGAGTCCAATACCCACTAAAATCGGAAACACCTTTGGACCTAGCGGATCCCCAATCCCTACCGCAGGGATCCTTGAAGTGGAATAGAGATATACTCCAGCGAGACATACCGAGCAGATGACAATGATATGATCCGTCTTCAAGAATAGTCATCCTTTTTTAACATGTTCGGTTTTTTGCAATCTTGCCAATCCATCTTATTAGTGTGGGACCCACTTGGACGAGAACAATTAGCATTGCTAAAACCAAGCTAATCGGCCTCTGGAAGAAGATAAGGGGATTACCGCGACCCACTATAAAAGCCTGTCGCAGACTGGTCTCGAACATAGGTCCCAGGAAGAAACCCAATATGAACGGGGCAGGGGCAAATCCGCTCTTCCGGGCCACATATCCAAGGAACCCGAATACCGCCATTATCATAACATCGGCGGAATTATAATTAGCGGAGTAGGCGCCTACCACCATGAAAGCGATCACCATGGGATAGAGGATGTGTAAAGGCACCTTCAGCAGCCGAACCCACCAGCCAATGAGCGGCATGTTCAAGATAACTAGCATGATATTGCCTAAGAACATTGTAACAATCAAGCCATAAACAAATTGTGGATTATCCCTGAAGAGCAGCGGACCCGGCACTAAGCCATACATCATAAGTCCACCGGCCAAGATCGCAGCGCTGGCCGAACCAGGGATTCCTAATGTCAAAAGCGGAACCAATGCCCCTTGGGAGGCTGCATTGTTGGCACTTTCTGGTCCCGCCACTCCCTCTATAATACCTTTCCCGAACTTCTCCGGATGCTTTGAGATTCGTTTTTCCAGGCCATAGGAGATGAAGGATGTCGTCGCAGCCCCAATACCCGGTAGGATTCCCAAAAAGAAACCCAGGAAGCTTCCCCGGCTTATGGCTGCTACCGATTCTTTGAAGTCCTTCCACTTGGGCATCACATCCCTGAGACGAGTACTCACCGCTAGAACGGCAGGGTTAACTACTACTCCTTGCTCTAATTCGCTTATGATGTCACCCAGCGCGAACAAGCCCATGAGGATAGGGACAAGGTCGAGTCCATCTTCAAGTATGGTCAGCCCAAAGGTGTAGCGAGCCACGCCGGTAAAGCTGTCGGTCCCCATCGTTGAGACCATCAGGCCTAAGACGCACATGATAAGCGCCCGCTTTTGGTTACCCCCGAGGCTTGTTGCCATACTAAGACCTAGAGCCATGAGAATAGTATACTCTGCCGGTCCGAAAGCCAATGCCATGCGAGCGAGTGGTTCCCCAATCAGCACTAGCGCCGCGGTAGCAAAAATCCCAGCTATAAACGATCCGATCGCTGAAATACCGATAGCCACGCCCCCTCGGCCTTGTTTGGCCATCTGATGTCCATCAAGACAGGTTACAACGGAGGCTGACTCTCCTGGGATATTCAGCAGGATCGAAGTGGTGGAGCCTCCGTATTGAGCCCCATAATACACTCCGCAGAGCAAGGCCAAAGCACAAAGCGGATCCATACCGAAGGTGACTGGAAGTAAGATACCAATTGTTGCTACCGGACCGAGTCCTGGCAAGATCCCGACTGCCGTACCGATAAACGTTCCGACAAAGGTATAGATAAGTACAACCGGAGCAATGGCCTGGCCAAAACCCATCATCAGCTTCTCAAAAATCATCATAATGGTAATACTCCTCTAGGGATGTTTAGCCCTAGAATGTATTTGAATGCTATATAGATCAAGATCGAGATGATTGCACCAATAATAACTGATCTTTTCCAAAGATGCTCCGGTCTTACTAGTTTCACATAGAATGTCGTGGCCATGGCTATGATAAACATGAATCCCGCAGTTTCGAGGAATAAGGCGATCATAAAGAGAACCCCCAGAGACTTTAACAGAATTAGGGGGTTGGTGAACATCGTGTTCTCGTGGGTAATCTCACGATCGCCTGCGCGATATGACTTCAAAGCGGGAAAAATTAGTAACAGGGACAACCCTATAAGCAACAGTGACAGCCAGAAGGGCAAAAAACCCGGACCTGGCCCATACGGAGACTGATAATCGTAGGTGAGGGCCTTACCTCCCCAAAACAATCCAAATAATAGCAGTAGGCACCCAATAATGATATCCCTCTTGGACATGAGAGCTCCTTTTCCCGTGCTTTACCGCGTTTAAAGATTGGCTACATCCAGATTTCTTTGCCGGTAATAAAAACTTTATTTCTTGGCATAATCCGCGATCTCTATTATTGGATCATATGTCTTGGGGGAAGGGGATGGTTCACACCCCTCCCCCAAGTGAGAGTTCTATTTGATTAAACCGACTTCTTTCAGTATGGGTTCAAGCCTTTCTGTCTGTGTTATCAACCAGTTCCCAAAGTCATCACCAAACAGGTTAGCGGGAACCATCCACTCATCCTCCAAAAACTTCTTGTAGCGAGGTGTTGCTGTCAGCTTCTTAAAAGCAGCAATGAGGTAATTACGAGCGTCATCCGGAAGATTCTTAGGGGCAATAACCCCTCGCGGGGTTGCCATCATCACATCGACCCCAAGTTCCTTAAGGGTAGGTACATCCTCCATGCCTTTCAACCGCTCAGGAGCCGAGATTGCCAAGAATCGGATCTCTCCCGCCTTGATTTGCCCCAAAGCGCCGCGTGCGGTCATGGAGCCGATTTCCGTATGACCACCCATAACCGCCGCCAAGACGTCGTTATCCGCAGTCATGGGTAACCCTACAATATTCGCCCCTGTATTCTTGGCAAAGAGCATCGCAGTTAAGTGATCGAAGTTTCCTACCGACGTGTGCGCCCAAGTAAAACCTCCAGCCTTGGTCTTGCTACCATCTATAAGATCTTTGACCGTCTTGTAGGGCGAACTTGCTTTCACACCCAAAGCAATGGGTTCGTAGGCTAACAATCCGATAGGAGTGAATTCCTTGTAATTGGGGCAATCCTTGGACACCAAAGGGGTTGTGACAAATGTCGAGGGGATGTTCTGGAGAAAATACGGATTGCCAGCCTTTGAGGCGGTGTACTTGTAGGAAACAGCACCTCCTCCACCCGGCTTGTTCACTACAACAATGGGCACTGTGATAATCTTTTCTTTGACCAGCATGTCGGCTAACACACGGACAAAGGTGTCACTTCCTCCTCCCGGTGAAGACTGGACGACATATTCGATCGGTTTGCTGGGAAATTTTTCCCCCCTGCCCCATGCGACATAAGACTCGCCTGGAGCCATGAGGCAAAGAACCAAAATAATTGCAAAAGACACACAAAACGACCTTACTATGATCCTGCTTCTCATGTTTCCCCCTTTCCTGAATCTTGTAGAAGTGAGATAGAGTGACACCCTGCCACAGCTATTGAACAATATCGACAATTTTTCACCTTTCTGCCGGTAGTGTGTTTGTAAATCAACTGAGCTCCTTAAGGGATCTCTATATCCATAAGCGGCGCATACTGCTGTCCCCCGTGTCCATCGCTATCGCGCAGGTCACCCTGCGAGAATGGGCGGGGGATAGACGCTTTAATTGCAAGCGCGTTGTCACAGTAAAAGAACAGCACGTCCTTCGGGAGGATATTGTAGCTTTGAGCTACAATATCCCGAGTCACCGCCCCCGATTTTTTGACCCGATCATAAATCTCAGGGCGTTCAAACATGATGTCGAAAGTGAGTTGGAATGGCCCAGCGTTCTTGCTACGGATGAGTCTCGCCAATTCTGCAAGTTTTGTCATTTTGCTATCCTCCGTACCCGTGCACCACTGACTGCAAAGAGATCCATGGGGAACATCTCGCAGGGGTCCTTGGGTTTAACTACATGGTTAACATTGAAACGGTAGACTGCTCCGCGATCAAAGTGGGCCGGATTATACGGACATGCCAAAGCAGTGATAAGTCCGCTCCACTCCGGAATAGGCAAATGTAGACCTTGATGTCGCATGATGCCAGCAATCGTACTTGCGATCTCCTGCGTGGCAGCCGTGATCTCGAATAATAGGCAAAGTTCGTGAGCCGCAGTTTGTTTGACCGGCTCCAGAGGACCCATGGTTCCGTCCTTGCCGTAGATCCGGATGTTGAGTACGTAATCCGTATGCTTAAGAGTTTTTCCATAAACCATTTCAATTCGTATACGTATTCTTTCCTTCAGTCGGCTCACCCAGCTATCTATCTGGCGGATGATGAACGGATCACGGATGGACCCGATCATCACGCTCTGATACCCTGCTTTCTCAGCCCCCTCTAACTTAACGGTGTAGTGTTTAGCAGGGATAAACTTGCTTCCCGCCACTCTGACTCGCCTTTCATTGACCGCTTGGTAGCGACTTTCGGTAAGATCCAGGGTCCCTGAGGATTCGACCAAAAAGAAGGGATCCGCGTTCTCATAAAGGCTGTGAGATGCAATGCTCTGGGGAGTACAGCGTAGGGTAGGATCAGGCGCCTCGACCTCAAAGCAGTCCTTCCGCAGGAACGCCATCATGCAGTCGGGTGTTTTGCGGTTCACTACCGCCGCGGCTCCGCATTCTAGAATCTTAGCGACATGCCAGGCAAGGCCAGGGTCGAAACCATGTTGTATTGGTAAGCCGGAGAAGATCGCTGTATCACTGGCTCGTCCTGCAAGAACAACGTCTGCTCCAGCATCGAGTGCCCGAAGGAACGGTTCGGTGCTCATCATACCGACTATCCGCTCGCTACGGTCGATAACCTTTGCATTAAACTCCGGAGCTGGGTCGAGGGGGGTGATCCTTCCTTGCTTAAGTCGCCGCTTGAGGTATTTCTTATCCTGCTCAGCGTGAATGAGTGCAACGGTGAATCTCAGCGATTCAGTAGCGGCAATTTCCTTTAGAATGCTGAACATCCAGGCTAAGTGTACATCACCACCAGCGGTACCTGACGATCCAATCATAAGGGGGATCTTAAGCTTACGGGCACCAATCAACATCAGACGCAAGTCCCTCATGACTGCCTGCCGTGGGAAAACTGATTTTCCGCTGCCTAAGTAACTTGGTCCAGGATCGGTCGATCCTCCATCACATCCGATAAAATGTGGCTGCCAAGAAAGAGCTGTCTCAAAGGATTTCTCAAGGAACCCGGATCCGCAAACGCTGCTTGGGGACAAAATCCTCATCTCATCCATCATAGTTCTCTCCCAGTAATTGTTATGTTTAAACAAGTCCTCCACTCAACGTCGGATATAACATATAAGGCTCGTAATCCCGTTGGAGCAAGGTGTGAAGAGTAAACAAAGCTATGTTTCTAATCTGTTTTGGGGTATGCATGAATACTCAAGTATTCCCTAAAAAGAACACACACGTTTTCAATGGGGAAATTTGCATTTCACCCAGTTTTTTTACATATGGGTCTGAGTTACAATAGATCGTATCGACTTTGCTTTTGAAAGAGTCTTTCCTATTTTTTCAACCTGCTTATATCTTACCTGCGCAGCCTTTTTTTCATTTCTTTCACGAAAAGCCTCTACAAGTTTTTGGTGGGCCTTATTGGACTGTTTCATTTGTCTAAAACCACTTCCTGATGATCCGTAGGAAAAGGATACTGGAAATAAGCGATACCTAAATGTTTTATTGGACAACTCTTGTAGAGTTTTTATAAGGTACTGATTTCTCGTTACCTTATGAGTGGTATCATGGAAGTTTTTGTTTAATTCGAAATAGCGGGTAATGTCTTTTTTCTCTATTGCAGCTTCAATTTTATCTACAATGTCTGAAAGATAATTTAATTCCACACCCGTAATGTTTCTACAGGCTAATTTTGCTGCAAGAGCTTCAATATCAGGTCTTATCTCATATACAAGTTCAATATCTTCCTCAACAATATCAGCAACGAAAGTTCCCATCCCAGGTACCATGCTGATAATACCCTCTGATTCTAGTATTCGGAAAGCTTCTCGAATTGTAGATACGCTAATTTTGTATTCATCAGAGATTTCTGACTCCATCAGTTTCAGATTCGGCTTAAGAACGTTATTTAGTATTTTTTCTCTCAAATCATTTGTGAGTTGATGAACCCGGGATATTTCTGTTTTGGAATGCCTGGCCATATTGATTTTCTAAACTACAATAACGGTTATTAATTTAAGTCATCCTAATTCGAATAACAAATCAAATAAATTATTCATAAGTTTATGTCAATAAAAATAAATTTTTTTATGAAGCGTTATAATTCTAATGTAATTAACCTATTGTATTTTATTGGATCCTAAGCAACTAATTTTAGAGGTCATTATAATTCGTATATTATATGAGATAAATATCGGTTTTTTATTAGCCTATTTTGACGGTTTTTTAGCGGTATGTACATTCGCCGTTATCGGTTCCCGGGCTGCCGGGGTCGGGGCGGACCAAACTGAAGGCACACCAGTCAAGGGATTAGGTTAAACACAGGGCTGTTTTTTGGCCTTAAAACGATGTTTTTGGGGCTCCATCATGGGTAAATTTACGATTGTTGAAAGAGGCAGAGTCCGTCAAAGATCACTTCATACTTAGCTGCTCAGCAGCTTGCCGGCCGCATGGGTATTAAAACAGCCGCAGAGACATACCTTACCTATTTTGCGGGCGGCGGATTCCGCATCGATCTCGCCGGCCTTGACCTTTGCACGCATCTCCCGGATCAGGTTCTCGGAAACCCGCATGTGCCCGCACAGGGAAAGGATCCCTTCGGTGGCGGTGTCGAAACTTTTTTTGCCGATGGTCCCGAGATCGATCTGAAGGGAATTAATCTTCAACCCCATTTCAGCGGCCATCGACCGGATGGTATCGAGCGGGCCTGCGAGGGTCGCCGAAAGGCCGCTATCCATTTCCTTTGCGATCTCAACGGCCTTCCGGGCGCTTTGCGTATCTTTGAAAACGATGTGAAGATTTGAACTGTCATCCAGATTTTTCTTTATTTCATCGACGCTTGTGCGCAGGGTCGTCCCCTTTCCCGGGTTGCCGTAGCCGACCGGCTGCAGCGGTTCCATGCGTTCGAGCAGCTGCAGCAATTTTTTCCCGGCGCCCTCCCGGTTGATTCCCTTGCTGCTGCGCAGCAGCAGCACATAATCGTCTTCCCTGTCGGGTACCCTGCGATGGACAGTGTGGCTCATCTTTATTGTCTCCTTCCCAGACCTAAATTCACTTTGGCAACCGGTTCCATATAAACGCCGGCGTCTTTTAAAACTAACTGGGTGCGATCGATCATGGCGGCCACCCCGGCGACATTGATCGACACCCACAGGTCGTGTGCATTGACAAACCGAGTGGCATCCTCGACGATCTGTGGTATTTTTTCAGGATCGAGGATCACTTCCAGGTGACATGTCAGGATGCGCCGGCCCGCCGATTCATCGGAAAGGCCGCTTTCACGGAGGTTTCGCGCGCGGCTGCCGACCTTCGGGTTCCACCCCAATCTTTCCATTTCCGCCCGCATCCGTTCAATGTCGCCGAACTTCAGCCCGCCCCGGGGGCGGTTGATCTCCAGACGCATGACCATTTTGTCGGCCGGAAGCTTCGGGTTCGCATCGTTGGTCTTAACATCATAACCGCTTCCTTTTGTAACGGTTTTTGAATCGGTATGTTTGGCAAGCAGCCGGCCGAAGGGCCTTTTAAAATTTGCCAGCTCATCCCCGTCTTCCTCAAAAGCGGACACCGGGCAGATATCCGAATCGAGGCAGACGCCGCACTCCACGCACAGATCGCGATCAATGTCGGCCTGCGACTCCGCTGTCATAAAAATAGCGCCCTGGGTGCAATAGGGCAGGCACTCTTCGCACCCCACACAGCTTTCATTAACTTTCATAGGGTCTTTTCCTTCCTGTTTATGCTTGAAACACTTTCATCTCGCCAAGGTTTTTTCGCTTTTCGATATGGATACAGAAATCGAGAAGCTTTTCACCCAGTTCCCGCGTCCAGCCACCATAGGACACATTGGAATGGAATTTTGCGATCAGCTCCTCGCGGGTCAACGGCTCCTTGACGCCGCCACGCATGTGAGGCTGGCGCAGCTCTTTGATGCTGCCGTCTTTGAAGGTTACCTTGATGTGGCCGGAGTAGTTATCGGGATATTCGTTTTCCGGATCGATCACATAGCGGATTTTCGAGGAGAGTTTAAGAATTTCCGGAATTTTCACTTTTTCATCGGTAAATTGATTCAGTCCCGCATCCCCCTCAAAAAAACCGACGGCCATGCACCAGGGCATGCTGAACTTGGCCGCATATCCGGAGGGCGGCGTATGTTTGTCGGCCAGCGGCTCCCAGAGACGATGGACCAGGCCTTCACCGGTCTCACACTCGATGTCCACGATTTGATCGGGGTCCGTCCCCTGTTTGGCCAGGCGGATCATGCAATCGATATAGGGATGGATCATGGTGCCGCAGGCATAGGGTTTAAAAACGATCCGCTCCATCATCCATTCCTCTCCGACGCCTTCGGTAAGATACTTATATTTCGGCTCGGCGGTCGGGGCAAACGCACGAAAGAAGTTATGCGGGCCTTCAAAAACCTGCCGGGGAGCAAGAAAATTCTGAGCGCCAAACAAAGCCGCCCGCAGGCCTGACTGGGCTGCCCATCCGGGATGCAGGCGTTTGGTCCAGGCACCCTCGGAAAGATACTCGATGATCCCGGAAGAAAGGCTGGCGCAGATGCCCAGAGCCGTCGCCGTTTGCCGGCTGCTGAGTTGCAGCGCCGCGCAAACGCCGGCAGCGGCGCCAAAGGGTCCGATGACGCCGACGGGATGAAAACACTGTTTATGGATTTTCCCGGCGGCAACGTGATTCATGCGGCATATGGTTTCAAGCCCTACCGTCGTGCCGAGCAGCAAATCTTTGCCACTGCGATTAAAGCGCTCGCATGCCGCCAGCACTGCGGGGATTACCATGGCAGCCACGCGGATCGGAGCGCCCTCCAGGGTGTCGTCAAAATCTTCGCCGTGGATGGCCACACCGTTTATCAGGGCCGCTCCGCCGGAATCCAAGCCGCGGGCATGGCCGATGGCGGTGCAATCGCCCTGCCCGTCCCAGCCGTCCAGTAGCTGCCGGGTGTAATCCTTTTGCCGGGCGGTAACACAGAGCCCGGCAACATCCACCAGATCATTAACGGCAACTTCTTTGGCTTTCTGAGGAAGCTGCTCTAAACGAACGCCGAAAAGTTTTGCCGCAAAAATCTCGGAGATGGTTTGATCGGTTGAGTTTGAATCCTGAGACATTATTAAACCTTTCTTGTCCTGCCTGCATCATCATTGCCGGATGCAGATTTTTGACATTTATTTTTATTACCTTCTGCCGAAACTTCTTCTTATAAAAGCAGTCAAAGGCTTTTGAATGAATGGATATACGATTGTTAAAATCAGCAGCATCCACAAAACAATGGCAACCGGGGAAATGAAAAACCGGATCGGCGACCCCAGGCCCATGCGCAATCCCCTGAAAAGATTGGCCTCGAATTGAGTTCCCAATACAAGCCCCAGCAAAAATGCCAGGGGGACATAGTTATATTTTTTCATGAAATAGCCCAGCACGCCCATCACCACCATCACGCCCATATCAAAGACCAGTTCGTTCTGGGCAAAAGCGCCGATATAGGTCAGCACGGAAATTATCGGGATCAGGATACTCATTTTCACATTGACGACGCGCACGGCCAGATAGGCCAGAAATACACCGGTTAAGGCAATAAAAAATGCGGCCAGAAACTGGCTCCACAAGACAGCATACACCATCTCGCCGTTGAGTGAAAACAGCTCCGGCCCCATTACCAGGCCGTGGTAGGTCAGCGCCACCAGCAGCACCGCGCCGGTCGAACATCCCGGAATCCCCAGCGTCAGCAGCGGCACCAGACTGCCGCCCACCATGCCGTTGTTGGAGGCATCGGCGGCGATCAGGCCGTTGATGCTCCCCTTGCCGAACTTTTCCTTTTCTTCCCGGGAAGAAAACGTCATGGATTGCTGGTAAGCCACCGGGGCGGCCACGCTGCCGCCGGCGCCGGGAATGATGCCGATGATGATTCCGATTACGGAAGAACGGATCACTTCCGCCGGTCGTTTAATGACTTCCGTAAATCCCTCCAGTATGCCTTTGAGGGTGACCTTTTCCCGGAGCGATTCCTTCACCGTATCTTTTTCTTCAATCTGCAGCAACAGCTCTGAAAAAGCCAGGAGGCCCACCAGGCTGGGAACAATCGGCACGCCGTCAATCAAATACACCGATCCGAATGTCCCTCGATATTGCCCCCACATGGGGTCCGCACCGGTAGTCGAAACCAGCAGGCCGAAAAAACCCGACAAAATACCCTTATAAATGGCGCCGGTTGAAATCTGGGCGATGATGACGATGCCGAAAAGGATAATGATGGTGATTTCCACCGGACTGAATCGGAGTGCAAACTCCGCCAGGAAAGGGGTCAAGGTTAAGGAAACGATTCCACCCAATAAAGCTCCAAATGCCGATGCCAAAACGCAAACGCCAAGCGCCATGCTGGCCTTACCCTGTTTGGCCAGGGGATATCCCTCCAGGGTCGTCACCGCCGAAGACGGCGTTCCGGGAATATTCAGCAAAATCGCCGGAAAGGAGTTTCCCATTTGGGAGCCGCAATGCAGGCCCAAAATAAAAATAATCCCCTTTTCGGGCGGCAGCACCAGAATAAAAGGTAGCAGCATGGCCGTGGAATTGCTCGCAGAAAGACCGGGAGTAGCCCCGACGATCATCCCGACCACCACACCGATAAATACGAACCAGATATCCGCAAACATCAATTGAAGGCCATCAAATATAACGGATTCCATGGATTTTTATCCTATTTTTTTAAGCTTAATGTTTATGAAATTATACCTTAAAAAATACCCTTTAAAAGCCCTTTAGGCAGCGGCATCCCGATCCATTTGACGAATAAAAAATGGACCGCAACAGTCGCCGCGGCTGAAAAAGCCGCGGCCTTGTACCAGGGCCGCTCGCCCAGCGCCCACAAAAAGACGCCCAGATAAACGAAGATGGCTATGAAATAACCGACAACATGAACCGATCCCACGAAAAGTCCTGCCCACAGCAGAAACAGCAGTAGATTGTTTCTGGCCTTGGACGCCTTCTGTCGAGTTTCGGCAGCGGCGTCGACTTCCTTCCGGTTGAGCATAACCATAACCAAAACGATGCCGGCACACAGAAAAATCGGCAGGGTCAAAGACACGCTGTAGATGACCGTCTTGGTCTCAAGCTGCTTCAATGTTTGCTCAAAAATCGCGTAAATACTGTAAGCGACGGCAGCAGCAGGAACGACCAATTCACCCCATGATATTTTTTTTTCTTTCATTGGCAGTATCCGTTTTTGATGTTGATGACGTATTGAATGAAAACATGTCTTTAATTTATAGGGGCGGAACCCCGTTTCCCCTTTGCCGAAAAAAGTTTTAGAGGGAAAAGGGGTCCCAGCATTTACACTTTCTAAATCAGCTGCTTCATCATCCAATTATTTTTTTACATCTCTATATGCATATTTGTACTTCTCATAGAGGGTTCTGAGAGCATTAATATCATGTTCGAGTTCTTCCGGAGTTGAATCCGTAAAATCATCTACCCCCTGCTTCTTGGCTTCTTCAATATAGCGCGGATCGTTTTTGGCCTGAAAAAATGTATCCGCAAGCCATTTAAAGCGGTCCGGATATTTTTCTTTCAGCTCCCGGTGCAACATGATCGAACGGTCGGAACCGGCGGTAACAAGCCTTTTTCCCAGGATTTCGGAAACGGTCGGTATATTGCCGACAAGATGCGGAACCGTGTTTTTCTGAAACGTGATGGCCACCGCTCTCAGCTTCCCATTGGACTTGACCACATCGGCCGACCGTCTGAGAACCAGGTCCACATGACCGCCCATGGCGGCGGCGCGGACTTTGCCTCCGCTGCCGAAGGGCACCACCTCAAATTGCGTTCCAGGCACCATTTCCATGAGCTGGTAAAAAAAGAGGCCATCGGAACTTGACCAGCGCGATACCCCAGCCACCAGCTTTCTTTTTTTGGACTCATCCAGAATCTGCTGAAAGCTTTGAAAGGGAGAATCCTGTTTTACAACGATTGCACCCGGATCCATGCCGAAGCTGCCCACGGGCACGAATAACTTGTCCCAATCCCAGGGCGGCTTTTGCTGGGCGTACACCACCGCCTGGGTATAGATGTTGAGGGACAGGATGCTGGTGCCGTCGGCCGGAGCCGCCGCAAAATAATCCAGGCCCAGCCGGCCGTCGGCCTGGCCCCTGTTGACATAAACCAGGTTGACTCCATCCAGGTATTCGGCCCAGTACTTTCCCAAAGCTCGCTGCACCCCGTTATGGTTGGAGCTGACTTCATGGGGCATGACGATTTCAATTTGTTTGGGCTTCCATTCTGCCGCCCATGCTGCCGAAATCGAAAAAGCAATTACGATAAAAAGAACGAAAACTCTGCTCGCTAATTTCATTTGTTAATCCTCCGTGATATAGAATCTTTAAGATTTTTAAATCCCTTCCGGCCTCCCTTTATAAAAGGGAGGAGAAAGAACTTCCCATTGTTTAAGGGACCCAGTATCCTGGCATCACCCCCTTCTGGCCATTTTCCTATGAATTGTTTACTTTCCGGCATCCTCCGCACGAACGCAGTTAACTCGGTTAATAGTTGAGATACCGGCTGAGGATCGAACTATTGTCTAAATCTTCCAACTGCATAATACAGTCATATATTTCATCCGCCTGCGCACGGGTGATCTTATGCATGGCATTACTGTAGAATTTCTCTCTGATCTCCGATTCCGTCATCGGATTTTCCCGGCTCCCCTTGTTATGGGGCTGGTAGTGGGTGAATACGCGGCCATCGGTCATTCTGATTTCAATCCTGGCCGGATAGGTGGCGGGATAAGGCGAATCCGGATCGACCTGAAAATCCACCCGGTCAACGACTCCTAGAATTTCAGGATCTTTGACCTTGGCATCGCTAAAGGTCTTGAGAGACACTTCCCGATCCACCAGCGCGGCGGCAACGGCAAACGGCAGGCTGAACTTGGCATGGTATCCGGATTCCGGGCGCCGCTTGGAGGGAATCGGTTCACAGACGGTCTGGGCTGCATCCGGATGAATGTGACAGACAACCTGTTTGATCGCATCAATAGCCATGTCCTGCTGCTGCTGCAATTTAAAAACACTCTCGATGAAGGCATGATTTATCACGCCGCACGGGTATGGCTTAAAATCAATATTGCGGATTTCCCATCTTTCACCGAGATCATCGAGCAAAGCCGAATAGTCGGCGTCATCGGGATGAAGGTGGCTTTTAAACAAACCGAAACGGCCTTCATACACCGTCGGGGTTCCGGTATAGCCCTGCTGCGCCAGCAGGGCCGCCATGACGGCGCCGTGCGCCGCCCAGGCCGGATGAAGCATCTTGGTCCAGGATCCGCCTGAAAGATACGCCTCTCTTAAGCCGGCGGCCGTACTGCCGGCTATTCCCTGGGCATGACAGACCTGATCCGGATTCAGGCCGAGCGCTTTGGCCGCGGCAATCACCCCTCCCATGACGCCGGCCAGAGCGGTAGTATGAAACCCCCTCTTGTGAAATCCCCCGCAGGAAGCCAGGCCGACGCGGCAATCAAATTCAAGGCCTAAAACCAGCGCTTCTAAAATTTGAATCCCGGGCAAATTATTGCGCTCGCCCAACGCCATTACAATCGGTGCAATCACCGGCGCCGTGTGCGCCACCGATCCCGCGTGAGTATCGTCATAATCATGACCATGGATCTGAATGCCATTTACCAGAACCGCCCAGACCGCCGGAACCTTAAAGGATCTTCCGATCACGGTGGATTCGGCGGTCCCGCCAAACCCTTCAACAAGCCGATACGAGATGTCCGCATATTCCATGTCCGTGGTCGCAAAGCACAAACCGATCGCGTCCAGCATAATACTTTTTGCCTTAGCGACAATATCCGCCGGGGTGTCTTTCAATTGAAAATTATAGGCGTATTGTGCAATTTTTTGCGAAACGCTCTGGTTCATTTAGATATTTCCTCTTCTGTTTGCACCTAAGCAGGTAATTTCATAAATACGATAGCTTTTTAAATTCCCCCCTCGCGCCCCTTTTTCACAGGGGGGGTGGGGGGATTTTTCAAGGAGATTATTTCATTTTTCCGGGTACGCAACCGTTCTTATAAATAGATCGTCCTATTCAGGAATCAGATCTCCCGGTTCAAACCGAATGGGTTCCTGCCGGTATTCAAACCGGCTTTCCCGGTTAAATACGAAATTTACCAGGTAATCCCGATTCTCCCCAGGGAAATCCTCCCGGTCGTGTCCCCCCCGGGTTTCCTCTCTGGCTAAAGCGGCCCGGGAAGATAACACGGCGGTCAGGGACAGGTTTCTCAAGGTAACCTTAAGATTCAGTTCGGCAGGATTGAGAACATTATAGCCGGGAAACTGTTCATATACTTCTTTAAAAAATTCTGACCCTTTCAGAAGCTCCGGCCGATTCCGGACCACGCCGATACTTTTCCAGGCCATATCCTTGACCTGTTCGAGTTTGGCCGCTAAGTCTGCCGCCCCGTTTTTACGGTCCGCACCGGTCAGATCATTAACATACAATTCGGCTTCATCTGCATTTATCCCTATATGCTCACGATTCTTGGCTTCGCAGGCAGCCTGCGCCCCTGCTCTCTTGCCGAATACAAAACACTCGGCAAAGGCGCTTCCGCCCAATCGGACGGCGCCGTGAATGCCGGTGGTGGCTTCGCCGGCAGCATAGAGGCCTTCGACGTTGGTTCGTCCCCACTGGTCGATGACAATACCACCCAAAAAACAGTGCAGCGCCGGCACCAGATGGACTTTGCCCTTTTCATAATCAATTCCGGCGGCCTTCATGAAATTCAGGAAGGGATGGCCGATTTTTTCCCAATTTCTCCACAGTTCCGGAGCAATCGAAGCACAGTCCATATAAACCGGACCCCGGCCGTTTTTCATTTCACGATAAAACGCACTGATTAAAACCGCCCGGGTGGTCTTTTCCAGGGTTTCCGGATTATACCTCTCCATGAAACGTTCGCCCGTCGCGTTGTAAAATCGCGACCCTCTCGAGGTCAGTTGAGTGCTTCCGCCGCAGGGAACCGCCTTTTGATCCAATAAGGGTACAAACGAAAATTCGAGAATTTCCATATTGGACAGATCGGCGCCGGCATCGTACGCCAGCCAGAAGGAATCCCCGTTGGTTTTAAAGGATGCGCTGGCATAATTTTGCAGCGCCGTGGCGCTGCCGGCGGCAATGATGATCGATCTTGCCGAAATAAAGTATAATTTCTTTTTATGCGCATCGACCCCCAAAGCACCGATAATCCGGTTGTTGTTTTTGAATAGTTTAACGATCCGGGTTCGCTCCAGAAGCGTCACCCCGCGAAAGCCTGCTTCTTTTAACAAAAGTTCGGTCACAATCGCCCCGTTGCCTCTGGGCGTGCAATTGCGCGCGAAAGTCTGCCCGACGCCCTGATTCTGATAAAAAAGCCCATCAGTCGTCATTTCATAGGGAATGCCGATTTCAATCAGATGGCGAACAATGTCTCTGATTTCATCCACCATGAGCCGAACGAGCTTTTGATTGCCCAGGTAGCGCCCTTTTTTGACAATATCTTCAAAATGCTGCTGAGTCGTATCCGGATTCCCTTTTTCACCCAGAACCGTATGGCCGAAAGCAGCTGCGGTTCCGGCGCCTGCTGTTGCAGACGAACCGCTTCGACCCAATCGCCCATGTTCAACCAGCAGGACCTCAAGATTACACTTAGTCGCCTCAAGGGCGGCCATACCGGCGGCCGCCCCGCTGCCAATAATCAAAACATCGGTATGGATGCGTTCATGTGTGAATTCCATCATGGCATGTTTCCTTCAAAACCCAGGGAAAATTTTTCCCCTTTGAAATAGAGCTTTATGGCCTGCCGGGGACAGCGCTCCACGCAAATGAGGCAATCGACGCAATCGGACGGCCGGACGACTTTGACCGTCCGGCCGCGTTCCTCCGGCTTATACTCATATACAAATCCGCCGCACTGAAAAATGCATATGCAGCAGTTATTGCAACGTTCTCTGATTATCCGTGTCGGCATCGCATTACTCCAAAATCAAAGCATCCAGGTATTAGTCTTTGACGGAACAAATAAGTCCAAACAAGCCGCGCGAGCGAATTCCCCGGCGGCACAGTTCGACGTTGACCACCTGGTTGCTTTCAATGTCCATGCTGACTTCCGGGCCGAAATTCTTAATCAGCCAGGCATGCGCCCTGTTGTCTTTGGCCTGAAAGACAAAGTCGTGAATATCGAACCTGGCCGCAATTTCAAAAAGCGGCTTTTCATTTATTTCTTCCACATCTTCCACGACCCCCTCACCCTGGATGACGATTTTATAAGCGCCGGCATCTTTCAAGGCTTGGATCTCCTTGTTGATATAACTGGGTGGAACACTCCAGCCCCCCAGCCCTTTTTTGCCCACCTCGCCGAATATTTTCAACCCGGTTTTAGCACCTTTTCCCACCAACAGGGCCTTCTCGGAAAGATCCATGTAAACCTGCGCGGTGGAAATCTCGACCCCGTCGGCGCCCAGATCCAGGGCTTCCTGAAAATACTTGTCGATAGCTCCCTGCATGTAAGCCATTTCAGTCACATCGCCGGCGAAAAAAGCCCTGACGTCATGTTTATGGCAGATCTTGATGTTGTCCATTAAATGCTGACGGGAATATATCCTGGGTGCGGAAATTCCGATTTTCAACCAGTCAATGTAATCGCCGGCCAGATTAAGCAGATCTTCCAGTTGATTTAAGCCCAGCCCCTTGTCCGCCACAACTGTGATCCCACGGTCCCGAGGCTTGATCGATCGCGGCGGTATCTTGATAAATCCAAAAGCCTTGTCTTCAAGTCCGCTCCAATTCTTTTCAGCCATGATGTCCTTTTCTCCTTTTTTTAAATTCAGATGTTTTTTAATCGTAAATAATTCAGCAAACCGCCCTGCAGAATCAGTTCTTTTTCCCTGTCGGTAAAATTGCCGACTGTTTCAAAAGTAAAATTCTTCGACTGATTGGTGACTTTAACCTTTCCGGTTTTAAGCTGATGGATTGCATCATCGATAACCAGCCGATCATCCGTTTCGATCTTGTCGTAGTCTTCCGGGTGTTGAAACACCAGGGGAACCGCTCCAAAATTAATCAGGTTCTGCCGAAAGATTCTGGCAAACGATTTTGCGATGACCATTTTCATCCCGATCAAGAGCGGCACCATGACCGCATGTTCCCGGCTGGAGCCCTGGCCGAAATTATCTCCACCCACAATCGTCCACTGCTTGGGCAGCGTATCGACCCGGCCCGCAAAATCGGGATCCAGCCGGTTAAATACATATGGTACCGAGGCCGGCACATTGGATCGCAGCGACAGCATTTCCGCACCGCCCGGAAGAATATGATCGGTAGTGATATTGTCGCCGGCCTTGAGTTTGACCGGGCATTCCAATCGCGTTTCCAGCGGACTGCCGAGCGGCATGGGCTGGATGTTGGGGCCTTTTACAACTTCAACGTTTTCCGGATCTTCAGCCGGCAGAATAAACATGTTGGAATTGTCCGGAAAGGATTCCGGCATTGGAATGCCGGGATACAGTCCGAGCTTCCTGGGATCGGTAATACAGCCGAACAGGGCCGAGGCGGCCGCGGTTTCAGGGCTGGCCAGATAGACACTGGCGTCAAGGGTGCCGGATCGGCCCTTGTAATTGCGGTTGTAGGTTCTTAAAGAATTCCCGGATGATGCCGGCGACTGGCCTACTCCGTTGCAGGGACCGCAGGTGTTTTCCAGAATCCGGACACCGGCGGCCATCAGCTTCTGCAAATAGCCGGATTCGGCTATCTTCATGGCCGTGCGCCGCGATCCTGGAGATATGACCAGGTCCACATCCGGATGCACATCTTTACCGTCCAAGACATATGCCGCGACGGCCAGATCTTTGAAGGAAGAGTTGGTGCAGCTCCCGATTCCAACCTGGGAAAGCGGCACCCCTTCCACTTCAGACACTTTTTTGACGTTATCCGGACTGTGCGGCACTGCAATCATCGGCTCAATGCCGCCAAGATCGATTTTAATGGTTTCATCATAAGCCGCATCGTCATCCCCCGAAAGCGCCTGCCAATCATCCGGGCGGCCGAAGCTTTTCAAAAATCGAGCGGTTACGCCGTCGCTGGGAAAGATACATCCGGTGGCGCCCATTTCGGCACTCATGTTGCAGATCGTGGCCCGGTCGGATATCGACAGGTTTTCAACGCCGGGACCGAAAAACTCGATAATCTTACCCACCCCGCCTTTAACCGATAGAAGCTTCAACAGGTAAAGGATCACATCCTTGCCGGCTGACCATGGCGGCAGCTTCCCCTCCAGTTTGACCCCGACCACTTTCGGTGTTTTTACAAAAAGCGGCTCGCCGGACATAACGGAAGCGACATCGAGGCCGCCGGCGCCGATGCTGAGCATCCCCACCGCCCCGGCCATGGGCGTATGGCTGTCGGAACCCACGAGAATTTGACCCGGCTTTGCAAAGTTTTCCAGATGAACCTGGTGGCAGATGCCGTTTCCCGGTTTGGAATAAGTTGCTCCGAGTTTGGCGGCTACAGCCTTAAGATAGCGATGGTCATCGGCGTTTCGAAAGCCTACTTGCAAAGTATTATGATCCATATAGGTCACGGTAAACGGTTTGATCTTTTTAATGCCGATGGCCTCCAGTTGCAAAAAAACCGGCGTAGCGGTTGCATCGGGCGTCAGCACCTGGTCCGGAATGATAGGCAGCTCAGGCTCTTTCCAGTCCAGCTTGTGCGAATCGCAGATCTTCTGAAAAATATTCATCCTCATTATATACTCCTCATTCTCGTTTTAATTTTTTCAGCAATATTTTTGAATTTTTCAGCAACGTTTTCTTTCGGTAGTCTCTTGCTTTTTCCGGCTCGTTGGACTCAAAAAATCGGATCAGGCTATGGTGGCTTTCGAGCGATCGGCTCAGGCGATCATCCGTATGAAAGAGCTCAACCTGATACCGTCTGGTTTGCCGGATAAAGCCTTGAACCATGTTCGCCAGCAAGCGATTTCCGCTGCCATTATAATAAGTTTCGTGAAATCTCTGATTCAATTCCTGATAAGTGCGGGTGTCTTCCCGGGCCGCGGCTGCTTCCATTTCAGCATAAATGACCTTTAATTCTTTCAAAACGGCCGGGTCCTGCTTCTGTATGGCAAAATAGGTTGCCAGGCTTTCCAGATCGGCGCGAATGATAAACGTCTGCTCGGCTTCCTGCGTTGATATTTCCGCAACCGTAACGCCCCGACGGGGGGTGCTGTATACAAATCCATATGCTTCCAGGATTCTAAACGCTTCCCGGACAGATGCCCGGCTCACATTAAATTGCTGACCGATGGCGGCTTCGACAATGTGCTCGCCGGGTTTAAGGACGCCGCCGGCGATGAGATCTTGAATCTCCTCGGCAATGAGCTCGGACAGATTTTTATTTTTAATTTCAAAAATACTTGAATAGTTCATCGATTTTATGACTGTCGGGTTAAAATATTATTTGGCAAGGTTGGATAATTGTATATTTGTCGACAATCAGATTGTCAACAAATTTTTTATAAAATTGAATAAAAAAATATTAAATTAAATTATAAAATTAATCAGCCGGAAGATATTATGGAAGCCACTCGGTTGATTCTAAACCTGTCCTTAATATATGTGTCAAGGCAGTTGTCTTGGTCGTAATAAATCATACCCCCGATACTTATTTATTATTTTTAAAATCTATATCTATTTTATATTTATATGAAATATCCCTCCTGATGCAGATGGGCTTTTTATTAAGGAACGCAGGAAGGTTCTTTAAATTTTTACTTGTTCCGTATATTAGAATTTTTTATTAATATACAGAACTTTTTTCTTGACCGACATGTTTCTGTAATATAAAAGAGTTGATCAAAAATACAGAACAACAAACAGAGGGCGTTATCGATGAAAACCGAGAGCCCATCACAACCCTCCAAAAAGTATCGAGTGACCTCACTGCAAAAGGCGCTATCGATTTTAGAGTTGATGATCGATCAGGGACGCGATCTTTCCATTACCGAAATAAGCCGAAGCCTTAATCTCGGCAAGGGGACCGTCCACAGAATTCTCAGCACGCTCAAAGACCGCCGGTTCGTTCAGCAGGACAGTAATAATAAAATGTACGGATTCGGTGTTCGAACACTGGAAATCGGAACGGCTGTCAGAAAGGAAAAATTACTTCGCAAAATAATGGTTCCTTTTCTACGGGAGCTTCACGCCATCTGCAAAGAAACAGTCAACGCCGCAGTGTGGGAATACAACGAAATACGTTACATATATCGGATTGAGTCCGAAGAGATGCTTAGAATTTCCGCCTCTGCCGGTATCCGTTTTCCCGGCTACTGCGCTGCTACCGGCAAGGTCCTGCTGTCTTTTTTCAGCAATGAAGATATCCATCGCATTTACGGAAGAGATGGCACGCTCAAAAAATATACGGACCGTTCGATCAGTACGCTGAACGATCTTATCCGTGAGATTGAACAGGTCAGAATCAACGGCGTGGCCATTGATAATGAAGAAGCGCTTTTAGGGGTTTATTGCGTAGCAGCACCTGTTTTGAAGGCGGGTGGCGATTGTGTCGCCGCAATCAGCATATCGGCGCCCAAAAACCGGGTCACCGAACAGACGGCGGAAACACTGAAAATGTTGGTTTCAAAAACAGCCAAACAGATTTCGAGGGCTCTGACGGAAACCTAAAAGGAGTTACATGCTTTAAAGCGAGGAATGAATATATGATCGGTATTCGTTTTCATGGAAGAGGGGGGCAGGGAGCGGTCGTCGCTTCTAAAATTCTTGCCAACGCTTACTTCTCACAAGGTTTATATGTCCAGTCTTTTCCATCCTTCGGCATGGAAAGAAAAGGAGCCGCTGTGGCGGCTTTCGTCAGATTGGATACAGAGCCGATTATCGAGCGGGGTGAAATCGAGCATCCTGCCGTGGCAATTGTGCTCGATGCAACGCTGACCGATATGGTTGATGTAACCAGCGGTCTTAAAGCTGGCGGGCTCATACTGATTAATGACACGATACAGGACCCCAATTTAAAAATTAAAGGAGATTACCGCCTTGCAGCCGTCGATGCTAATCGAATAGCGGCGGACCACGGGTTGGGGTCGAAAACGGCGCCGATCGTCAATACGGTCATTTTAGGTGCTTTCGCCAAAATTGCCGGTGATCTCGATCTGAACAATCTGATCGCTGCCATTCAAAAAAGTGTGCCGGTTAAACCCGAACAGAATATGGCCGCTGCGAAAGCGGCGTACAATCATGTTTTCTGGATTTCAGGAGAGACCGATGGCATCTAAAAAAAAGGTTTTATCGCTTTCGCAACTGCCGACTTCACCATTTACCATCGATAGCATGGCCTGGAACCAGACCGGAGACTGGCGCTATTTAACGCCGCTGGTAGCCGATAAAATGGCACCCTGCAGCCAGGGGTGCCCGATGGGAATTTCGATCCCGGTATGCCTGAATGCCGTAAAGCAGGGAGACTTGCTGAAAAGTTTGAGCATCCTTTATAATGCCAATCCGTTGCCCGCTTTTACCGGACGCCTCTGCTATCATCCCTGCCAGACCGTCTGTGTACGCCGCAAACTCGACCGCGCCGTATCGATTCGTGGCATGGAACGGTTTTTATCCGAACAAAACTGTGAGGCTGTCGTCCAAAAGCAGGCTCAGAACGGCAAACGTGTCCTTGTTATCGGCTCCGGTCCCTTGGGACTTAGCTGTGCCTACTTTCTGGGGCGCTGGGGGTGTCAGGTGACAGTTCAAGAGCCTTCAGCCCAAAACGGTGGGGCTTTCCGAAACATCTTAACTCAAAAAATCGATTCGCAAATTATCGACACGGAAGTCGATAAATTGACTCAGCTTGTCGACTTCGACATCGAGTTATGTGTTTCAATCGATATCGACACAATTGAGGACCGGCTAGCGACTTTCGATCTGATCATTCTGGACCCGACCGGCCTTGCCGGCGATCTGCCTTGCCCCGGAAGATCGGTAGTCGTCAATCCATTTGAGAAAGCGCCGGTTTGCGGCGATATTCTGGTTCCGTTGCTGCCGAAAAAGCTGATGCCGCTCAAAGGCCCGATGATCGCTCATTATATTGCTGCCGGTAGACTGACGGCTGAAATAGGTATGAATCGGGTCGACCCTTCCAGCTGTGCTCATGTAATGCCGACAGGCCGAACGGTCAAAGCGGAGAACATCAGGCCGGGAATGATTATCTACTCGAAACCATCCGGATCGGCCGAAAGCGATGGCAACATAGAGTGGGATCAGGCCCGGGTTTTCCGAGAGGCTGAGCGGTGCCTGTCGTGCGGCACCTGCAACATGTGTCGGCGCTGCATTTCCTTTTGTCCGGATGCCAGCATCAACCCCGATCCGGACGGCAACTTTGTCGAAATAGACCTGATACATTGCAAAGGCTGCGGGATCTGCGCATACGAGTGCCCGCGAGGTGTCATTACAATGGAGGAAAATCAGCAATGAAGAAAGTCCTGATGGGGACCGAGGCCGCTGCAGTGGCGGCAAAGCTCGCCAGGATTCAAGTGGTGTCGGCCTATCCGATTACCCCCCAGACGGTAGTCGTTGAAAATCTTTCCGATATGATCGGCAAGGGTGAACTCGATGCGAGGTATATGACTGTCGAATCCGAACATTCGGCAATGGCCAGCTGCATTGGGGCCTCGGCAGCCGGTGCCAGGGCGTTTACAGCAAGTTCATCTCAAGGCTTGGCGCTGATGCACGAAGTCCTTCATTATGCCGCCGGCGGTCGCTTTCCGATCGTCATGGTCAATGCCAACCGGGCTTTGGCGCCGCCCTGGAATTTGTATTGTGATCATACCGACTCGTTGGCCCAGCGGGACACCGGATGGATACAGTATTATTGTGCCGATGTCCAGGATGTATTAGATGCTGTTCTGATCGCCTTCCGGGTTGCCGAACAGGTGCTGCTGCCGGTCATGATCAACATGGATGCGTTTTATCTGACGCATACCTCGGAGGTTCTGGATGTGCCTGATCAGATCGCCGTCGATGAATTTCTGCCGCCGTTTCGGCCGGACCACAAACTCGACGTGAACCATCCCAGAACATTCGGCAATGTATGCGGCGCTGATCTTTACACTTCGATCAAATATCAGCGACAACGGGATATGTTGACAGTCGAATCACTCTGGAAGCAGTCCGCCGAAGAATTTGAAATAAAATTCGGCCGAATGCATCCGGCTGTTGACGCGTACCGGCATGAAGATGCCGAGGTGCTGATCGTTGGTATCGGTTCCGTCGCGGGTGCCATGCATCTGGCGGCCGACCGGTTGCGTGAAGATGGCCTGGCAGTCGGCAGCCTCAGGCTCGCAATGGTAAGACCGTTTCCCTTGACTGGATTTCTGGAAGCAACAGCGACCGTTAAGCATATGGTTGTTATCGACCGGGATGTCTCCTTCGGGGCCGAGGGAATCATAGCCCAAGAGATCAAGGCCGCACTTGCGGAACACCGGCGGCATATACAAACAGATGGATTCATCGCCGGTATCGGTGGAAAAGATCTCACCTCTGAAAAAATCATCGGTTTTGTGCTGCAGGCGATAAACAAAGAAGGAGCGGCGGTCAGAGCTGGTCTTTCTCTCTGGGCGGAGGTATTGCCATGAATGAACAGCCGCAAACTGAAAGAGAACTCTTTATCCCCGGCCACTATGGCTGTCCCGGCTGCGGGGCCACATTGGCACTGAAGCAGACTTTGGAGGTGCTGGGAGAAGATACGATCGTGGTGATGCCGGCCGGCTGCTGGTCGACCCTAATCGGGATTTATCCATACACCTGTCTCGATGTTCCGGTTATGTCGGTCGCATTTGCAACCGCAGCGTCCACAGCGGCCGGGGTCAAGGCTGGATTGAGCATTCAGGGGAACGAACATACGACCGTCCTGGCCTGGGCCGGCGATGGCGGCACGTTCGATATCGGTTTTCAGGCATTGTCCGGTGCCGTCGAAAGAAACGATGATATTTTCTACATTTGTTACGACAACGAAGCATACATGAACACGGGCATCCAGCGATCTTCAGCGACGCCTGCCGGCGGCTGGACGACCACGACTCCGGATTCGGCGCTGAAGATTCAAAAGAAAAAAAATATTGTCGAAGTGATGGCGGCACATCGAATTCCATACGCTGCTACGGCGTCGATCGGCGCCCCCGAAGATTTGCGTTGCAAGGTTCAAAAAGCCAAAGGGATTCAGGGCACCCGCTTTATCCATCTGTTCGCGTCCTGTCCCACCGGCTGGCGACATGTGCCGGAGCTGTCGGTCGAAATCTCGCGGCTGGCCATTCAAAGCCGCGTTTTTCCTCTTTACGAAGTTATCGACGGTGAGCGGTGGCAGCTCAACCCGATGCCTGACAAAATTGATGTCGACCGCTATATCAAGCCCCAGGGGCGTTTTAAGTCCATGACACCGGAGGGAATTCAGCGCTTTCAAAAAC
>Ga0068712_1001602_pt1 | contig 30795 bp, 30 predicted proteins | sample MTBAKSrepl1MetaG_FD_62987 | JGI IMG/M metagenome (GOLD analysis project Ga0068712, IMG submission 62987) | Enrichment culture microbial communities from Arthur Kill intertidal strait, New Jersey, USA, that are MTBE-degrading - MTBE-AKS1... | ecosystem: Environmental > Aquatic > Marine >... | reverse complement strand
CTTTTGCTGGTGCACGGCATCTTGCATCTCACCGGTTATGATCACGAACAAGATCATGAACAGGCTCGAGAGATGGATGCGAAGTCAATGGAAATCATGGAGTTGCTCGGACATCACAAAAGAGACTTAGGCTGGTTCTTGGAACAAACAGAATAGGCAGTTGCCGAAAATGAAAGGGGGGAGAGTGGCCAGAGTTGCAATAAATGTGGATCATGTGGCCACCGTGAGGCAGGCTCGGCTGGTTGCTGAGCCGGACCCTGTTACCGCCGCAGCCTTGGCTGAATTAGCCGGTGCACAGGGCATTGTGGTTCATCTCCGGGAGGACCGGCGGCATATTCAGGATCGCGATGTGGAGGTTTTGCGCCAGACGGTAAAGACCAGACTCAACCTGGAGATGGCCGCTACTCAGGAAATGATTGGCGTCGCGCTGCGTATTAAGCCCGACCTGGTCACTCTGGTGCCGGAAAAGCGGCAGGAACTGACCACGGAAGGCGGGTTGGACGTAGTGCTGCACGAACAATCCCTGAAGGAAGCGTTGCGCATGCTGCACGAGGGGGGCATAGCCGTCAGCCTTTTCGTCAATCCGGATCCGATTCACGTTGAAACCGCGCACCGAGTTGAAGCGGATTACGTGGAGCTTCACACGGGAACCTTTGCCGAAGCCAAGACTATTTTTCGACGCCAGGAGGAGCACGACCGTATCGTCGCTGCGGTCAAGCTGGCTCACGACCTGAGACTTGGAATCCATGCCGGTCACGGGATCGACTATCAGAATATCTTCTGGCTGAGACACATTCTCGAGATTGAAGAGTATAGCATAGGCCACGCGGTGATCGCCCGCGCTCTCCTTGTGGGCATGGAGCGAGCCGTTAGAGAAATGATTGCTCTGGTGAACGGATAGATGGCCATTTACGGTGTAGGCATTGATTTGGTCCAGGTAAATCGGCACCAGGAGATCTTGAGTCGCTGGGGCAAGCGCTTTGAAGGCCGGGTCTTCACCGAAAAAGAATCGGCAGCCTGCGCAGGAAAGAAACACCAGGCCTCCTGTCTTGCCATGCGCTTTGCGGCAAAAGAGGCTTTTGTAAAAGCATTAGGGACTGGCATGCGAGGCCCCTTGCGCTGGCTGGATATTGAAATTCGGAATGATGAACTGGGAAAACCCGAAATTTTCCTTTCCGAGCGCGCCCTGCGCTTCTGCCGGGAGCACGGCATTCAAGGCTGGCATGTGAGCCTGACCGACGATGGGCAGTATGGGGCGGCGGTCGTCGTCCTGGAATGTTAAATAGACTGCCGGCAACGCTCTGCTCCTCAACCCGTCCAGCCATTACAACCGCCGCAAAGTCCCTCCGGTTGTCCCACCAGGAAATATGAACAGCAAACGCGGGAGAATGGTATGCTGATTGTGACCGCTTCGGAAATGGCGCAACTGGACAGGAAGACCATCGAGGAAGTCGGTATTCCGGGTATCGTGTTGATGGAAAATGCCGGCCGTGGCGCGGCGGCCTTTTACCGGGAAATCATTCCCGACCTCGTGGAGCGTCGGATCACTATTGTGGCGGGTAGCGGCAACAACGGTGGGGATGGGTTTGTACTGGCCCGCCTTTTTCATGAACAGAGTGCCAACGTGCGGGTGGTTTGCCTGCGGCCGCCGGAAAAGCTTCAGGGTGATGCGCTCACCAATTTTCGGATTCTGTCCAACCTAGCTGTCCATGTCCTTGTGTGGGACGAGGAGTACGATTTCGACAGTCAGCTGAAATGGATAGAAGAAGCCGATGTCATAATCGATGCCATCCTGGGCACCGGCCTCAACAGCGAAGTGCGTGGATTGTATCGAGACCTCATCGAAGCCATCAACAAAATGCAGAAAACGGTTCTGGCGGTTGACGTTCCCTCCGGGTTGGATGCCAGCACCGGTAAAATCTTGGGTACTGCCATTCGCGCCGATGCAACCGCCACCTTCGGCCTGCCTAAAATCGGGCAGGTGATTGAACCTGGCGAAGAATATGTGGGAAAGCTCAAAGTTGTAGATATCGGCATCCCCGCAAATGTTGTAAAATCGGGCAATATTCAGCGCTGGTGGCTGCGAGAAGAGCATCTTTGCGGTTGGCTGAGACTTCGAACTGCTTCCGCCCATAAAGGTCACGCCGGGCATGTGGCGGTGTTGTCGGGATCGCCGGGAAAAACAGGGGCGGCCACGCTCATCTGTGAAGGCGCCGCCCACGTTGGCGCCGGGCTGGTAACCCTTTTTATCCCGGCTAGCTTGAACCCGATCGTGGAAGTCAAGCTGACCGAAGCAATGACTTACCCCATTGCTGAAACACGCGAGCAGACACCGGCGCAAGCTGCCCTTCCGGAAATCTTGAGCTTTCTGCAAGGCAAGCAGGCATTCGCGATGGGGCCCGGCATCTCACTCCACCCTGAAACCCGGGAACTGGTCAAGTTGCTATTGCTCAATGCTCCCTGTCCGATGGTGCTGGATGCGGATGCCATCACTATACTGGCCGGTCAGCGCGAACTGTTCAAGCAGGCAGGACAGCCCCTGGTGCTGACCCCCCACCCGGGTGAAATGGCGCGTCTTATTCATGGCACCACGCAGGATGTGCAGCAGAACCGCCTCGATATTGCTGCCGAATTCAGCCGAAATTACGGCGTCACGCTTGTCCTGAAGGGGCATCGAACGGTGATAGCCGCACCTGACGGCAGGCTTGCCATCAACGGTTCAGGCAACCCCGCAATGGCGAGCGGCGGCATGGGAGACACCTTGACCGGCATGCTTGCAGGTTTTTTGGGGCAGGGCTTGGAGCCTTTCAGGGCCGCTTGTCTGGGAGTTTTTGTACATGGCGCGGCGGCGGACCGGCGCATCGCCAAGGTGGCCAGCAGAGGACTTTTGGCTTCCCACATTTTAGCCGAAATACCGCATGTCATAGGCCGCCTGGAGCGGCGCTCAGGTTGCCGATGAAGCGAATGGGATTCAACTGCCCGAATGAAAATTGCACTTCTGAGCTAGGCCGCCGAATCGGTGAACGACTCTTGGCCGGAGATGTCCTCGCCCTGTGGGGGGAGCTTGGAGCCGGTAAGACCTTCCTTGCCCGCAGCATTGCCCGCGGACTCGGCATCCCGCCTGCCACTCCCATTACCAGCCCTACTTTTACTTTTATCAACGAATACGATGGCCGCCTGCATTTGTATCATCTGGACCTCTATAGGCTGGCGGACCCCGATGAACTGGAGACTCTGCCATGGCGAGAGGTCCTTTACGGAACGGGCGTAGCGGTCATTGAGTGGCCGGAGCGATTCGGCTCCTTTCTTCCCGAAGAGCGCTTTGACCTCCGGCTTAAGATAACCGGAGAAGTAAGCCGGGAAATCGTCATTGTAGCCAGAGGCGAAGCCCTCTGCGATCGCCTCGATGAATGGTTCCGTGAGCTTTCTGCGACTCCCGGTAGTATCGCTTGCTTGTGAAAACGATAGCCGCATGCAGAGCGATCATGCGGCCTTGGCGCTCACTTCACTCTCATTGAGTATCTGATCGATATCCAGCAGTAGTTTGATGCTATCGTCCATCTTGGCTACGCCCTGAAGGCAACGGGCTGAAGCTCCGGAGCCGAAGCTCGGAGCTGCTTCGATCTGGGAAGCTTTGATGGCGCGAACATCGGAGACGCCGTCAACGAGAAGACCGGTCAGCCGCCTGAGATCTCCCGTTTGTATCTCTGTGATGATGATGCAAGTGCGATCGCCTGCTTCTACTTCCCCCATGCCGAATCGCCGGCGCAGGTCCATAACAGGGATCACCTTGCCGCGAAGATTGATGACTCCCTTCACATAATCCGGTGCCTGGGGGACCGTCCTGACGGACTGCATACCAACGATCTCACGAATCTTCAGAATGTCGACAGCGAACTCCTGGCTGCCCAGAGTGAAAGTAAGGTACTTGCCTTCCAAGTTTAATTTGGTTTTGTCGACCTTCCCGCGGATTTCCCCTGCACGTTGCAGGATCTGTTGGGCGGTGTCGTCGCGATCATGCAGTTTTGAGAAATAGCAGGTGGTATTACGGTTCTTGTAGGCCGCCTCGGCAAAACGAATGTCCACAAATTGTTTCATGTCGACCGGAGCACCGATCCTCATTTCCTTCAGCATATAATCGTGCATTTGCTGAAGATCTTCTGCCACCGGAAAAAGATCGCCGGTTTTGATTCCCTTCTCTTCGGTCAGCACATTTTTAAGAATAGGAACCCTCAACCCCAGGGTCTTTTGAGGATCTAAAAAAGCGACTCCGATTTCAGCTGCCAGTTCCGGTCGTCTGTCGACCAACTGGCCGGCCTGCACCAGCAGATCGACAAACTCGAAGACCGCCGGTGTAAAGGGTTCGATGAAATCATTGCGAACGGCCACCACGCAGCACGGGTGGTTTTCCCATAACTCGTTGGAAAGGAACTGGAGCTCAGCAGCACCCGATGCGATGGCCCTGGTTCCCAAGGGTTCTGCAACCATGAAACCGCTTGCAGCCGAGCTGGTTTCGAGAAACTCCTGCATTTTGATTGGCGCCACCACATCAAAGTTGACGTCAAAGCTCGGTCCACCGCCCATACCAGACGTAAGACCGATTTTTTTGAAGAAAAGATGGGCAAGCATATGGTGCACCGACATCTTGTGAGGAATATAAAAGGATGTCTTCTTGAAGAAATCCGCATGAGTTTCCCGGGATGGTCGTTTCTTATTGCGCACAAAAACGCTCCCGCCTTTGTGGGCAAGCAGGGCCAGCCGAATCGGCGTACCCACGCTGTAGAGGTCTACGGCGATGGGAGCAAGCACGAAGGCTGCATCCACAGCTCCCTTCTCCAAGGCATCCTGAACGGGATTCCAACCGCCCAGGCACTCGGTTTCCAGTTCGAAAGTCTGTGGGCATACTTCGCCTTTAGCGATCATATGTTTGAGCACGCCCAGGACAATGTGATCGGTGATCTGGATGTGGGCTACCTTGAGTCTGGCTTTTCCGCTCGCGGTCTCGCGCGGCCCGCGATCGATCGGGGCGTCTTGCGCACCCATCCCGAAAGCTTCATCGATCTTACGCTTCAACTCGTCCTCGTGGAAGGGTTTGGCGACAAAGCTGTTGACACCTGCTTCGATGGCTTTTTGTTCCTGCTTTTTCTCTCCCTGGCCGGTCGCCATGAGAAACGGGATAGTTTTGAATCGTTCCTGCGACCTGACCCAAAGAAGAAGCTCCAGGCCGTCTTTTTTGGGCATGTTCCAATCGCTGATGATGAGGTCAACGGCCTCCGCGGTTTGCAGATGTTTGATGGCCGCTTCGCCGTCTGCGGCTTCGATAATCTTTCCAAATCCCAACCCCTTGAGCGTTCTGATTTCGATTTTCCGCATAGTGGTCGTATCTTCCACTAATAAAACCGTTGTCTTTTTCGGATCAAAGGACATCGAATTTCCTCCTGAGTTGCGCAATTAAAGCCTATGGTGAATAAGGAAGGTCGGGGAAAAAGGGTAGCCGTTTGAATCGAATCCTCCCGCGACATAATCTAGCCGGAGAGCGGATGATTCCAGTGGCTACCCATCATCGGTTATCTTATCGGAATTTTCCGGCCAAACTTTAATGTTAGCGACGGATCAAGGAAAATTTATCCGAAGATTTCAGGTGATACTGAGGGATCAGTGTCTGTCGCGCTCATCCGCCGGAGGAGCCACCAAGAGCTCATACTTACCCCCATGACCAGGCAGATCACAACGAAGCATGAAAAAGGCTGCAGTCTACGGGCTACGGGCTGCGGGTGAGGCACTTTCGAGCCCCTTCCTGTAGCCTTGGGTCTGCAATCGGGAGCCGCTTCTTCATCTAAATTCCGGTGGCGACCTGCTGGTAGCTCAGAAAATGAGTTGACATCTAATGTCGTTTTTTGTATGCATAGCTCACCTTCGGGGGCTGTAGCTCAGTTGGGAGAGCGCTTGAATGGCATTCAAGAGGTCAGGGGTTCGACTCCCCTCAGCTCCACCAGACAAATCAAGGACTTACAGAGATTAGCTGTAAGTCCTTTTTTGTTGGCTGTGCACAATTCTCGGTTTGATGACTCATTCTGAATACAGCAAGGATCTTTGGAAGAACAACTATTAGAGAGTGGAGGGAGAATCATGGCTGTTTCGATAGCGTGCAATTGTAAAGGTGTGGGTTTGCCGTCAAGCCATGCAAACGACCCACCTATTGTGTGGCCACTGAGAACAGAAGAAGAGTATCTTCGTGCCCAAGCCGTTGTGGATAGACTGGCAATCAAGGGAGAAGAAAACCTCACCGAGGAAGAGCGAGATAGATTGGATATTTTCTCTATGCTTATGGAATCATACGAGGAAGACCACTACAATTGTGACTTACCGGAAATGTCCTCGGTTGACTTGCTAAGACGTATCATAGATTTAAATGGCATGAATGAATCTGATTTGGGAAGGTTGCTTGGAGATCCCCCTCCGGGCCATAAAATACTAAATGGTGATCGCCAATTGAGCAAGAATCATATCAAGATTTTGAGCGAACATTTCGAAATTAATGCCAGAGCGTTTCTATAATCAATGCCAAAGGGCCAACGCTCAGCCTGCTGATTTGGTCATGTGCCTAAACTGTGCCCTTTGAAGAGGGCAAATCATGAGAAGCATTTACAAAAGAGGAAACATTTACTGGATTCAGTATTCCCGGCGAGGCGAAGTCTACCGGGAGAGCAGCCAAAGTGACAAACGCATGGTTGCGAAGAAGCTGCTCGCAAAAAGAGAGGGGGAGATAGCCAAAGGGAAAACACCAGGAATTCATTTTGAGAAGGTGAAGTTTGACGAACTGGCAGAGGATGTCTGAGGGAGGCTCAAACGGCACAATCAACCGCGAACTCTCGGCACTCAAGAGAATGTTCACTTTAGGAAGGCCAATATACGCCACCAAAAGTTGACCGCGTGCCCTATATCCAAAAGCTGAAAGAGAATAACACAAGCTTGCTTCACAAAGGCAGGAAGCCTACTTGAAGACCCAAGTGGGCACAATTTCGGGCACAATTCACGAATTTTCGAGGAAAGCTCAATGAAGCGATTTTACAAACTACTGAAAACATTTGTGAATTTGGAGGGCGACGCGGGGATCGAACCCGCGACCTTTGGTTCCGGAGACCAACGCTCTATCCACTGAGCTAGTCGCCCTTGAGATGTGCGGTGATGGATTTGCCCGATAAAAAGCGTAATATCGATAGCACCGGCGCATTGCTTTGTCAACTTACTAAAGATTCGGCGTTTGGATTGGCTCGTACTTTAACATTTCTCTTAAACCTTGAAATGACATTGTCGGAAACGCAGCTATGAGCCGTTGAGATTTCTTTCGACCTCGACCGCACTATCCAATGGCGCAGCCTGATTTCAAGTCAGCCTTTGAAGATTCCCGGACATCTTTGACCAGGATTTCAATCTCTGCATAGGTGCCGGCTTTGATGTCGTTAAAGTCGACGACAATCACTTCGTCACGGATGTTTCTGACCATAAACTGCACCAGGCACTTCTGGCGCCTTTCCCGGTACATTTTCCCTTCTTTGAGACGTTCTTCCTTGTAGTCAGAGCGGGGAAGTTCGCGCACCAGGCTTTCGTCGTAAGTGCCGTATATTTCTTCGGGTGGAACGTAGACCTGCACACGGTCGCCGGGTTGTTTGTTCATTAGAGCAGACTCCACAGATGGGTATTGAGTATCGACACCATAGACGAAACTGCAGGTCTGGGTTGGGAGCTCCGTGGTTTCTCCGTCCCGAGTGGTCGTTTTCAATCGATACTCAATGGTCACCAGCATGCATTCTTTTACCTGCGACATAGGATATGTTCTCCTTGCTTTTTGAATAAAGTTTGTTACTAAATTAAACTCGCATGAGCTTTTGTCAATGAATGTAAGGACGGTACATCGGTTTGGACGCAGGCCGATGCAATCAAATAGATAACCGAGGTTGGTGTTTTTTCAAACAACCGTAAGACATTAAATGCCATGCAAGACAAAAACGAGCTTTATCGTCATAATTTTCAATTACTGACCGGCATACCGGGCCTGATCCATGGTGTTTTCGGCCGGCATGGCGGAGTGAGCCTCGCTCCGTATGATTCCCTAAACGTCGGTTGGAGCAACGGGGATTCGCCAGATGCTGTCAGGGAGAATTTGTCTCGAGTCAAAGATGCAATGGGAGTGGCTCAAATGATCGGCAGTCCCCAGGTGCATGGGGATACAATTCAGATAGTCGACGAGGAAGCGTTAGCCGCCGCGAAGGAACGCGGTCCCGCTCGGGTGACGACCCCCGCGGATGCTCTGATCACCAATCTTCGAGATGTCGGGCTGATCGTAAAGATAGCCGACTGCCAGGCTGTTTTCCTGGTTGATCCGGTAAAGCGGGTGATCGCCAACGTGCACAGCGGATGGCGGGGAAGCGTGAACGGAGTATTGCTGAAAGTGGTGCGTCTGTTGCGAGAACGTTATGGTTGCCGCAGCCAAGATCTGCTTGCCGCTGTCAGCCCTTCGCTGGGTCCCTGCTGTGCCGAATTTCGAAACTTCCGTACGGAATTGCCGCCGGCGTTTCGGGAATTTCAAAGCAGACCGGCATACTTTGATTTTTGGGCCATCACTCGCCGGCAGCTGCAAAAAGCCGGCCTGCGAGAAGCGAACATAGAAATAGCCGGGCGTTGCACAGTCTGCGAAGCTCAGCACTTTTTCTCCTATCGGGCACAAGGCACCACCGGCCGCATGGCGGCGGCGGTCGCCTGGAACTGATTCATTCAAGGAAGATGACGATGACAAAGATTCAGGAAGACGCCTGGATCATGGAACACGAAACCCTCGCCCGGCACACTCATCGGCTCAGGCTCAAATCTCCCGGGATTGCCGCCCTGGCGAAGGCCGGCCAGTTCTTGATGCTGCGAGTCAGCGACGGCCTGGACCCATTGCTGCGTCGTCCTTTTTCGCTCCACAGGATTTTTCCCGAAAAAGGCATTGTGGAAGTCTTATACAGAATAGCGGGTCGAGGCACCTGGAGGCTTTCTCAGAGCTCGATAGGTGCCAAGGTCAATCTGGTCGGCCCGCTCGGCAATTCTTTCGCTTTGCCCGCAGACGGCTCTTCACCTGTGGTGCTTGTTGCAGGAGGCATTGGTGTTGCACCCTTGTTTGCGCTCATGGACGCTCTTTTTGCCGATCTTCCCGGTGCCGCCATCCATCTGTTCTACGGCGCCCGCACGGCGGCGGAGCTTTTGCCCGAGCAAGCGCTCGGGGATTTCAAAATAAAGATTTATTGGAGTACGGACGATGGCACTGCGGGGCATTGCGGTCGGGTGACCGACCTGTTTCGAGAATCCGTGGCGGATGGCCTACCCCGGCCTTCCATGGTTTACTCTTGCGGCCCTCTGGCCATGCAGTATCATGTGGCAAAGTGGACTTCGAGTCAGGGACTAGCAGCTCAGTTGTCGCTGGAGTCCTTCATGGCCTGCGGATTAGGGGCCTGCTTGGGATGTGCTCTGCCGGCCGTGCGTAAAGACGACCCGACAGCCGATCATTACGTGCATGTCTGTAAAGACGGACCAATATTTTCACCGGGATCCATACAATGGCAAAAAATTCAAATGCATCGGCCCCCGTCCCCGACCTTTCTGTTCAGTTAGGCCCGCTGCGGCTCAAAAATCCGGTCCTGGCGGCATCGGGGACTTACGGCTACGGCGAAGAATACGCCCAGTTCGTTGATCCGGAAGCGCTCGGAGCGATTGTAGTCAAAGGCATTTCTCTCCATCCCCGGCCGGGTAATCCTCCACCCCGCCTGGTGGAGACTCCCGCCGGTCTGATCAACGCCATTGGTCTCGAAAATGTGGGGCTGGAGAATTTTATCAAACAGAAACTGCCATATTTGCGCAATCGACAGGTGCCCGTTATCGTCAATATCTTCGGCAACTTCCTGGAAGAATACGCCGAACTTGGTTCCCGCCTGGACGCAGTTGACGGTATAGCGGCACTGGAAATCAATATCAGCTGTCCCAACGTCAAACAAGGTGGAATGGTTTTCGGCACCGAGCCTGCCATGGCGGCATCCGTTGTGCGGGCGGTGCGACAAACCACTTCACTGCCGCTCATCACCAAACTGACGCCAAATGTCGGCCGTATCGGTGACATCGCCAAGGCGGTTGAGGAGGCCGGCACAGACATCATTTCATGCATCAACACAGTGGCTGCCATGGCCGTTGATGTCTTTTCCCGACGGCCCAAACTGGCCAATGTCGTCGGCGGCCTATCCGGTCCGGCCATCAAACCCATTGCGCTGCGCTGCACCTATGAAGTACTGCAGGCCGTGAAATGCCCGGTCATCGGTATCGGGGGGATCACGAATGCTCTGGACGCCCTTGAATTTCTCCTGATCGGGGTGGGAGCAGTCCAGGTGGGTACGGCAAACTTTGTCCGTCCTGCCGCGATTCTCGAAATCATTCGAGGCATCGAACGATTTCTGGAAGTTGAAGGGCTTGCAAGGCTGGAAGACTATATTGGAACTCTCGATACCGACTGCATTTTCCCATTTGCCGAAGAATCCTGCGAAGCAGTCGGCCTTACTTGAGGTCGAATGTCGCCCTTCCGGTAAATTCCAGGCCGGCGCGACGGCAGTCCTCAAGGGCGGTGGGATGCCCCTGGATGGCCTTCCTTTCCTCAATACCGGGAAAACAGAGATCTCCCGCGTACCGGACATCCAATGCGTCGAAAAAATACCTCACGGGCAAAATGGCACATTCGAACAGTCGTTTACCGCGGGTGGCGGCAGCACTTAACAGAAAACCTTTGTGAGGCGGCTGTTTGGCGACATATTCTCCCGCCTTTTTGGCCAATGCCTTCTTCATCAAAAGCGCCTGCGAGCGGTCTATCAGAAGTTTGAGCTGAGCGGTGACGCTGTAAAAATAAATGGGGGATGCAACCGCGATAGCGTCGGCCTGTTCCAATTGAGGATAGACTTTCGTCATTGCATCTTGTTGAACGCAAGTGCCTGCTTTATCGCAGTGCCCACAGCCGATGCACGGATGAATTTCCAGATCGCGCACATAAATTCGCTTTATGTCGGCTCCTGCGCCGGCAGCACCTTGCAGAAAGGCATCCAGCATCGAATCGGTGTTTCCCCCCTTGCGGGGCGAGCCGTAAATACCAAGCACAAGCATAGAGGGCATCCTTTTGGCAAATGGGTCGATGGTGTGAGCCTGACGTTCTATACGCGATCAATGAAATATCAGGTTTCTGTGTGAAGATGGCAGTATCTCCGCGGCCTGAAATCTTTACATCCGGCAGCTTCTTTGATACTGTTTTTTGCCTTGTGGGACAATAGGCAACCGCATATTGGACGGATTTCTGCAAGCTCGCGGCGTGTTATGTTGTTTTTGACGGAAGGGAGACTCAATGGCTGATTGCATTTTCTGTAAAATTGCACAGGGAGAGATTCCATGCGCCAAGGTTTATGAAGACGACCTGGTGCTCAGCTTCCTTGACATCAACCCCATAAATCCCGGGCACACTCTGGTTCTCCCCAAGAAACACTACACGACTCTTTTTGAAGTCGAGCCGGATGATCTGGAGGCTTGCGCTCTGGCTTCGCAGAAGATAGCCGAAGCAATCTACGCGGGTGTCAAGGCGGACGGATTGAACTTTTTACAGAACAACTTCAAGGCGGCCGGACAATTGATTGAACACGTGCACTTCCACTTGATTCCGAGATTTAAGAACGACGGTTTTTTGACCTCGTGGCCGGGAAAGCAGTATCCTCCAGGTGAGATGGAGAACACCCTGAAGAAAATCCTGACGGAGCTTTAATTCGAGCTGTGCGGTTCGCGGCGGACTAAAAGCCGGACGTTTTCCCGGTCATGCTTTCGATTTCGATTCTTATGATCGCAAGTTTGCCGATTTGATTCACCGGGTAATCGTGTTTGGCGGCTCCATAGTGGGCAACGATGATGTCCATCGCCATTTTCTTTTGCTCGCTATCTTCAACAAATGCGGCCTTGCCGTAACCGATGACACTGCGATATTTAGTGCTCCATTTGCAGGGTGATTCCGATTCGACCACTTCCACATCAGTTTCCATCTCAAAGCAAACCCGGTTGTTCTGCCTGATAATATCGATTTTACGGCCCTCAGGGGCCGAATGGAAATAGAGGCAGTTATCCTGGTAGCCATAGTTGACGGGGACGATATACGGGACATCGTTTCGGCTAAAGCCAATTCGGCATACAGTCGCACTTCTGATTATGGATACGAGCTCGTGTGGATCGTTTATTTGTTTGTCTTTTCTCCTCATGCCGCCTCTTTTCTGGAAAGCCATTTGCGGAGCTCTTGTTCGATCACCCACCCGGCAAACAGTTCAGTTCCGCTCACGGCGAGCAGCTTTTCGGTGGTTTTGCCCCCCAGCGATCGTCCGACTGCGGGACAAAGAAAATTGACACAGAAGGAATGCCTTGCAAGAAGTCTACAGCCGTGCGGCCCGACAAACGAACAAGATTTTGCATCTTCCGTGGCGAATTCTATCTCAGCGCCCATGAGCAAGTTGATAAACAGCAGCCAATCATCGTACCAGTCTTCCACCCATTTGGCGCAGCAACTGCCGTGTTCTTCGGTAGCGCAGCTACTGCACAAATCGACCACACCGCTGTCAATCATCAGCAGTTGGGTGTTCCGGATAGCTTTCCGATAATCGGACAATAGCACCGGCAAATGACTCTCAGCCAGTATTTCATAACCGTTAGTGATGAAGAGCGTCTTTGCCCGGCGAATTTTGCTTTCAATACTTGGTGTCGGCATAGCGCTCCTTCGGAATTCCAGGGCTCGTCCGGGGTATTAAAGTTTCAGCCTTGACGTTCAGGTCACTTAATCATTATATAATTCTGATATCAGACAATGTATATCGCTCATTTTGACGAATACCTCAAGTAACAAAAGGTTTGGTGAATGCCGTTGGTTCAGCCAAACTCCGCAGGCGCACGATTTACAGGAGGATCAGCATGAAAAGATCGATCAAGAATCTTGCCGAGATGATCCGTCGATCCGATCCCGGTGCCAGTATTGCGTTTGAACTGTGGGATGGCGAGACCCTAAGCACGGATTACGCTCCAAATGTCACGCTGCGGTTCGAATCCGAAGAGATTGCTAAAGACTTCTTAGCTAGAAAATGGCTGGCATTCGGGGAAGCCTACACTGCGGGCGAAATAGAGGTCTCAGGCGATTTACGCGAAGCTTTGCGGTTGGGGATGGCAGTTAATTTTGACGAAGCAAAGCCCACACTTCAAGAGAAACTGGAGCTCTTGCATGCTTATCTTAAGACCAGGAACACCCGCCATCATGCCGTGAAAAACATCTCCTATCATTACGATCGCGGCGATGATCTTTATGCACTCTATCTTGATAAAACGATGGCCTATTCCTGCGCTTATTTCAGGAATGGTGGCGACTCCCTCGATCAGGCGCAGCTGAACAAATACGAGCATACTTGCCGAAAGCTAATGCTCAAACCCGGCGAAAGACTGGTTGACATCGGCTGCGGCTGGGGGGGAATGCTTATCTATGCCGCACAGAATTATGGGATAAGGGGAACGGGATGCACCATCTCCCGCAACCAATATGAATATGCAAACAGAAGAATTAAAGAATTAGGACTGCAGCAGCAGATTGAGGTTGTTCTTGAAGACTATAGAAACATTAAAGAAAAATTCGACAAGTTCGTTTCGATTGGCATGTTTGAGCATGTTGGTAAAGAATTCATTCCGCAGTTCATGCAAAAATCCAGAAGGCTGCTCAGCGATGGCGGATTAGGTTTGCTCCATACCATCGGAAAAGATGCCGAATCACCGGGTGATCCCTGGATACTGACCTACATCTTTCCAGGGAGCTATATTCCTCACCTGGCGGAAATTGTCGCATGTATGGGGAAGACAGGTTTTTCAATCCTGGACGTTGAAAATTTGCGCATGCACTACGCCCTAACTCTCGAAAAATGGGCTGAAAATTTTGAGAATAACGTGGATAAGGTTCGGCAGATGTATGACGAAACATTCGTGCGTATGTGGAGGCTATATTTGAATGCCTGTTCGGTGGGATTCAAGTACGGTGAAACGCGTGTCTACCAGATTTTGTTTTCCAACGGTTTGAACAATGAACTGCCGGCGACTAGGGACCATTGTTACAAGCCTTACCCGTAACCAGCTTAATCTTTTAGAGCTGCAAAAAGGTGGAGGGTCAGGACCAACTGAACGGGACCCATCACAAGAAATCAATCTTAAGGAGATCTCTCTCCGGAACATGATCAATCTGTTTGCAAATCGATGCAAAATTCTGCTTAATTGATCCGTTTATGATGAAGCCGGCTGAAGCGACCGAGAACCAATCACCTGCAAATCAGAGATAGCATTATGACAAATCAGCAAGACACGAATAATCAGCAAGAGCCTCGGTTGGGTCGAGAGGTGGAAAACCAGTTGAAGGATGTTTTTGACCGGCTGCCTCACACGGTGCCGATCTATCTCTTTGTTGCGAAAGGGAAAAATGATCTTCTCAACAAGGCGGCCAGAGATTTGATCAGAGCCTTTCGAAAGCTTTCAAAGAATATTGAATTTAAAGAGTATGAATTGAGTCATGAATTTGCTCGCAAATGGGGTGTGACCAGTTCGCCCACCATCCTGCTCGACCCCGAGCGTTATCCTTTACGCTACCTGGGAGTGCCGTACGGCGAGGAGGGGCGGACCTTTCTTGCAGCTATTCTGCTGGTCGGGACCCGAAACAGCAGCCTCAGCGAAGAGTCGCTCAAAGTGCTGCAAAGAATTGACTCTCCTCGTGAGATCAAGGTATTTGTCAGCCCCACCTGTCCTTATTGCCCGGATCAGGCCATCAACGCAATGAAAGTTGCGATTGAAAATCCCACCATGTTCACTGTGGAAATGATAGATATTCAATCAAATGCCGAATTGGCAGACCGCTACTCGGCCTACAGCGTTCCACAGACTTTTGCCAATGATGTTCTTATCGCCCAGGGGGCTCAACCTGAAGAGTTGTTTGTTTTGTCTTTGGAGAAACTGGAACAGCAGACCGTCTTCATACCCGAAAGTGACGCACAGCAGGTAGAAACTGATGTGGTTATTGTGGGCGGCGGCCCGGCCGGACTCACAGCAGGAATCTATACGGTGCGAAGCGGACTTCGAACCGCCGTGGTGGAGCGCGGAGCTCTTGGGGGCCAGGTCGCCACCACCCCCATTGTGGAGAACTATCCCGGTTTCACCCGCGTGCCCGGTAAAGCACTGGTTGACATCTTGGTGAGCCATGCTCTGGAATACGTTCAGATCTTTCAGGGTGAAGAGGTATTGGAAATTCACCCTAACGATACCATCGAGGTCAAGACCAGCCGCAGGAAATTTCTGACCAGAGCGGTCATTCTTGCTACGGGGGCCACCTATAAACGGCTGGGAGCTCCGGGAGAGTCGCGGCTGGCAGGGCGGGGAGTGAGTTACTGCGCCACCTGCGACGGACCTCTGTTCAAAGGGAAAAAAGTGGTCGTAGTCGGTGGGGGCAACAGTGCCGCCACTGAAGCCTTGCATCTCTACAACATTGGAGTTCAAGTCACGCTGATTCACAGGAGGGATGCGTTGCGAGCCCAGGAACACCTGGTAAGGAATATCCGCGATAATAACATCGCCGTGCTTTGGAACACCGAAGTCCAGGAAATAACGGGTAAAGAAAGGGTAAACGAGGTCATTCTCCACAACAACGAAACCGGTGAAACCAGCAGCCTCGAAACAGACGGGGTGTTCATCGCCATCGGCTATACTCCGACCGTGGAGCTCGCCACCAAGTTAGGGCTGGAACTTACCCCTGAAGGCTTCATCAAACACGATGCTCATCACAGGACCAATATCCCCGGAATTTATTCGGCAGGTGATGTGGAGGGAGGATTCAAGCAAATCGTGACCGCGATGGGACAGGGCACGGAAGCTGCCTTGTCCGTCTTCGAAGACCTTGCACACCCTTACTGGCAGGCGGAACAAGCTGTCAAATGAATCGATCCAAACCGGCGGAAACTTCAGCGTGTTAAAGCCAAAAAGCCTCCAACAGCGTCTTGCGCTTTTTTTGCTCCTTCCTGTAGCGCTGCTTCTGTTCGGCGTGGGAGCCCTCGGGTTTGTCTATGCTTCCAAAAACCTGTTTGCCCTGTGGAGAGAAGTTACGATTTTGAAGCTGCAGCGGGCTGCACATAATGTGGACATGCGGATGGTTCGAATCAAGGAACGGCTGCAGGCGTTTCATGATACGGCAGGCGAAGAGGCCTCCCCGGTTGTTCAGGAATGGATTCTCGATCAGTTGAGGAGCCAGGAAGGAGTGGCCCGGAGCAATCTCATCTGGGTAGACGGCGGCCTCAATCAAGAAAACAGATTGCATCAGGGAAGAGAGAAGCAATCAGAAGGACTCGCAATAGGCGGCAAGGGGCACGGCCGGGGTATGATGCGATTCAAGCGGGCCAAAATCTCGGAGATAACCTCCCCGCAGTATGATTCCATGAAAGAACACCAGACGGTATCACTCGTTTCCGATTTGATCGATGGGAACGGTCAGATTGTCGGTAAACTCGAGGTGGTCGTTCGTTTCGACTACCTCGTGCAGGATATCATGAGTGGCATTGCCTTCAAGGATCGCAAGGGCTATCTGGTTGACAGGAGTGGGAATGTGCTCATCTGCAACGACCCCAAAAGCCCCAAGCGTCTCGGAGATGATAACAATCCTCTGGCCAAAGAGACTTTAGAAGCTATGGAGAGGCGGCCATTTGGGACCCTGTTCGGAAAAGGACACCCTCCGGACCAGGTCAGCGGATTCTACAGGCTAATGGAGGCGCCCTGGACTCTGGTCGTTTTTTCACCCGGCAAAGAAGTTCTGGCACCTATTATTCGTTTTCGTATTCATTACATTGCAACCGGTCTTTCCATACTCCTCCTGGTACTGCTGCTCATCCGCATGGTGATGGGGCGAACCGTTTCTTCCATCAAACAAGTTTCGACTGCTGCTGAAAAAATAGCTCAGGGACGATACGGTCCGCCGCTGCCGGTCAAAACCGAGGACGAAGTGGGGCAACTGACCCGCAGTTTCAACAGCATGGTTCTGCAGCTGGAAGAGGGAGTCAGGCTGAAAGAGGCGCTTGATCTTGCCATGGAGATACAGCAGAGCTTTCTTCCCCAAAAGTCTCCCGATGTGAACGGCCTGGATATCGCCGGCACAGCAATTTATTGTGATGAAACAGGCGGAGACTACTATGATTTTTTACATCTGTTTGAACTGGGGGATGGGCGCATCGCCGTTGCCGTAGGCGATGTGGTTGGGCATGGAATCGGAGCTGCTTTGCTGATGACTACGGTTAGGGCGTTCTTGCGTGGCAGAGTGACTCATTCCGGCAGTGCCGCGGAGATGATAACCGATGTCAATCGGCTCATGTGCATTGATACCGAGCACACCGGAGATTTCATGACGCTCTTTTTCCTGCTGCTGGATACGAATGAGCGTGAAATTCAGTGGGTCCGAGCGGGTCACGATCCGGCCATCGTATATGATCCGGTCAGCGGGTCATTCGAGGAATTAAAGGGGAGCGGAATGGCGCTCGGTGTGGATGATAACGCACAGTTCCAGGACAATTCATCAGCAGGATGGAGCTGCGGCCAGGTGGTTGTGATCGGCACCGACGGAATTTGGGAAACCGTAAATCCACAAGGAGAAATGTATGGTAAGGATCGCCTGCGCGAAGTCATAAAAAGCAACAGCCAGTTGTCGGCGGAGCAAATAATGCAGGCGATCATCAGCGATCTTACCGAGTTCCGTCAAAACGCCCCGCAAAATGATGACGTAACGCTGGTGGTTGTGAAGACACAGACCTAGGAATCATCAATTATCGGGAGCAAGCCACACATAATTTCTAAGGTGCGGTCATCGGCCACTGCCAAGCAGGACTTCTTGGTACTTGGATTTGGTGATTATTCTCATGACCTTTCCTTCAGGCTCTAAAAACATTTGATCCGGTTGCCTCCCGTTATTTTTGCTGAAAGCAACGCTGTTTTCGCTCTTTCCACGAGCTTTCCCGCCTCTTCCGCATCTTCTGGAAATGTTGCCACGCCGCCGCTAAGAGCCAGCTGCGCGGAAATTTGAATCCGCATTTCTTTAGTCATATCCGGCAGTCCGGAAAGAATCCGATCCGCCACCTTTGCTGCGTCTCCTTTTGCGGCTCCGGGCAGAATCAATCCAAATTCTTCTCCACCAATTCTCCCCACAATGTCCATTAACCTTACGCAGTTCTTCATATGATTCGCGATGACTCGCAGAAGCTCATCTCCGAACAGAAAGCCATAATTCCGGTTGATGATGTCAAAGTTGTCGATATCAAAGACGATCAGCGAAATCTGGTTATTATCCAATCTCTTGGCCCGGGCACACTCCTCATGCAGACGTTCCAGGTCGTGTAACCGCTCGAATTTACAAAATTGTTAACCGGGCAGCAGCTTTATAAACTTTTGTCGCCTGCTTTTTGGGCTTGTTTTGGAGTGTCGTGTATAATAGTATTTATTGAGAAAAGTAACTAACTCAATTCTTTTCAAGCAAGATGGGTTGTCATAGCTGAGAATCCTCTATTTACTAGCGCATAACCAAGGATCGGATTTATATGGTCAAAAAAGGTGAAAAGCCAAACCCCAAAGGGGTGCTTTCCAACAACGATGATGACAAGACGCGCACCGAGACAGTCGCTACCACAGCGAAGCCTCATTCGGTTTCCTTAGATCCTTTCCGTCTTTATTTGGAGGAAATCAAAAGGTATCCCCTTTTGAGTCGTGAAGAGGAGAGGGATCTTGCCATTCGCTATCGAGAAAAGGATGACATAGAAGCTGCTTATAAGCTGATAACAGCCAACCTCAGGCTGGTAGTGAAAATTGCGATGGACTTCCAGAGATACTGGATGCAGAATTTGATGGACTTGATCCAGGAAGGTAATGTCGGCTTGATGCAAGCCGTCAAGAAATTCGATCCCTACCGAGGCTACAAGTTTTCTTATTATGCATCCTTTTGGATTAAGGCCTACATCATCAAGTTCATCATGGACAATTGGAAACTGGTCAAGATAGGCACCACACAGGCTCAAAGAAAACTTTTTTTTAACCTCCGCAAAGAGAAAGAAAAATTGGAAGCTCAAGGGATTGAAGCTTCGCCCAAGCTGCTGAGTGACCGCCTCGATGTCAAGGAATCTGAAATCGTCGAAATGGACCAAAGGCTAAACAGCTGGGAAATATCGCTTGATAGCCCGCTTAAAGACGATTCAGAAGATACTCATAAATCCTTTCTGCCATCCGGCGATTTGCCCGTGGACGAGCAGCTTGCCGATCGAGAAGCGAAATCGATATTGCACGACAAATTGATGCTTTTCCGACAGCAGTTGAATGGGAAAGAAGCGGTCATTTTCGATCGGCGGCTACTTACTGAAGATTCCCTGACATTGCAGGAAATTGGGGATCAATTCGGCATCAGTCGGGAGCGTGTGCGACAGATTGAGAGCCGATTGAAAAAAAAGCTCAAGTCATATTTGGAGGAGGAAATCGACGATATCGATTTGCTGCAGGAAAGTATGGTTGATGTGTGAGCATCAACCGGCTCGCGGGTGTCACTGCAAAGAGAAATGGGGGGATCTTAGAAAACGGCTGATTTGCTTGCTATAATGCTGGATCAGTAGTCGGTTGCCCGCATCTACATAAGACTCCTGGTCCTTTTCTTTTCCTTTGCCCCCACCTGCCTTTTTCTCGATCACACCTTTTTCAAGATAGTATTTAAGAGCATTCCCGAAGATGATCTTGGAGACAGATTCGGGTCGTTCGATCAGTTGCAGATTGAGTGCCTTCTGGCCCAGGCTCAGTACCTTCTTGATAAATTCTTTGTCTGTATAAGGCTTTTTCTGAAGGTATTTAAAGGTTCTCAGGACCAGCCAGTAGCCTTCGAAATAGTTGCGCAAGACACTGTGAAAGAAATGGGCCACCTTCATGCCCTTGTGAGTCAGAATGTAAGGATGATCGTCCTGACTGATTGGGTGCAGCCAACCCATCTCCTCAAATGCGTCCAGTACATCTTCCACCAGCTTTTCGTCGCTGATTTCACTGTCGTAGACGAATTCAAATTTGAAAAAGTTTTTCATAAACGCCACATCTTCGAGGATTTGAGCCAGACTGAATTGAAAAGTCTGTTGTGCCAAAATAGATGTGGAAACATAGGCGGCAGGGAGGAAAAAATGAACGGCATTGTTTTTGTAATATTCGAGGGTGAGGCGCTTGCTGTCTTCCAACGTGTAGACTTCTTCTTCAAGGTCATCATCCTCATCCTTAAGCTTCCCGACGAGTTTGCTGCGCTCAAGGTCAGCCAGTGTTTCCCCGATGACCAGGTCGTAGTTGCTGAGTGTTCTGGAAAATCTGACATTTCTCACCATCAAATAGTCATAAAAGACTTTGCATGTCTCTCTGAATTCGGCCATGGAAATGCCATGTCGTGGGGTGCTCAGCAGTGCCGCGGCGACCAAAGCATGAGGAGTCACCAAAGACGCATGGTTGATGCTGTTAATGATCCGATAGGCAAAGTCCCGATACATCGTATGGCGCTCTTTTGGGTGCATTTTCCCGATCTGCAGGTGAAATCTCTCAAGGTAACGCTGCAATGACAGGGGTTCGGCAAACTGCACATATACCCGCCCGTAACGTTTTTTCAAAAAGCGTCTGGCCCGGACAAGCTGTCCAATATTTTCGCTAACCTTGGCTCCTCCGGAAACCTCCTTCAGGTAAGATTCCTCCTCAAGGATGCGATCGTAGCAGATCGAAGTGGGTACGAATACCAGGTCGTCGCAAAAACCCTCCTCCACAGCCTGAATCAGAATTGCGAGGAGTCCAAGCTTTGGCAGGACCATTTTGCCCGTGCGGCTTCGTCCACCTTCAATAAAGAACTCTATGTTGTGACCGAGCTGCACCATGGTCTTGACATACAGGGAGAATACCTCGGCGTAGAACTTTATGCCCCTGAAGCTGCGTCGAATGAAAAATGCGCCCCCCCGGCGGAAAATAGGACCGAGCGGCCAGAATGCAAGGTTTTTCCCTGCGGCGACAAAAGGAGAGTAGAGGTTATTCCTGAACAGAATGTAGGAGAGAATCAGATAGTCGATATGACTCTTGTGGCACGGAACATAGACAAGGGTATTATTGCGAGCGGCGCGCTTGACCCTCTGGAGACTTTCGACGTCGACGTCCACGCCGTCAAAAAGGTTATTCCACATCCAGGTCAGAACCTTCTCGCCAATTTGGATGAGAGTGTAGTTGTAATTTGCCGCGATTTCATCCAGGTACTGGTCGGCTTCTTTGCGGATTTTCCAGACTTCCTGGTTGTTGGTTCGGGCACGCCGCTGCATCTGCGCTTCCAGCCGCGGGTGATGCAAAATGATTTCTTTGAGCTCGAGCTTGCTTTTAGGGCGAGGGCCAACAATGGCTCGCTTGATTTCTCCGATAGAGTCGATCAATTCACGCCTGAGCTGAAAGATTTGTTTGCGCCGCTCGGAGGATTTATCTGAAAGCTCGCCGAGAATCTCCTGCAGATTGAGGGCTTCCCCCACCTCGAGTGCGGCGCTGGAATAGCCCTTAAGAAAAGCAAAGCCTTTGCGGATTAGGCCGGGTTGCTCCTTCTGACCGAGGAAAATCTCGCTGAATGTGCGTCTTTTGCGGCCCGGGTCTCGAGTGTAGAGCAGCACGAGCGGGACGAGGAAGATGGGTTCCTTCGTGGACTTTTGCACTTCAATCAGATGTTCGACGGGATCGTTTCCTACCAGTACTGCTCGCCGATAATACCCCTTTTCTCCCAGAAGGAAAAAGAGGCCGGTTTCGCCCTTTTTGATTTTTTCCTCATAGTACCCGTTGCCATAAGGGTCGGGAAGACGTCTTTGACGAAGATAATGATACAGATGGTAAACGAGGATTTTACAGGCATACCAGCGCGGCTGCCAAAAATACGGGTGACAGTCGAAGAGGAAAGAGGGAGAGGGCAGACCCAACTGGAAGAGCCGAAGGCTCAGATAAACAAAGTCCAGCTGGGAGCGATATTCAAAAGCATATACAATGTGACCTTGTTGTGCCAATTCTTCGATCTGAAGCTGCTGGTCCTCCGGCATCGCGGTTTTAGTGATCAGACGTTCAAACCAACTTCGGAGAAGAAAAGAAGGCCTTTTATCTACTGCGTATCCGTAGGGATCTCGCTTGATTGTAAACGCACTCTTATACTTTACCTTCGACCACCATCTTTTCATAAATTATTGTTTCCCCCTATCCGCCTGAAAAAAGCGACAGCAACACAACAAATTAAACTAACAAAAATAGGGCGAGAAGGCCAAAGTTTTTTGACTCATCGCGGATTCGCGTGTTCTACGTACCCCGTTCGTGCTGAGGTATCGAAGCATGAGGTATCGAAGCACGAGCGGATGCTTCGGCCCTCTTCGGTACCCCAGGAGAGGCTTCGATACCTCAGGGCGAACGGCTGATGAGCGACACGATCTCTAATCCGCGATGAGCCGGTTTTTTCCGAGCAGCAGCCAGACGATTGTTTGCTTAGAAATAATATCGAGAATCTGCTATATGAATTTGGGATGTGTTTCGTCCTTTCGCGCTTTCGTGATTCATTATTGGACAAGAGATGCTGAGCGAGCTTGTTGTTCATAATTTGGCTATCATAAGACATCTGGAAGTCTCATTCGGGCACGGGCTAAATATTGTCTCCGGTGAAACGGGCGCTGGAAAATCTATCCTGGTCGGAGCGGTCAATCTTGTACTGGGCAGTCGTGCCTCGCAGGAGCTAATTCGCTCTGGTGCCAAGGAAGCAGCGGTAGAAGCGGCATTTCATCTCCCCCGTCAGCACACCTTGGTGAGCCGCCTGAGCGAATTGGGTTGCGACTTCACCGGTGAATTGGTTGTTCTGCGCACTATTAACCGCAATGGGCGCAGTCGAATATTCGTCAACGATCAACTGGTTACTCTCCAGCAATTTCAACGAATGACAGGCTTTCTAGCGTCAATTTCGGGTCAACACGAACATCAATCGCTTTTGAATCCAGACTTGCATCTCGGTCTGTTGGACGCCTTCGGCGATTTCGAGGACCTGTGCCGGAAGGTAGCGGGACTTTTCCAGTCTTGGTCACAGGCTCGTGACGAGCTTCGCAGGCTAAAGTTATCCAAGCAGGAAAAGGCTGACCAGCTGGACTGGATGCGCTTTCAGCTGCAAGAACTGGAAGCAGCGGAACTGATAGCAGATGAAGATGAGGCGTTGGCGCAAGAGATTACGATTATTAAACATGCTGCAACGCTACATGATGCCGCACAGAGCTCTTTCCAGACAATCTACGCCGATCGAAATGCCATTTTGGGGCAGCTCTCAAGTGTAGAGAAGCAGTTGGAAATTCTTGCAAACATTGATCACAAACAGGAGTCCTTACTGAGTCACCTGGAACAGGCTCGCATTCACCTGGAGGAACTGGCTCACTCTCTGCAAAAGTATGCTTCCGGAATTAAATTCGATCCCCAAAGACTTTCCGCCATAGAGGAAAGACTGGCACTATTGCACCGGTTGGGGAAAAAATACGGAGGCAATGTGGCAGAGATGCTGAGCCGCCGAGATGATCTCCGCCAAGCCCTGGAGCAAGATGAGCAACTGGATTTACTTGAGGATCGGCTGGATAAGGATCTGCTTCGTCTGCGCGATGAATATCTTGAGAAAGCGAAGGAGCTTTCGAAGAAAAGACACGAAGCGGCCACTCAACTGGCTCGCGAAGTCGAAAACGTCCTGGCAGCTTTGGATATGGACCGGGCAAAATTTGCCGTGCAATTCGAGGATGATGCCAAAGAGGGGAAAACTGTAGAAGCCAACTTTTCGGCTGCGGGAATAGATCGGCTTCAATTTTTGCTCTCTGCCAATCCCGGTGAAGAATTGAAACCATTGGTCAAGGTAGCATCGGGAGGTGAGCTTTCGCGCATTCTGCTTGCTTTGAAGACCCTTCTCAGCCGGCAGGGGGAAGCGGAAACGCTCATCTTCGATGAAGTGGATGCGGGTGTCGGTGGGCGCACTGCGGAACTGGTCGGACGGCAGCTCAAAAACCTGGCGGAAAAGCATCAGGTGATCTGTATCACTCATCTGCCCCAGATAGCCTGTTACGGCGCAAGCCATTACAAGGTCGCCAAAGAGGCCAAGGGAGATGAAACGATAACGAGTATCAGTTCTCTATCACACGAAGAAAGAATTGAGGAGCTGGCCCGCATGCTGGGTGGTATTTCCGTCTCCGACAAGAGTCGCGCTCAAGCCGTTGAATTTTTGCATCGTGCCCGGCTAAAGGAATAACCTGACAAGGTCATAGCACTGAGAGAGGCGGAGTCCAAAGTCGAAACAGAGCTTAGACACCTCAAGAGGGTGGTGGAGCTTGCGGCCGTTTGGAAGTCCCTCTTGTACTATTTCCCATGGCAGATCGGCCTTCATAGCAAGCCCTTTAAGTCAAGGTCGGCCAGGATTGCGTAAATGTCTAGCCCCGCCTGTCTAAATCCTTCCAGGCCGTACACCATGTTTGCTTCGATCACGTAGTACTTCTGTTCATGCAGACAGATATCAAGTCCAACTTCTCCGAAATTACAGCGTCTCACAACATCCAGCGCAAACTCCAGTGCAATGTCCGGAATATCCAGGTACGAAATGCGAGCGCCCTGAGCCACATTGTTTCGGAAATTGCCGGGTTGCTGAATTCGCCAGTAGCTATGCACCACCTGGCCGGCGATTACGACCACTCTGAGATCTCGATCGATCGGCAAGTATTGCTGGATGTACGCGGGTTGATGCTGCTTCAGATAGGCCGCCAGCTCATTCACTGTCAGTAAGAGCCACACCCCCGAGCCCTGGGAAGAGCCCACAGGTGTCTTTGCAACGAAAGGGAAATCGAAGTCCTGCAGAATGCGAGCGAGACGGCCTCGCCCGTAATACAATCGCGTGCGGGGATGGGGAACGCCGCGCAACTGAAATAATGCACTCTGACGAATCTTGTTACCCATGAGCCGATAAAAGTTCGAGGGAAAAACCCTCTTGCCGAGCGACTGGAACAGGTCTTCATATATCGCGCTTGGATAATAAACTTCCTCGGCCCCTCGCATAGCTTCCTTAGTTGCAGCAGGATAGTCATTCCAATTCGGGTAAGTCCCGACACAACGAAAAGAAGCACTGGTGCGAAGCCTTTTCCCAAGAGAAATCTTCATATTCTCCTCATTCTTGCCTGAAAACACACATATTATACATCAATCGCCCGTGATTTTTTCACTTATTGACAATGTTGCCCCTTGTTTTATAATGACCACCTGGTCATTTTAGAATATCCTTTTTGTCAACCTAATCGTAGCAACATGATTGGCGATGATACCTCGAGAGACATATAAGAACCTCGAAAGTGACAAGCAGCAGAGAATCCTGGAAGCGGCCATTGAAGAGTTTGCCTCCCATGGTTTTCGCCAGGCCAGCATGAATCGTATGGTGCAGAAACTGTCTATCGCCAAAGGCTCCTTATTCCAATATTTCATAAACAAAGAAGGCCTGTTTCAGGTCATTTTTGATCATGCGGTGGAATTAGTCAGGCGATCCCTGCGGCAAGTCAAACGGGAGACCGCGGAGCACGATTTTTTTGAGCGCATCAGGCAGAGTCTGTTTGCCGGAATACGGTTCATACAAAAACACCCGAAAATTTATCGCATTTATCTAAAAATGATTTTCCAGGAAGACTTCCCTCTGCGCACCGAATTTCTTCAACAAGTGCATCTTTTTTCCAGTGAATACCTTCGGCCACAAGTAGAAAAAGGTATAGCCGATGGCGACCTGCGTGCGGATCTCAATGTGAGCATGACTGTGTTTTTTCTTGATGCATTGATGGATCGATTTCTGCAAGCATACTGTGTCTCTTTTTTGGATGCAGGCGCCGGACTTTATGATGCGCCCGAAGGCGAAATTCGACAATACGTGGAAGAATTGGTCGAGCTAATCCGCAATGGAACAAGCGCCAAGTCTGAAGGGGAGAGGTTGATGGGTCAAACGGCTGAAGAATTCGAGCTGCCGTTGGCGCTTGGTATGGAACGTAAAGGCAAATAGCGCGGCGCTGTTCAATGGACCAGACAGGATGTTGCGAACAATGCTGAATTATTCTTGGTATAGAAAACTTGAGCTGGAAGATGTGTGTAAGAAAATAGAGGCCAGGGAGAGGCTTACACTGGAAGACGGTGAGCGCCTTTTCGCCTGCCCGGATCTGTTGGCTGTCGGCGCATTAGCCCATCAGGTGAGGGCTCGCCTGCACGGCAACCTCGCCTATTACGTAATGAACCAACATATCAACTATTCAAACATCTGCGTCAACGGGTGCAAATTTTGTGCATTCGGGCGGGAAAGGGGCGATCCGCTGGCTTTTCAGTTGAGTCTGAATGAGGTCGCCCGTAAGATCAAAGATGGTCTGAGCACCCTCATCACTGAAGTGCATATGGTTGGTGGATGTCATCCGGACCTGCCGCTTTCATACTTTGAGGATGTTGTTAAAGAGATTAAGGCAGTAAGACCCGATGTTCTGATTAAAGCCTTCACGGTAGTGGAGATTGCTCATTTTGCGAAATTGGAAGGATGCAGCACCCGCGAGGTGCTCACTCGATTGCGTTCGGCCGGTGTGGACATGCTGCCGGGGGGAGGGGCGGAGATTTTCAGCCCAAGAATTCGCGCCCTGCTCTGCCCTGCGAAATTGAGTGGTGAAGGCTGGCTGAATGTCGCTCGAGAGGCTCACCAGCTTGGGATCAAGTCCAATGCCACGATGTTGTACGGGCACCTGGAGACACACCGGGAGAGGCTGAGTCACATGCTCGCCTTGAGGAATTTGCAGGATGAAACCAATGGTTTTGTCTGCTTTATTCCTCTACCGTTTCAGCCGATGAACACTAAAATTGAGGGCGCTGAGCCTACTACCGGTGTTGAAGACCTGAAGACTATGGCGGTCAGCCGCTTGATGTTGGATAACATTCCTCATCTAAAAGCCTATTGGGTGATGCTCACCGTTAAATTGGCGCAGGTGGCGCTTAATTTTGGGGCTGATGACTTTGATGGGACGATCATAGAGGAGAAGATCGGGCACATGGCCGGAGCGGAGTCGGAACAGGCTCTCACCAGGTCTGAGTTGGAGAGGACCATTCGAGAAGCCGGTTTCGAGCCCGTAGAACGGAATTGTTATTTCCAAAGGGTCTCAAATTATTAATCATTGCGGGTTCTTCAGCCTTTGTTGAATCAAGTCAATACGATGCAGAGAATGGTCGACAATATGAAGATTGGCAGGCGCCTCAATTTTGAAGAAGCGTGGAAGCTCTATGAAGAAGGAGAGTTTCATTCGTTAGGGCATTGGGCGCACCAGGTGCGCCTGCATAAATGCCCTGCGGATTATGTCAGCTATGTGGTCGATCGGAATATCAACTACTCCAACATTTGCGTTTGCGCGTGCCGGTTTTGTGCTTTCTATCGAGCTCCCGATCACGCCGACGGGTATGTTTTAAGTCATGAGGAGCTGGGCAACAAAATAGAAGAGACGCTCTCTCTGGGAGGAACCCAGATATTGATGCAAGGGGGGCATCATCCGGATCTTCCCCTATCTTTCTATGAAGAGATGTTAAGTTTTATCAAGAGTCGATATCCTATTCACATTCATGCCTTTTCTCCACCGGAGATAGTTCATTTCAGCAAACTTGAAAATATCAGTTCCGCCCATGTGATAGCCAAGCTGAGGGCCGCCGGCTTGGACTCGATACCCGGTGGAGGAGCGGAAATTCTGGTCGATTCGGTGAGGAGCCGGGTTTCTCCCAACAAGTGTTCGGCCGGGGAATGGCTGGATGTCATGGAGCAGGCTCACAAGCAAGGCATGCGGACCACTGCAACGATGATGTTCGGCCATCTGGAACATCCAAAGGATCGGCTGCAGCATCTTTTTGCTTTGCGGGATCTGCAAGATCGCACGGGAGGATTCACGGCTTTTATCCCCTGGGCCTTTCAATCCAAAAACACCGCCATCCACCGGTCCCCGGAAACCGCCGTCTCTTATTTGAGGTTGCTGGCAATCTCGCGGTTGGTGTTGGACAATTTCGACAATATACAGGCTTCCTGGGTCACAATGGGACCCAAGGTTGCACAGGTTGCATTGCATTTTGGCGCCAACGATTTCGGTTCCACGATGATTGAAGAGAATGTGGTGGCTGCAGCCGGGGTCAGTTTCCGTCTGTCTACTGAAGAGATTCGACGAATAATCCAGACTGCCGGATTCAAGCCCAGACAGAGGACTATGGCCTATCAATGGGTGAACCCAAAAGAGTAGTCATTGCCTGAAAATGCGATGCGGATCTTGGTTGGTGACGTGAGAGAATCTGCCCGTTCATTGGTGGTACATCGGGCTGCGTGGGTCGTCCCGGTGAGTCGTCCGCCAATTGACGATGGGGCGGTCGTGACGAATGGCGATGCCATTGTGGAAGTGGGCAAGTACCGTGACCTCAAGTCGTCCAAAACAGCCGCTGTGGAGCTCATCGATCATGGAATAGCAGCGCTTATGCCTTGCCTGGTTAATGCGCATACCCATTTGGAGCTCTCATTCATGCAAGGAAAGATTCCCTTGCCCCAAGCCGGGTTTTCTGCATGGCTGGACGAGGTATTCTCCCATAGAGCATCGAGCAGCCGGCGGGATGAGGTGACAGGCTTTTCGCAAGGCCAAAGACAGTTGTTAGGGAGCGGAACTGGTTTATACGGAGATATCACCAACGGGGCTTGTCTGTTCCCGGAATGTGAGGATGCCTTCCCAGTTCGGCAGACTTTTCTGGAGGTGCTCGGTTTTGACCAACTTGATCTGAGATTTGCGGTTGGATCAAGTGGATTGGGCGCCGTCGGCAGCCATGCCGGCAAGATCGGCATCGCTGCCCATGCCTGTTATTCGACATCTGCTGCACTTATTCAGCAGGCAAAGGGATGGTGCCGTGATAGAAATCTGCCGTTCAGCATTCATGTCGCAGAACATCCTGCTGAAATAGAATTTTTGCAGAACGGCAGTGGATACTGCCGTGCTCTGCTGGAGAGCCTGGGTAAATGGATTCCTGATTGGACTCCCCCGGGAAAGACTCCTGTTGCATACCTCGACGCTTTAGGGATTTTGGATGCAGAGACCATTTTGGTACATGCGGTGCACATGCAGGACTCCGACTGGCACACTGTGCGACAGAGAAATTGTTCGGTCTGCTTTTGCCCGCGCAGCAATCAGAATTTGAATGTCGGCCGACCTGCCATGGAAAAAGGTATGCACCTGGGAGCTCGGACTTGCCTTGGCACGGATAGCCTGGCCAGCAATGAGGATTTAAACCTTTTTGCAGAGGCTTATCACGTCCTCAATCATTATCCCGACCTTTCACCCGAGGCCGTGCTTTTCATGGCGACCATGGGAGGAGCAAAGGCGCTTCAGCGGGATGACCGGTTTGGAACCCTGGAGTGCGGCAAACAGGCTGCTTTTTTGTCCGTATCTTTTACGCATCTACCGTCGTTATCTCAGTTGAGTGAAGAAATCATCTCTCGTGGGAATCAAGGAGAATGGAAGTGGGTCTATTATCCTCAGAGCAATTGAAGTTGGGAAAAATCGGCTTTTTGAATGTTCTCCCGATATATTATCCTCTTGAATCAGGATTCATCTCTCATCCGTTCCGCATCGTTTCCGGTACGCCTGCCCATTTGAATCAGTTGATGGCTCACGGGGATCTTGATTTGAGCGTTGTTTCTTCTATTGAATATGCTCGCCACCGGGAACGTTATTACGTTCTGCCCGATCTCTCAATAAGCTGTCGTGGTGTCGTGAAGAGTGTCCTTCTGCTAAGCCAAATTCCCGTTCCTGAATTGAGCGGAAAAGAAATTCTGGTCAGTGCCCAGTCCCACACGTCGATAGCATTGCTGAAAATCCTTTTCTCGGTTCATTTGGGCTCAAACGTTACCTGCATATCCGGTAACTGTTCCGATGCCCTAACCAGCGGAGAGCTCCCGACCGCTTTTCTGGCCATTGGTGATGAAGCGCTTCGCTTACGGAATCACGATCTTTACCCTTACCGATGGGACTTGGGGGAAGCCTGGCATTCCTGGACAGGATTTCCTTTCGTGTTTGCTTTGTGGGTGATTCAAAGAAAAGCCGTGGAGAAGTGGAACGGTTCCTTGCAGAGAGCGGTTGAGACGCTGCTGGCTGCCAAGCAGTGGGGTGCCGATCATCGACAAGTAATTTGCGTGGAAGCCGCCAAAAAGAGGCTTCTGAGCCGTGTTGAGTTGCAAGAATATTACCACTGCCTGGATTTCAATCTGGACAGCACTCAGCAAAATGGCTTGAGGTTTTTCTACGAGCATCTGGCAAACATTGGCGAAATTCCCACGGTACCGCGATTGGAAATCTTTTCACCTCTTGCTTGCGTGGCTTAGGAGTGAACCAAAAACATGTCTCCCGTTGCGATCCACCGCTCCCGTCAACTCCGCAAAGAGTCAGAGCCCTCATTTTTTAAACTGTACCAGTCGGCAGCAATGTCACCTTGAGCTTGTCGAAAGGTTGCCGGCACGCGCTTCGACAAGCCTTCGGCATAAGAGTTCGACTGAACTCACGCCGAAGGCTCAGTCGAACGCTCGGCGTGACAGTTTGAACGACTAATTCCAAG
>Ga0068712_1001601_pt1 | contig 30802 bp, 23 predicted proteins | sample MTBAKSrepl1MetaG_FD_62987 | JGI IMG/M metagenome (GOLD analysis project Ga0068712, IMG submission 62987) | Enrichment culture microbial communities from Arthur Kill intertidal strait, New Jersey, USA, that are MTBE-degrading - MTBE-AKS1... | ecosystem: Environmental > Aquatic > Marine >... | reverse complement strand
CATTCCTTGCGCTCGGTCGGTCCCTGCTTTGTACACGCGCATAGTTCACTCTCGCAATGGTGGCTCAATCAGATGATCGCCTGTACAATATACATTATCGTCGAATACTTTCACAGTCTCTTCACTCTACCCACCCTACCGCGCTAATCCGCAGATTCTTGGACGCGGAGAAACTTTCCTGCGGTGGAACCAAATCGATGTTGAACGTTTCCCAAATGAATTAATTCGCTTAGTACTATATGCCCCTGGGCTCAAAGTGTCTTATCTCTTCATTCTGTGACTTGACCACTTAATCCAGGATTTTTGCTAGTTTTAGGGCATTTCCCGATTTATAAGAGAAATTGTCATAGCCATTAGAGACTCCATACTGTATCTTCGATAAAACTTATTAAAAGCAATGTAAAAAATATATGCAATAAATCCAGATGAAATTGGCAAAATAAATGAAAGACCCAAACTTAATCTGCTTGCAACTATGTGCCAAACAAATAACCAGAAAAGTAGCACGAAAATAAAAGAGATCGTTCTTGTAAACCCATATAATGCAACATAATTTTGCATCTTTGGGTTATGGTATGGGGCATTTTCTAATGCGTAGTGGTAGCAAAGCCGAAAATAATCTTTTTTCGAGTACCATTCGTCATCCTGAATAAAATCATCAAAATCAAACATGCAGTATAATTTTGCGATAGTTTTCTTAACTACTTCAATGGAACCATCGCCAATTTGCTTTATATAAAATTGTCTAAAATTAAAAGAAGCTCCCAAAATAAAATCAAAAAAAGCTATTGGGAAAATTATGCAGGCAATAAAAATACGCACTAAAATGTTACTAATTTTATGTTCGTCGTAGCTAAAATAGCCTGCTGGCGGTAATCCAAGTAGATATTTAGAAGGGTAACCGTGTGTCCATATAGAATACTTTTCGATTACAATTGATGAAACGAAGCTCAGCAAATGTCCTAGTATATAGGCAGCCATGATGAACGGTAAATATGAATCTTTTCCGATCAAGTTGAAGGTGTCTGCCAGAGATTGGTAATCGAAAGACTTATGAGTGGCGTGGAAATAGGCAAAAAGAATGCTATAAAGCGTGACTGCCCCAGGTATAAAATAGCCAAGAAAATCATATAACGAGAAAGGATTTTGACGAGACATAGGCTGTCACCCATATTAAACTAAATATTGCTTTATTAATGTGCCTGCACCACTAACCATGATAAGTCGTTTAAACACATTAATTAAGCCATGTTATTTCTTGTTTTGGTATATTATATATTAACACCAAAGTCACTCGATAATTTCTAAATATCCCATTCCATTGACAAGCCACTGAGTTTGGAGGGATCGACAAATCGGTCACTGAGATCCTCACGTTTTTGTCTCAAGGACAGGAGGACTTTCACTTAAAGAAAGGGGGTCGAAAGAGGGTCAAGTCTTCTCTTGACTCTTAATCTCAGGTCATAGTTATTAAAGGACACTCCTCACCTGGGTAAAGAAGGCGCTTATGAAAAAGCAACGCTCCACAATCACTACCCAAAGTCCACGCCTTCTCATGCGGAAAGACACGGACCACAGTTTCCGTTTTATACGGACTGCAAACTTATTGTTCGACGGACATCGTGAAATGATGGATCAAAACCATACAATCAGGGCTGTTTTACCCGCCGACGCGGCGGAAATCGCTCAAATCTACAATCATTACATAACGCATACAACAGTAAGTTTTGAAGAGGCCGTTGTATCCGCTGACGTTATAACCGAACGTATTAGGGAGGTCCGGCTATCCCCATTACCATGGTTCGTGGCTGAACAAGACGGCGAAATAGTGGGATACGCCTATGCGACGCAATGGAAGGGCCGATCCGCGTACCGATTTTCAAAGGAAGTGACGGTTTATGTGAGCCCGGCTCATGTGGGAAAAGGCATCGGATTCGGCCTATACGGCAAGCTTCTTCCCGATCTGAAATCCCGGGGAATCCATGCGGCCATTGGCGTAATAGCTCTTCCCAATGACGCCAGTGTCAGACTGCATGAAAAAATGGGTTTCCTGAAGGTGGCTCATTATAAGGAAGTCGGGTTTAAATTTAACCGGTGGATCGATGTCGGACATTGGCAACGAATTCTGTAACTTGTCGAACCCTGGCGCAAATCATTGACTATCATTCCCCGTAATCGTCAGCTCTATTATTCTCTTCTCCGGCTCAATGGCGCTCGTTTACCATAACTCAAGAATCGCCGGGTTATGAAGAGCGCTCTCAATTCGTGAGCTTATCGTTGAACATAATCGAAGCAATCAGATTTTAACACCTCGTCGCTTCGCGATCTGGACAATACATTGTCCTGGCTAACCTTTTCCATTTGCCTAAACATAACGGTTTGACTGTATGTACGCTTATTTCTACGGTTATTATTCAGTATATACTCTCATCAATGTGTTTTAGCACTTCAGATCATCCTCTTTAAGCAGTACTACAACCCATACATAATTCGCCTAGTAACGCAATAATACGGCTATTAAATGCATAGTTGCCGTAACTAGGCAATTTTTTCCCACTGCGTTCCTTCCGACATGCATATTTTTCCCATGTAACCTTTTATTACTGTTTGCGCACATTCCTGGTGAAACGCAACGAAACCGCCATTGCGGAAACAACTGTATCAGGCATTCGGAAAGGAGGGCACAATCATGTACATCAATTCGATCAATCAGCAATACGGGCTTTACGGCGCCATGGGACAGTCCAACGCCCGCCCGAATCAGATCCAGACTATGAACACGTCCGGCCAAATGGGTCCACAGGCGGCGTCCGGCTTCATGGGAGGCGGAGGCGGCCAGGTAACAGCGGCTCATGGGAACAACATGAGTTCCGTGTGGGTGGACCTCCAAACGGGGGCTTCGACGTCCACGGACCAGGAAGCCTTTGCCGAAGAAATGCTGGCTAACGCCCAGGAAAAGTTCGCCGAAATCGACACCGACGGCGACGGCGCGATCAGTGAGGACGAGTTCACCGCCGAAATCCAGAGCCGGATCGACGCCATGACCGAAAACGAGGAATCCGCCGAAACCGATTCCACCGACGGAGAAGACTTCGCCGCCGAGATGTTGGCCAACGCGTCGGATAAATTCACCGAACTGGACACCGACGGCGACGGGACGGTCAGCGAGGACGAATTCACCGCCGAGATCCAGAGCCGGATTGACGCCATGGCCGAAAACGAAGAGTCCGATGAAACAGACTCCACCGATGAAGACGCCTTCGCCGAGGAAATGCTGGCCAACGCCCAGCAGACCTTCACCGAACTGGACACCGATGGCGATGGGACGGTCAGCGAGGACGAATTCACCGCCGGGGTGCAGAGCATGATCGACTCCATGGCCGCAAACGAGGAATCGACCGAAGCTGACTCCACCGACGAAGAAGACTTCGCCGCGGAAATGTTGGCCAACGCCTCGGATAAATTCGCCGAATTGGACACCGACGGCGACGGGACGGTCAGCGAGGACGAGTTCACCGCCGAGATTCAGAGCCGGATCGACGCCATGGCTGAAAACGAGGAATCCACCGAATCCGACTCCACCGACGAAGAAGCCTTCGCCGCCGAGATGCTGGCCAACGCGCAGGAAACTTTCACCGAAATGGACACCGACGGTGACGGGACCCTGACCGAGGATGAGTTCCTCACCGCAATTGAAGACATGCTGGAGGCCATGCGCGAGCAGCGGCAGCAGGATCAAATCTTCGCCTATGGGAGAATGGGCGCGTCAGGCCAGGGGCAGTCGCCCTTTTCCGACCCGAACCAGAACAATGGAGGCGGCTTCCGCGCCATTAATTTCGCCGCGTAGATACCGTGACGCGTCACTGGTGAAAACCGGATTCATAAGACCCGACCTACAAAACGCCACGGTTAATGTAAGGGGCGTGTGTCGCCGGGAAAAGGAGTAAGAGGAAATGTCCGTTAGCGCCGTCAACTCAGCCGTTGCCGATACCACCAGCGCCACCGCGTACGCGGGATATTCGCTGTCCATAGAGGACTTCTATACCCTGTTGATTACCGAGCTGCAGTATCAGGACCCCACGGACCCGGTGGATAACGATGAGATGATATCGCAGATAACCGGCTACAGCCAATTGGAAGCGCTGGACTCCATCTCCGAGGGCATGGACGCGTTGCTGTTGTATCAGCAGTCCCTGAACAGCGCTCAGGCCGTCTCGTTCATCGGCAAAACCGTAACCGCCGAAACCAATGAACTGGCCGTAAGCAATCAGTCTTCCAACGATATCAAGTTCGAGTTGGAGGGAGACGCGAGCAAAGTAGCCATATCCATTTACGACTCGGAGGGCGAGCTGGTACGGGAGATCGACGCCGGATCATTGGCCGAAGGGGAACACTCCCTTACCTGGGATTGCCTGGACGATGACGGGAACGCGCTGGACGACGGCTCCTACAGTTTTGAGGTGGAAGCCACGGACGCGGAGGGGGAAACGGTGGGCTACACGGCGTCGACAACCTCCGTGGTCCAAGGCGTGTCATTCGAGAGCGGCGTGGCCTATCTGAAACTGGCCAACGGCGCCAGTGTGTCGCTTTCAAGCGTAACGGACATATCCGGTTCATGAAACAACCATTATCCAGGGCGGTTAAGGGCTGAAATTGTTTCAGGTAAAAAACGGAGAGTAAAATGATCGGCTCATTATACAGCAGCATTACGGGTCTCAGTTCCAACAGCACCGCTTTGTCGGTGATCGGAGACAACATCGCCAACGTTAATACAACCTCGTTCAAGTCGTCGAGCGTATCGTTCAGCAATGTGTTGAGCGAATCCTCGACCGGTTCCAGCGGCAGTGAGGTCGGCAAGGGTGTTGAGGTGTTGAGCATTAACGCGGACTGGGCGCAGGGAATCATACAGGGCACCGGCAACGACACGGACCTGGCCATTAACGGCGACGGCTTCTTCATGCTCAAGAACGAGTGGGGAGAGGTTTATTATACGCGCGCCGGACAATTCAGTTTCGATAAGGACGATTACATGGTCAACGCCGATGGTATGTACGTACAGGCGTATGATGTGCTGGGGACCAATGACGACGGTTCGCTGGATCTTGGATCGATCACGAACATTAACATTTCCGGGTTAAGTTCGGCTCCCGTGGCCACCGATGAGATTTCCACGTGCGTCAATCTCAACGCCAGCACGGATGTCGGCGACACGTTCAGTACCACGCTTTCCGTCTATGATTCGCTGGGATGCTCGAACCCCATCACCATGACGTTCACCCGCACGGCCACGGGCTGGGACTGGGAGGCGTCGTGGTCCGCCGATGTCTCCGCCGACGCTCCCATAACCGGGAGCATGGAATTCGATTCGGACGGCAACCTCACCAGCCCCGCCACGGACCCGGTAATCAGCATTACCGGCCTGGAAACCGGGGCTTCGGACCTCAACATAACCTGGGACCTTGTCGACGACAGCGGGGTTTCCAACGGCAACATTACCGGGTACTCCTACGCGTCCGTCACCACATCCACCAACCAGAACGGTTCGCCCGCCGGCTCCCTTGAAGGGGTTTCCGTCGATGAGTCCGGCGTCGTCTACGGGGAGTTTACCAACGGCGAACTGACACCGTTGTATCAACTGGTGGTGGCCGACTTTTCCAACGTCTCCGGTTTGAACAATCTGGGGAACAATCTGTATGAGGAAACGGTCGTTTCGGGCGATGTGGTCCTGGGAACAGCCGGGACCGGCGGGTTCGGGGCCATCACCCCCGAATCTTTGGAGATGTCCAATGTGGACATGACCGTGGAGCTGGTAAACATGATCACGGTGCAGAGCGCGTATGAGGCCAACGCCAAGGTCATTCAGACCAGCGAGGAAATGCTGGACACACTCATTGACCTGAAACGGTAACCGGAGAGCCCGACCATGAGCGGTATCTATGGAATCATGTACACCGGAAGAAGCGCGCTTCTGGCAGCTCAGGCGGCCATAAGCGCAACCGGTAACAATATAGCCAACGCTGACACCGAGGGGTATTCCCGTCAGACGGTGGTCACCTCCGCCAGCGATCCGTTTAAAACCACCTACGGCCTCATCGGTACGGGCGTGGACGTGAGCGCGGTAACCAGGGCGCAGGACACCTTTCTGGAAAAACAGATCGTGGCCGAAAACGAGAATCTTGGCCGATGGGACGCCCTGTCCCAGGCGCTCAGCCTGGTTGAAACCGTATTCAGCGAAGACGACGATTATGGTTTGAACGCGGCCTTGAGCGCCTTCTGGAACGGATCGCAGGACCTGGCCGATAATCCGGACGGCGACACGGAGCGATCGGCGCTTATTTCCAGCGCTCAAAACCTGGCGGACACCTTCACCGGCATGAGCTCCAGCCTGCGGGAAATTCAGCGCGACATAGAAACCAGCGTCGACGGCGTGGTTGAGGATATCAACGATATGGCCGGGCGGATCGCCGACCTCAATCAACAGATAGCCCGGGCCGAAAGAGACGGCCAGTCGGCAAACACTTACCGGGACAGCCGGGACGCGCTGCTGGAGGAACTCTCCCAACTGATCGACGTAAACTACTATGAGACCGACAACGGCATGGTGACCGTCCAGGTGGCGGGCGGCGCCAATCTGGTGGAAGGGACTACCGCCTCGTCCCTGTCCGCCGAAGTGGATTCTTTCACCGGCGATCTGGCAATAACCCTGACCGGAAGCGACGGCGGGGAGGCGGATATCACCGATAAGATCACGGGTGGAGAGCTGAAAGGATGGATTGAGGCCAGAGACGAGCATGTGGCGGGCTATCTTGACAGTCTTGATGAACTGGCCGCCGCCATCATGAGTGAGGTGAACGCGCTCCACGCCAGTGGGTACGGCCTGGACGGCTCCACCGGATACGCCTTGTTCACCGGCTCGTCCGCGGTGGACATGGCCGTGAACCAGGACCTGATCGATGACCATGCCCTGATCGCCGCCTCGGCCACCAGCGACGGGGTCCCCGGCGACAACGGAACCGCGCTGGCCATAGCCGCGCTGGGAGAAGCGTTGGTCATGGATGGCGGCGAGTCAACCTTTGCCGGTTATTACAGTTCGCTGGTCGGCGAAGTGGGAAGCGCGGTGGAGACCGCGGAGAGCAATGTGGACTATTACACCGACGTGGCGGCTTCTTTGGACAACCTGAAGCAGTCCATTACCGGAGTTTCCATAGATGAAGAGACGGTCAATCTGGTGATGCTGCAAAGCGCGTATGACGCGGCCGCGAAGATAATCAATATCGTCGATGAAATGCTGAACACTCTGCTGGATATCGGATGATACGCCCAGTTTCGGCCTTATATCGGCTTGTTGGAAACAAGGCGTACAGGAGAGCCCCATGCGCGTGACCTTTGGAATGATGAAAAACAATCTTATCGCCAACCTCAACAAGCAAGGCGAAAAGCTGTTGGCCTGCGAAAACAAGGCCGCGTCCGGCAAGGAAGTCATCAAGCCTTCCGACAACCCGCACGCGGCGGCGCAGATCCTGTCGTACCGCTCGACGCTGGCGTCAATCGAGCAATATCAGGGGAACATTGACACCGCGAAAATGTGGATCGAGGTATCGGACACCACATTGGACACCGTGTATTCCCTGCTGAGCGAAGTCATAGACGTGGCCGGGGATAACTATTCGGACGAAATTACCACCGCCGAATCGGCCCGGCAGTACATCGAAACGGCCTACGAGCAGATCCTCAGCCTGGCCAACTCCAAAACCTCCGGCGACTACATGTATTCGGGAAACCAGACCCGGACCGCTCCCTTTGGCAATGACATCACGCTGGACGGCGGAACTTCGGACGACATAACGTTCGGTCTCGCGGCGGACGCTTCAAACGTCACCATCGAGATCTACAACGCGGCGGGAGTTCTGGTTCGATCCATGACCGGGACCGGCGTCGCGGGGGTCAATACCGCAACCTGGGACGGACTCGACGATTTCGGGTCGCCCTGCGGCGACGGCGAATATTCCTTTATCGTCAGCGCCCAGGACGCGGGCGGCGACGTGGTCGCCGACTATCCCCTCTATCGAGGCGATGACGGCCCGCTGAGCGTACAAACGTCAAGCGGCTCGACCTTGGATATCGCCAACAACGGCGACGAGCTATTCAGCGATATCCTCAGAAATTTGAACGAGCTGATGGCCGTTTATGAAAACGGCGCTTATGACGCGTCCGACATTACCGGTTACATCGACGCGCTGCAGGCGTCCAAGGAGGATCTGGAAGCGGCCCTCTCGGAACAGGCGGTCGCCTATACCTCGCTGGAGACAAAGGAAACTGTATTCACCAAGCTGAAGGTGACCGTGGAAGACGCGTTGAGCAAGATCGAGGACGCGGATTTGACGCAAGCCGCCGTGGAGCTTGAAGCGCAGAAAACCTCCTACGAGGCGTGCATGAAGTCCGTAAGCTCCATCCTGGAAATGGGAACCCTGATAGACCGCATAGCCTGATCCGTGGAAGGCCTCCATGCAATCCTCAGGAGCCGGCGCGGATACAAGCCCGGCCTGCGGGAATTCAAGCCAACGCGTTATAGATTTCCGGACGCGACCGCCAAATCGTGGAGAGCCTGCACCGCACCTCTCTTGCTGGCGCCGATTCCCTGAACGCCATTTTGAGCTAACTGTTTTAGATGGGAATGGACCCCGTCTATGGTCGAATCGGGCAAACCTTCCTTCTCCATGAGCGCCTCGAGCGTTTTGATTCTTTGAAGCTCGCTCCCAAAAATCCTGAGGCGTTCCTTATCCGAAAAAGCGCGTGATTTTAGCATCTTATTGCACTGCAGAATATAAGTCTCCACCTGTTGAACGGACGCGTTCAGTTCTTCCGGATTGGATACGGAGAGCTTGCTGTCCACATACTGGGCGTTCATTTCCATACCGGCGAACGCTTCACGCGCCTGCTGATTTTGCCAGAAGGAGCCGACGATAACGAGCAGAAAAAACAGAGCGCCGACGGCGCATGAACCAATTTTCATACCGGCGTTTGTGGAATAGCGGTTGGGGAACATCAAAAGCGCCGCCAACCCGAAAATACTGAACATTCCCAACAATCCAAAGGCCTTATGGTAGCCTCTGCTTGCGGAAAAATGCACGCATCCCCAGGTGAATAAAATCAATCCTCCCAGCAGAACAAAGAGCCCGAAACCGACGCCGTTCTCTCGCAAGCCATGGCCGATATACTGGAAAAAGCCACCCGCGCAGAGCAACACGATAATTTTCAGGGCGGAGTGATCCGAACCCCTGTTCTCGTTTTCAGCGCGGCCATGATTGGTAATCCGGGTGGCGGTTTCACGGCGCATGGCGCCGGGGGCCGGCCTGTTCAGGATAGCATCGGAAAAACTTCCCGACGGCTGTTGGGCGTCCGCGGCAAGCCCATTGGACTGATCGGGCTTTCTTGACCCGGCGAAATTTGGCGACGCTGTTGGCGCGGGCTCGGGCGTTTTGGCCTTGATCACCGCCGCAGCCTTTTGCGAGGACGGCTCCATGGGGAGGATCAGGCATACGGCCCCGGCTTTTGCGTACGCGTCCCGGTATCTCGCCGCCGACTCATAGCCGAGCCCTTTTTTTATGATCACCCGCTGCCCGGTGAATATTTTTTCTATCTGGGCCTTTCCCGTCTTGTGCAAAGCCGCCAGATTTTCCTTTACACGCTCTTCATCAAAACCTTCGATTATGTTTCCTTCAAAGACTACTTTGAATCCCTGCTCCGACATAGGTACACCCCGATTCCATTAGATTCAGCCTCTGTATCGGGCGTGGAAGCAAGTTTAGCGCCATTGTATTTAATCATGAAATTGCAAACACTTACCTGACGCGGGAAGAATAAAGCGGGCTTTTCCCGGACCACAAAATGTCCGGTACGCGCCAAAAAATGGAGGGAACGCGCATGGTAGGGACGCGCGGTGTTACGGGTTGTTCGGAGCCCGCGTTACTGACGCGGGTCCGCCTCGCTCCCCTTAATATAAATTGGGCCAAACCAGGCGGTGGCTTTCTCGCCGGTGTTGTCGCTGTCCGTCATGACCGCCAGCGCGCGCACCAGGGGCGGATTGAGGCCGAAACTCTTCAGGTAGTCCTCGTAAATGTTTCTACGTTCCGTAATCCACTGTCCGGCTTTGGCGTTCCCGCTTTCCACCGCGATCATCATGGCCTTGGCCCCGTGGGCGTGGGGGACGGCCCGGTTTACGGGCAACCGGTTGGCCCAGATGTAGTTGAGGGCCGGAGACTTCCAGGGTATCCAGTTCTTGAACACCACGCACAGCCTCGCCGGGTAATCGTTGCCCTCCTTTTTGGTGGCGTCCCCTTTTTCAAGCGCCTTTTCCACCTTCCAGGTCCATTCTATGATGGGCAATTCCCGCGGGTCGTATTCTATTTCATACGCCAGGCAGGAAGCCGAAGCGTCACTCTGCGCTTTCACGCAGGCTCTGCCGTCCTCGACGGCAGGTGAAAATATGGTTTCACCGTGAATCGACTTGCGCTCCCATTTGGGGCTCAACCCGTGGCTGAAATCATCGAGCACAATGACTTTGCAGTGGGAACTGGTTGGAAGGAACAGCAAAAAAATGAGCGCCAGCGCGCTCGTTGTCTTTCCGGGCCAAAGATTTCTCTGTTCTCTCGACACGGAAACCTCCTCACACCGTATTACGCGCGCCCTGCGGGGACGCGAGCTTGTCGCGCGCAAGTGTGAGGCGTTCAATCTAGCTTTTTATGAGATATTTGTAAGCGTACCATTAACCTCCGGGCGCCTATAGCGAGGCGAACGGACAGGAACCGCCGCCGTGTTTGCATTCCGTGCAGAGTTCCCTGCGCTCTCCCCTGGGCAATTTGGCGCATTCCTCGTCGGGCGCCTCGATGCTGAACGATGACATCAGTTTGCGCACGGCGCCGCCGCAGCTCGGGCATCGGACCTCCTCGCCGTGCAGCACAATTTCCTCGAACGTGTGTCCACACGTCTCACACGAGTATTCATACATGGGCATGTAACTCACCCCTTTCTTCCAAGAATATGCTACCGGCCTCGTATGCTTTTAAATAAAAAATAACATCGCGGGATTTGGTTGGCAATAGAGGCGGCTGAGGGCCCGTGCGCTGTCGAGGCGGGCCGTATCGAATCGCAAATCGGCCGTAGACGGGCCCGGACGTTTTCAGCCTTGCCTGTCCTTATTCTTTATGCGGCCGCTTCAATTGATTTCCCCAAACGGGGGATTATCTTAAAGGCAAATAATAGGATGGAAGGAGGATAATGGCTATGGAACGATCTGAAAAAAGAGTATTAACGCCAATGATTACCTCCACCCATAAGGAAGATGGCAGTGGATTACATATTGACGTGGATCTTGCCGGCGCTCCCAAGGACAGCATCGAACTGGAAATGGGTAAGGAAGGACTGTGCATTCAGGCCGAAGCCGATGATTTCCGGTATGAATCCTGTTTCCGGCTGGCTCATACGGTGAGGGCGGAGGAAGCCAGGGCGCATTTCGAATCCGGGCTACTGCGAATCGATGTGCCCTTTGAAAACACCCTGGGCGGACATAAGGTAACAATCCAATAAAAATGAAGGGCGTCCGATAAGAAATGTACCGGCGCCCGGCGCAATAAACTATAAAAAGGCGCGCGCCGCGCCTTTTTTGTTTCGCTCTCTATTGCCGTGGTTACATCCTGGCCCGCAGGGCTTCGTACGGAAATCCGGCCAATTCCACGGATCGCTGACGGCGCGCGCACTCGGGGCAGCGGAGCCGGTCGATATGGGGCACGGCTTCCGGCCCCACGCGGCGTTTCATGTGATCGATATACGCTTGCGAAGCGAAGGGCGTTCCGCAGACCGAGCACTCCAGGAGTTCCTGTTCCTTCACCACGCTCCCGGTGATGGAGGTGTACCGCGTTCCATTCTTGTCCGTCACGTTTATGGCCCCGGTCGGACAGGCCTTGGCGCACGCGCCGCACCCGATACAGCGGGTGGCCGGACGGGTGAAATCATTGAACGCCAGCCGGTCGGCGTTGGTTTCCCGCAGACGCAAAGCTTCAACTTCCAGTTCGCTGCACACGAGCTGGCATAATCCGCACCCGATACATAAATCGCAGCGCAGGCAGCGGCTGGCCTCCACCGAAGCCATATCGTCGGTAAGCCCCATCTCGATCTGGAGAAACGTGCCTTTGCGGTCTTCCACCTTACGCACCGGAATTTCAGGTCTGCGCAGGTTGGTCCGGTCAAAAGCGCTCACCGGTATGGGATCTATTTCAGCGCGCCGCCGAGCCTTTAGCCACGATTCATCCAGCGGCTCGCCGGTCAGGTAGGAATGAATGGACGCCGCCGCGCGTTTTCCGGCCTTGATGGCCTCCACCACGGTGCGCGGTCCGTGAACCACGTCCCCACCCGCGAACACACCCGCTTCCCTGGTGGCCAGAGAGACTTCGTCCGCGCAAATAAGTCCGCGCTGCACTTCCACCAGACTCCCCACCTCGACACAAGCCAGGTCGGTGGCCTGACCGATGGCCAGTATGAGATGGTCGGCGTCAAGCGACATCCGTACCTGCGGGTCGAACAAAGGGCTGAAACGCCCGCGTTCGTCGAACACCCTGGTGCAGCGCTGCGCTGAAAACACATGCTCCGGGGAGACGCTGACCGGTCCCCAGGAATTATGAATGGCCACGCCCTCATCGAGCGCGGTCTGAATTTCGTTTTCGTGCGCGGGCATTTCGCGGCGTTTCTCCAGGCACACCAGATCAACCCGGCGCCCACCCTGACGAAGCGCGGTCAACGCCACGTCAATGGCCACATTGCCGCCGCCCACCACCACGACCCGCGGTCCCACGCGCGGGTCCTGATCGTTCCGCACCTGTTTCAGGAAATCGAGGCCGCCCAGGACAAAGGGGAGGTCCCTGCCCTCGATGGGTATCATACGGGAAAGCTGCGTTCCCAGCCCCAGGAACATGGCGTCGAAGCCCAGTCCCCGCAGTTCGTCCAGATCCTTGATCTCCCGGCCGGTTTCGATGGTCACGCCAAGCTGTTTGATCACGTCCACTTCCTGGTCCAGCACGTCGCGCGGCAGGCGATAGGCGGGGATACCGTACCGCAACATGCCCCCCGCCTCTTTCTGGGCGTCGAACACCGTTACCGTGTGTCCCTTGATCGCAAGGTAGTAAGCGGTGGTAAGGCCCGCGGGCCCCGAACCGACAATGGCCACGGTTTTGCCGCTTGGGGGCTCCGGCTTGGGGTTGGGATATCCGCCGCTGCCTTCCAGCGAATGCTTTGCGCTGACGGCCTTCATGGCGCGGATATGAATGGGGGCGTCCATCTCGCCTCTCAGACAGGCGTCTTCACAAGGCGCGGGACACACCAGCCCGCAGGTGTAGTGCAAGGGGTTGTCCATGGCGATGATGCCGGAAGACCCTTCGTAGTCACGCCATCCCACCTTGGCCAGAAAACTCGGAATATCGATATTGGCCGGACAGGTCCGGTGGCACGGGGCGGGTTTTCGTTCCAGGCACTTGCCCGAGGAGCACCCTTCCCGGTGTACGTGGCGCAGCCACTGATCGCGAAAATGGGTGAGCGAACTCAGCAGCGGCCATGCCGCCGCCAGGCCCTTCGCCGCCATGGTGGCGCCGAGCGATTCCAACTCCCGCAGGTGCGAATCCCTGCCCTTTCCCACCGTGATTTCAGCGACCATGCGGGTGGCCCGCGCGATGAGCGTGCGGCTCTTCGTGTCCTGTCCGGCGGACAGCAGCCAGTATCGGTACAAGGCGCGGCGGGCCATATCCACCATGCACGTATCCGCTTCCAACAGCCAGACGGTGCTTGGGGATGGGCATACCTTGGCCACGGTCAGTTCTTCGGGGGCAAAGGCGATTTCCGCGGATTCGGGCGGCAGAAATCCGCCCATGCCGTTGTCAAAGGAAAGCGCCACCGGTTTTTCCCCCTGCTTGACGCCTCCCGCAAGCGTTTCCAGCGCGTGCCAGAACGCGCCGCCCAAAGGAACCTCGATCAGACCGGGCCTGGCCATGACCCCGCCCACGGTCAGCAGACAGGTGCCCGCCTGCCCTTCCAGACCCAGCGAGTGGTACCTGGACGCGCCCAATGAAAGCATCAGGGGAATATGATACCAGGTTTCCAGATGATGGGTGAGCAGCGTGCCCTGATCCGGTCCCATCGGACCGCCGGTCAGGATGGAAGGTGGAACATCGCGCGTCAGCTCGACCTGCAAGTCGATCCCGCCGGTAATCTCATGATTCAGGGAGGCTTCCAGGGCGTTGAGAATGTTGGCTTCGTAATCCTGCAGCCGTGAAGAAAGCAGAATTCGGCAGTGTCTGACGTTGCACGCGCTCGCGGCGACCAGCAGACCTTCCACCAGGCCGAAGGGATTGTTGGCCAGCAGGTACGGTCCCGCCTGGGAACGCTCGTCATACTGGGTGGCGTCCACCACCAGCGTGCCCCGGTCGTTCCGTTGTTGAAAACGCTGCCAGCTCAGGTACAGCGGCTCCACGGTAAAACCCCGGTCGCGTATTCCGCTGCCCCGCAGTTCGGCGATTATATCCAGAGGCGACATGGCGACGCTGCGTCTCAGACCCTGAAAGCCGCCGACTTCCAGGTAGCGGCTCAGCGTCAGAGGTTTTATCTGCTCACACCATGCGGTGAGCGCGCGCCCCAATACCAGTGATAGTCCTGAAGAAAATGGTTCCATAACGTAAAACCGCGTACCGTCGTAGTCTCAGGCCCTTCCGCGATTGAGGCGAAAGGGCCGTGTGATCATCGGATCGCCCGGGCGGCGCCGTATCGGGATCTGTCGGATCAATACCCGGCCGGTTTGCTTTCCGTGATTGAAAACACACCGATCGAGCGGCTGAAACGATCCCGCCGATAATTGGGCAGATTTTCCGCCAGACCGAAATCAAGACATTGCGTGAGACATTTGGTCACGCACGCCGGCTTGAGACCTTTATCCACGCGGTCCATGCAATAATCGCATTTCACCGCTTTGTTTTTTACCGGGTCCCATTGCGGCGCGCCCCAGGGGCAGGCGGTAATGCAGCTTTTGCAACCAATGCACGCGGACGGCTCAATGTAGACGATGCCGTCGGACGGGCGTTGCTTTATGGCGCCTGAAGGGCAGACCCTCATGCACCAGGGTTCCACACAATGAAAGCAGGGCATGAACACGAACCGGACCATGGGGATGCCGTTCACGTCAACGGGCCCGACCACGTTGTTCTTGCAGAGAGCCGGGCCGGGCCCCAGTCCTTTATTGGTTTTGCAGCTTACCTCGCAGGCCAGGCATCCGATACAGCGCTCCGAGTCTTGCAGAAGATAATATTTACTCATGAATGAAGCTCCTTATGCGCCGGCTGGTTTAACTCGAACTGTCGTTTCACAAAGCGAAATACCGCCACCAGCCGGATCGTACTGCGTCAGCATTCCCTTTTGCAGCCTCTGATCGGCGGTTCCCTTTTTGAAGGCTCTGGTCTGGAGCGGTATGGTTCTGCCGAAACCATGCAGCATGAACAAAGCGTCGGGATGAATCCACGGCGTCACTTTCACTTTTCCCGTGGCCGAATATCCCTTATTGCTGACTTCCACCTCGTCTCCGTCCGAAATGCCCAGCGCGTCGGCGCGATCCGGATGAATCCAGAGCGGATTTTCCGGCAGCAGCTCATGCAGGAGCGGGTTGTTCATGGTGTGGCCGTGGTTGTGCACCGCGGCTCGCCCGAACAGGAGTCTGAATTCGTCCTCTTCCAAATCCGCCGGTGGTTTGAAGTCAGGAAGACTTTCCAGTCCGACGTCGGTCAGGACCTTGCTGATAAACTCTATTTTCCCCGAAGGCGTTTTGAATTTGAGCCCGTCCTTCCGGTCCCAGAGAATGGGCTTGCTGGCGAGAGAATGCACGCCTTTTTCCCTCAATTGCGCCACGCTCACTCCCGTGCCTTCAAGCTGGTAATTCCATATCTCCTCGATGCTGTTGAAATCGAAATATTCCCCTTTATCCAGGCGCCTGGCCAGTTCCCGGAAAATCCACCAGGCCGGCCGGCTGTCAAAGCGAGGCGATATGGCCTGGTCGCGCATTTGAATCGAGGGTTTGATTCCGTTCTTGCCGGCCAGGACGTTAGCCCGTTCCAGATAGGTGGCTTCGGGAAGGATCACGTCGCAATACCAGCCGGTTTCGGAATAGTTGACGTCTATGGACACCAGCAGTTTCAGCTTTTCAAAGCTCTGCCGCATGGCGTCCGGGTCTGGCAGGCTGGTAAAGGGATCATGCCGGTAAGCGATGTACGCTCCTATTTCGTAGGGATCCCCGCTGTCGATGGCGGGAAAAAGGAGCTGCATGAGGCCCGGACCGGCGTCAAAATGAGGAAACTTCGAGCCGCATCCGTCAACCCGCGGTTCCTTGACCGACGGAATGCGGCTGGACAGCGATTTGAGGCTCTTCTTGCCCGCGTCCTCCGGCTTCTTGCTGAAGATGATTCCGCCCGGAACCTCGATGGCGCCCAGCAACACGTTGAGGATATGGGAACTCCTGCTGGTGTAAAACGACTGCGAATGCCGCGCCGTCATCCAGCCCGCGTGAAACATTACCTTTGGCGCGTCGGCGGCGATTTCCCGAACGAAATTCTTTACCTGGCGGGCGGGAATCCCGGTAAACTGCTCCTGCCATTCGGCCGTCTTTCCCATGACCGCCGACCGGAGCTGATCGAAGCCGGTGGCCCAACGGTCAATAAATTCGGCGTTGTAGAGCTGTTCATTGATGATGACGTTGATGAGCGCCAGATTGAGCGCGTATTCGGTGTTGGGCCTGATCTGCCAGAAGCGGGTGGCCTTGGCCGCGGTAAGCGTGGCGCGCGGGTCGATATAGGTTATCTTGGCGCTCCGGTCCATGGCCGAAATAAAGTCCTTGGCCTCTTTCACCTGCAGCGATTCGATAATGTTGCGCCCATAGAGCACGATATGCTTGGTGTTCTTGATGTCATAGGCGATACCGGTCCGGCCCACGCCGAGAAGACTGAGGGTGGCGTGATGGGCGTTCCGGCCGCAGGTACAGTCATGGTTGAAATAATTGGGAGAGCCGAGCGCCTTTACAAAGCTCTTGGTAAGGTCGTTATAGGGCCCGCCGCGGTCGCTGAGCGCGACCCCGCGCCCGCCGTACTTTTCGATCACCTCTTTGAGCCCGTTGGCCACGTAGTCGAGCGCTTCGTCCCAACTGGCCCGCCGCCACTCTCCGCTCCCTCGCGGTCCGGTCCTGATCAAGGGGTACTGGGGCCGCTCGTCATCGTATTCGAACGTTAATCCGGCCGCTCCCTTGGCGCAGAGACTGGAACCCATGGCCTTGTCGTTTTCATTGCCCTGGATCCAAACCACCCGGCCGTCTTCCACTTCAACCTGAATGGGGCACCGTACGGCGCACATACCGCACATGCTGTAGACACTGCGTCGTCCAGGGCTATCGACGCCGATAACGTTAGGCGCTTTCGTTGATTCCATCATGCTAACACTCCATTTATTTTTGGGCGCCTGATTCCGATCGAGGGCGCATACAATTTCTTACTAAATAATCGGCGGAACCGGCTAAAAATTCAGCCCGGCGCGCCAGATTGAAGACATGGCGGAGAATATTGCGGTTTAAAGAGCGATGTTGTCTCCGCTTTTATATACACATTATAATGTACAAGATCAAGAAAATCAATCAGAGCGCCCATTTGGGCTGATTTTCATCGGTTTCCCCAGTATACGGCGGCGTGAAGACGGACGTTCCGGCTCGCCCCGCATGGTTATCCTTGACCGGGAACCGGTAAAAATCGTATAATAAGTGCGTTTAATGGGATTATTTCTGGACGCGGAAGCGTGGATAGTGGTAAAAAACGCGCCGCCGGTCTTCCCATCTGCGATTCGAGCCATACTATAGTAGATGAGGAATCGTATCACAATAGAGTCGGGGACTTTTTTTTTGCCCCTCTTTATGTTATTTTTAACATAGACAATATGGATTGAGCATGCAGGATTTCGAAACACTGCTAAAGGGATCAGCCAAGTCACACGGACATCTGTGTCCGGGCCAGGTTATCGGCGTTCGCATGGCCATGCTGGGTTGCAAGCTGATCGGACTGGACGATCCCTCCAGCGACCGGCAGATAAAAAAGATCATTGTATATGTGGAGATAGACCGTTGCGCCGCCGACGCCATCGCCTACGTCACCGGCGTCAAACTGGGCCGCAGGTCCCTGAAGTACATGGATTACGGGATCATGGCCGCGACCTTTGTAAACCTGGAAACAAAACGCGCCTTCAGAATCGTCTCCACCGAAAAGGCCCGTGACCTGTCCACCAACTACGCTCCATTCATCAAGGACAAGGTTCGGCGGCAACTGGAAGCCTACAAGATAATGCCGCTGGAAGAGCTTTTTGAGGTCGAGGAAGTCCTGGTCGACGTTCCCGAAAGCGAAATGCCCGGCCCCAGCCGCTTCAAGGTGACCTGCGAACGGTGCGGAACGGTGGTGCGGGATAACAAGCACGTTGTCCGCGACGGAGAAACGCTTTGTAAACCGTGCGCCAACGGCGCCTACTACCGCAAGACGGACGAAGCGGCCAAGCCCCGGCTGGCCCTGGTTTGACCCTGTTTTTTCTCTGACTCCGTTTCCGGGCGTTCCCCGTTGAAAGCCCGGCGGAACGCTTCACGCTTGCGGAATCGATCCCTCCGGTATACTATCCTCAAACGTTCCGTTTCGTTTCAACCCGCGCCAAAGGCTCGCGTTTCCATGGACTCCCAAGCCCTGATTACAAAGCTGATCCAACGCCAGGAATTCCGGACCTCAATCATCCAGTGCGAGGAAAATCAGATTGTGGGCGCGGGGGCCGGTTCGGGAAAAACCTATCAACTGGTTCAGAAATACCTGTATGAGCTGTTTCGTCTGGAAGCGCTGCGGCCCGACCGCCCCGGATTGGGCGTCGAGGAACTGGTGGCCATCACCTTCACCGAAAAAGCGGCCTTGGAAATGAAGGAGCGGATTCGGGGCAAACTGAAGGATTTGAGCGCCGAATATCCCGACGGGGATTTGCTGGATATCCTGAACCGCCGAATGGACGGCGCCTATATCGGGACGATCCACGGCTTTTGCAGCCGGCTGCTGCGTGAAAATCCGGGCGAGGCGGGCGTCGATCCTCAATTTTCCATCATGGAGGAAGTCGAAAGCTCGGCGCTTCTGTACGAAATAACGCGGACCATCCTGGAAGAAAGCGTGCGCGCGGCGGAGCCTGCCGTCCGCACGCTGGTGGACGGGTTCGGTTTTGAAGGCGCGGCGTACGGTAACGGTCTGCTGGACATGCTGCTGGATATCTACCGGACAGGACGCGTGTTCGGCGCGGATTTCAGCGAAATGAAACAACGGCATGACGCGGCCGTGGCGGACCTGGAGCCGTTGTTTCAAGACCGCGTAAAGGCGGTTCACGAGGCTGTTTCCTATTTTGAAGCCGGCGGACCGCCCAAAGCCGCATTGAGTTTTTTTGAATCATGGCCCCTTAAGCGGGATTCGCTGAAGAACCTTACCCTGAAATCGGCCGCGCTCGAAGATTTCAAAAGCGTCCGCGAGTTGTTTGAACTGACCGGAGGGAATTGGGGAAAGGGCGACGCCAAAACGTGGAGAGCCACGTTAAAGCAGTCTCTCGACGACATGCGGGGCATGATTCTGGACGCCTTGTCCGGAGAATTTATCGGGTACGCGCAGGCGCTGCTGGAACGCGTCGACCAGGCCTACACGGGGCGCAAACAGGACCTTTCCGTACTCGATTTTAACGATCTCGAACTGCTGGCCCTGAAGCTTCTGCGGGATTACGATGACATAGCCAACGAATACCGGGAACGATTCAAGGTTATTCTGGTCGATGAATTTCAGGACACCAACCCCGTGCAGTTCAAGGTTCTGAGCGCCCTGACCTCCCCCCGGGACAACCGTTTTTTCGCGGTGGGAGATCACAAACAATCCATCTACGGCTTCAGGGGCGCGGATGTGGCCATTTTCAACGAGCTGTACGATGACGGCGCAAGCTCCGCCCTGAGGGCGGCCCCGTTTACGCTGCGGGATTGCCGGCGGTCCACCACCTCTTTGATCCGGGATTTTTTCAATCCCTTTTTTCAGTTCCTCATGGCGGGGGGAGCGGACCGCCCCTCGTTCGCCAGCCGTTTTTCTCCGGAGCGCGACGTCATGGGAACCCATCGCGGCGCCGTGGGCTGTCCGGTGGAGGCCCTCACCTTTTTTGACGCGCCGCCACGAGCCGCCGATATACGGGCAGCGGAGGCCCGGGCGCTGGCGCGGCGCATCCTGGAGCTGGTCGAGGCCCCGGGGGACGGCGGAGGCGTGTTGGTATTCGACGAGAACGAGCGGCCACGACGCCCCCAATACCGCGATATCGCTATCCTGTTCCGTTCGCTGACCCATGCCCAGGAGTATCTGGAAACCTTCCGGCGCTACCATATCCCCCATTACCTGACCCGGGGACGCGGTTTCTTTCAGTCCCAGGAAATCGCCGACATGGCCAACTTCCTGGCGTTTATCAATTATCCGGGGGAGGAAATCGCTCTGACCGGGATATTGCGCTCCCCCCTTATTTGCGTGAAGGATGAAACCATACTGCGGCTGCAAATCGGCCTGAACGGGAACGGCCGCCTCGGCGACTATTTTATCGGCGACCATAGGGACTTCCCCCAAACCATCGATCTGGAAGACTACAGAAAACTGGACGCGTTTCGAGCCTGGTTCCGCGACTTGTACGAACTGCGGGACCGGCTGCTCATTTCCGAACTGCTGGAAAAAACCATCGAACAGAGTCATGTGGACGCGGTCTACGCCGGGGGGGTTCAGGGCGGACAGCGGCTGGCCAATATCCATAAGCTTATCGAATTGGCCAGGCGTTTTGAACGAAGCGGCGCCCGTTCCGTACGCGACTTTGTTCTTTATCTGCGGGACTTGATGGAACGGGAATCGCAGGAGGCCGAAGCCGAAATCATCACCGAGCAGGACAACGTGGTCAGAATCATGACCGTTCATCAGGCCAAGGGGCTGCAATTCAATATCGTGATTGTGGCGGACATCCAGGGCGGCAGAATCCAGCCGCAACGAAAACCGTTTATCATGCTTCCGGACCAGAGCCTGACCATCAAGTACCCGGACCTGGAAGCGGGCGAGCTATACGGCGCCTACCGCTGGAGTTCGGCGCAGACTCTTATGCGGGACATGGAGGTGGAGGAGCTCAAACGGCTGCTGTACGTGGCCTGTACCCGCGCCCGGGACCATCTGATATTGAGCGGCCTGTACGCCCCCCCGCCGAGAAGCGCGGGAAACACGGTCTGGCTCAAATCCCTGCTCGACTACCTCGGCGTGGCGGCTGACGCGGACGACGTCCCGGCGGTGATCAACGGCGTCCTGATCAAACCGGGCGGCGCCATACCCGAACCGCCCCAGCGCGGGGCCGTGAGTATGCTGGAAACCCTGGACAGACTGAACCGGTATGATCCGAACGCTCCCACTCCCGAACCGCCCGAATTCCATGGCCGGGTCCTGGGGGAAAGGCCCGCAAGCCGTCCGGTAGGCGTTTTCACCACCACCGATCTCAATTTGTTCCACCACTGCCCGCGGCGGTATTTTCTGGAGAAAATTCTTAAACTGCCTCCCGACCTGACGGGACTGCCGCCGGAGGAGGAGGACGTCATCGAAGAGAGCGAGGAACTCCCTAGCAAGGCTGACAAGGGGACCGCGCTGCATTGGGTTCTGGAGCGCATTTCATTCCAGGCGGACAAAGGCCAAATCGCCGCGCTTACCGACTCCGCGCTCCGGCTCTTCGGGCTGGAGCTTCCCGCCGGGGAGCGGGATACGATGACCCAGGCGCTGTGGCGAACCCTGAAGCTGCCCCTTTTCAAGGATCTAGGCCCAACGGAGGCGCAGCGGGAATATCCGTTCACCCTGTCTCTCGCCGATGAAAAGCAGGGCTATATCATCAAGGGCGCCATCGATCTCTGGATCGCCGGACCTCAGGGGAACTTCGTGGTCGACTACAAGTTCGCCAAGCCCAAGCCGGGACTCGAACATTACTATGATCTCCAGTTGCTCATTTACGGGCTCGCGGTTTCGGCGCGCGCCGGACAAACGGCCAAGGCTGCGCTGCTCTATCTGGAGACGGACCCTCCGCTGCTCGCGGAACGATTGGAGATCCGGCCGCATGAACGGGAGCGGGAAGTGATGAATGTCTGCGCGGCTCTCATGGAAAAAGAACGCGCCACGCTTCAGCGGTTCGGAGCGCCCGTATTCGACATATGGGAAAGGAACCCCTCCTTTTGCGCCGTGGCCCACTGCGGGTACGCGCCCGCTTGTGATTTTCCGGCCCGCGAGGTATCATAAATGGTACAGTCAACGGAAAGGATAACGGCGTCGTTTCCGCCGCTTCATTCCCGTGCGCGCCGCAGGCGCGGGATTTCTCGATCTGCTTTGCTACGGTTCGGCTCCGGTTGGTAAGGGAATTTTCATGAGCGTCATTCTTCGAGCGCGGGACACAGTTGAATCCTTTCTTTTCTCTCCGGATTCGCGCGCGGATCGGCCATGGTATCGCGCGGCGCCGCTCTCCGCCCTTCGAGTCCTCTATTTGGCCATGCTGAAGTATCAGTTGGACGGCGTCAGCTTCAAGGCGTACGCGCTCACGTTTATTACCGCTCTGGCCATCGTGCCCATGGCGGCCTTATCCTTTTCCATCGCCAAAGGATTCGGCGTGGCCAACACGCTCAGGGACGCGCTGTACAACAATCTCACCGGCGTACGTCCCGAGATCCTGGACAAGATCTATGAATACGTGAGTAACACCAACGTGAAAACGCTGGGCACCATGGGGCTTGTGTTTATTGTGTACACCGTGATTAAAACCGTGGGCAGCATGGAGACGGCTTTCAATCAAATCTGGAACGTTTCCGAGCACCGTTCGTTTATCCGTAAATCCAGCGATTACATCAGCGTCATGGTAATTTTCCCACTCCTGCTTCTGGCCACCACCGGGTTAACCGCCTCCCTTTCCAGCACCGCGCTGGTGGAGGCGCTCCTGCGGTTAAAATTTCTGGGCGCAGTGATCCGTTCCCTGCTGTCCCTGGGGAGTTACTTTACCGTTTGGGTGGCGTTCTTTATGGTTTACAAGTTTCTGCCCAATACCAACGTGCCGGTGAAGAGCGCCCTTATCGGAAGCGTGGTGGGAGGGACCTTGTGGAACATTGTCCAGATGATCTACATCGCCTTCCAGATTGGCGTTTCAAAATACAACGCTATTTATGGTACCTTCGCCACCTTGCCACTCTTCCTGATCTGGCTGAATCTGAGCTGGATGATCGTGCTTTTCGGCGCTGAAATTTCATGGGTGACGGCGACCAAATCCAATCCCGCAAAGCTGCGCGGAACCAGGGCCCTGAACCCGGAGTCGGTGGAAGATCTGGCCGTGGCCATCATGCTGCTGATCGGGAATCGTTTTATCGGCAAGGAGCCGCCCTATTCCCCGTCGGCGCTCGCCAATACGATCGACACCGATGTTTCACTCGTGGAAAATGTTCTCGAACACCTGGAAAACAATTCCCTGCTTTCCAAGCTGGCCGGAGACGAGGCGGCCTATCAGCCCGCGCGGGCGTTGAGCCTCATCACGTTGCAGGACATCGTACGCTCCGCTCACGGACTGGAACACATCGAGAGAAAAAACTGGGAGAACGCCTTGCAGGAGCGGGAAAAGGAAATCCTGAACCGGACGCGGGAAACCGCCGCTTCGGAACTATCGCGGACCACACTCCTTGATCTGATTGCAGGCGACAGGAACGCCTATGCGACTCAGGGCGACTGAAACGCCGGGACGGACCGGAACATGACGCAGACCCACCACGACGAACCCAAGACCATTCGCCGCCAGATTGTCGAGGCCTTAAGCGCCGATCCGGTCACAGCCTTGGAACTATCGCAACTGGTCAGGGTGTCCGAGAAAGAGATCGTCGATCATCTGCCGCATATCGCCAAGAGCATGGCTCGCGGAAAGAAACTGGCCATCCACGCGCCCCGCTGTCTGGAGTGCGGATTCCAGTTCAAAAACCGGACGAAGTTCTCCATCCCCAGCCGTTGTCCGCGCTGCAAAAATGAGCGAATCAGCCCGCCTTCGTTTTTCCTGCGTTAGGAACAGCGGCGGCTTCCGCTACATAATCCATAACGTCCAGTTGTATTGATATTTTGCGCGCGCTTCTTCAAGGAGTTTTTCCTTATCGTCAGATTCCAATTCCATATCATTATCGTTACTTCTCTCTTCAGGAGAAGGATCGGTCTCATCCATTTTGTCCCGCGTTTTGTTCCCCTGGTCTTGATCGGATGTTTTCGAATTTTTTTTGGGGTTCATAGCGCCATCCTTTCATAAAAGGCTACGCGTTCAACCGCGCCATCGCGCGGGAAAACGCTTTTTGCGCAAACCAACGCGTTATAATACTAATGACCACTGAACCCGCCGCATGGTTTTGTCGAAAAGTGTCCTCACGAGCTTCTAATGAGTCCCGGCGTTCCCGTGGTTTTCCCTCCGCGCAAAGCCGAAGGGGCGTGGGAGGGGCGGCGAAGGGATTTCAAGCCATGGCGGTATAATCTTTAATGGCGTATTATTTTCTTCAATTTTGATTATTAATGGTCGAATATGGTATTAATCATCTAATAAAATGATATCTCTTCTCATTTCCTCCGGTCTTTCCTTTGAGTATGAAAGTGAAAACTGCTAAAATACCTTTCCAAAACAGTTGACCGGAGGCCGGTATTTTTTGACCGTTCTTTTTGCTTGACATGCGCTTAAAACTGCGTAAATTAGCCATCTGGTTTTATGAAACCGGACCCAAATAGGCGTCGCTTTTTACCGGGGGCATTGCAGACGGCAGACTGTAAACCGCATAAAAGGGCGGCGCGGAAAATTAACGTCATGTGACTGGGGGAGGGCGCCATGAACATAAGAGATAGTGTGCTCGCACGAACCGAAGCGGTTAGTCCCTGGGGTATATTAACCAGTTTGGATATTTACGGATGTAATCCCGATACCATACGAGACGCGGAAAAAATTCGTCAGTATGTTTTTGAGCTATGCGAACTCATTGAAATGCGGCGTTTTGGCGAATGCCAGGTCGTGCATTTCGGCGAGGACGAACGCGTGGCCGGCTATTCCATGGTGCAGTTGATTGAAACTTCGTTGATTTCCGGCCACTTCGCCAACGCGACCGACACGGCCTATATCGACATATTCAGTTGCAAGGCCTACGATTCGAATCAGGTCGCCGAGTTCACCAAGAACTATTTCCAGGGTGAATTCTTCGAAATGCACGTCGCCAAGAGAATGTAACCTGTAATTCAATTCTGTTCTCGGATGATGAAAACGGCCGCTTCCCGCGGCCGTTTTTATTGTCTGACCTTCCCCGCTCCCCGCTTGCGGCGCTCCCGGACGCCGTCGTCCAGCCTCTTGAAACACTCCCCATTGAGCCATTGGGCGCGTTGTACGAATCCGCGCGCGCGTGCTTCTCTTTGCGGCGGGGTGGGCCCCGACCAAAGAGGTAAAGTTTTTGCATCATCCTTCCGATGAATGAGCACGAGGACTTGTGCGCAACACTGTCAAACCGTTAACCAATCGCCCTTCCCACTATTATTAAAAAGAAGGGAGCGTGTTTACTATGGAATCCGAACAAAAAATCTTACTGCGCTGCCCCTGCGGAAAAAGTTACCGTGTGCCCGCCAGCATGGCGGGAAAACGTGGCCGTTGTCCGGCGTGCGGAATGGTCGTGCGCGTGAATGAGAACAACGGCCCGGCGGGCAAGCAGAGAAAAACGGCCCAAGGCGCCGTCCCTCCGGGCGCCCCCCAGACGCCGCAAACGCCGCCCTTTGAATCGGGCGCGGCCAGTCCGCCAAAGCCCCAGAGCGGCGGGCCCGCCGTAAATCCCGTGAACCCGCAAGCGCAAAAAGGTAAACAGCCCCCCGCCGGCAAATCCAAGCCGAGCCTGTTGGGAAAATTGAAAGGCGGCGCGCCCAAGTCGCAAGCGCAGTATCTCTCCAAGCTGAAGGGAATCAAGAACAAGGTCGACACCAAGATATTGGGCGAAAAACCGGATGAGGGCAAAGGCGTCAAACGATACGACTACAACCGGCTTTCAAAGCTGTTCTTTACCTTTCTTCTCATATTCTGTCTGGCGTTCGCGGGATATCTCGGCAAATTGTATTTTGACGGCGCCAAGGCCGGACGGGCTTATAAGCAGCTCGGACAACAGATCGCCAAGGCGCAGAGCCTGGAACAGCGTCAAATTCTCTATCAGGGTTATATCGCCGCATTTCGTGAAAGTCGTCATACCGTTGACGTTCGAGAGGAACTCGCCAAAGTTCCCGCGCTCATGGACACCCGTGATTTCGAAAACGCTGAAAAGGAGGCTCAACAGGCCGGAGCCAATTATGAAGAAATCGAGCGTATCTATCTTGATTACGTGAAGCGCCACCCCAAAGGACAATATCTCGATAAAGTGCAGACAGCCCTCTCCGCGCTGCCCCAAAAAGTCGAATATCGCGATTATAAAAATGCGGTCAGCGCGTTCGAAAACGCCGGCGCCGACCCGGATAACGCTGAAAACGCCCTGAATGAATACCTGCAAAGATATCCGAAGGGCGAGCATACCGAAGAAATCGTCGCCAAATTAAAGCAGATCCCGGTTCTGAAGGATGAACTGGGGTATCAAAATGCGCTCGCCGCCACCAAGGAGATGGGGGACAACTTTCAGGAATGGAGAAAACCGCTCTCCGCGTATCTTGAACAATTCCCGCGCGGCAAGCATACCGCCGAGGTCAGAAACATTCTGGAATCGATTCCCGTCAAACTTGATGAAGCCGCTTACGCGAAAGCGCTGGAATCGGACAGCCTTCCCTTCCTGGAACGGGAAAAGGGGTACAAGGAATATCTGGCGCAGTATCCTCAGGGACTGCATGTGGCGGAGATAAACGAACGCATCGAGAACATCCCCAACCTTTGGGCCCAACAGGTAATCGAGGATATCGAAAAGCTGGACAACGAAATGCGCTGGCCGGAAGCCATCGATCAATGCCAGGCTTACCTGCGGGTCTACCCCAATAGTCTGCCGTCGTCACGACTGGAAAAATATGTCCGGGCCTTCCGCAGAAAAATGGGCACGGCCTCCGAGGAAATGGATTTCCGAAAAGTGCAGGCGGTGGAAAAACAGCCCGGAGCGGACCTCAATGAAGCCAAACAGGCGTACTTGAAGTATTTGGAAGACAATCCCAACGGTATGTACAGGGGAGAGGCCGAGAAGAGTATCAAACGCCTTGATGTCCAGATGATGACGCAAACCTGGGAAAAACTGCGTAAGGACGTTATGGCGCCGGGAGCCGATCCGCAACGCTCCATGGAAAGCGTCAACCTGTTCCTTACCAAGCATCCCAAGGGCGATCATGTCGATGAAGCCAGGGAAATCATGGCGAGCTTATCCAAACGCTTTGAAACGGAAAATGAACCCGCGGTCTGGGACCTGACTCTAAGGAATGTCCAGAACGCCTCCAGCCTTGGAGACGCGCTCCGCGCCATTGATTATTTCCTGCGTAAATATCCCAATGGAACCTGTAAGGAAAAAGCGCTGCAGAAAATTGTCGAGCTTGAGATGAGGCGCTACTCGGCGCTGAGCCCTTTTCCCGTCAACCAGGCGGTGTGCACGGTGGAAATACGGGGCAAGGAAAAACAGCAGGGCTATAAACTGACCGGTCAGCTCAGGGAAATCGATTCCGAAACCTATGTTCTGCGCGACCAGGCCAACGACGCCTACTACATCAAGAAGGCGGACGTTCTGGGAATAGTCTATTCGCCCCAGGCCGAATACAACAAGCTTCTGGCCTCCCGGCCGCCCCGCGCGTCCAATGATTTTCTGAACATCGCGAAATGGTCCGAGCGAGCCGGGTTCAACGACAAGCGGCTGATCAACCTGGTGATGGCCGCCTATCTCAATCCCAATGACAGCCGGATAAACCAAACGCTGGCGTCCAATGGCTTTTCATTCGCCAACGGCCGCTGGAAAAGCAACAACGGCGTTTGGTGATACCTCCGCCGATGAAGCTGAAAGCCGGGACAGGTTTTTCATCCCGGCTTTTTTTATGCGCGCGCCCTCATAATATTTCCCCGCCTCGGTTGTATTCGGGTGAATTTTGGCTATAATCAGGCCGCGTGGCTTTTGGGCGGGCGGCGCGCGAATTCAGGCCGGAAAGGTTACGTCCAAAGGGGGACAGCGCGCGACGCGCCATGAGGCCCCCTTCTCCTTTCTCCACCATATCGCAACGTTGAGGCGGCCGGTTATTTCTCATGAATGATGTTTTTTCAACCATCCTCAATTGGGACAAATCCCTCTTTTTGTGGATCAATCTCGATTGGCAAAACGGCTTTTTCAATTGGCTGATGCCGTGGGTGACCAACTTTCACAATTTTCAATATTTCTTCGTGGGGCTGGCGGCGCTGCTGCTGTGGAAAGGAAAGGCCAGGGGCAGAATTTTTCTGGCTGCGGCCCTGCTGCTGATCGCCATCACCGACCGGGGCAACTCGGATTTTGTAAAGCATATCTTTTTGCGCCCCCGTCCGTACGATGTCCTGACCGGCGTTCACGTGTTCCTAAAAGAAGGATGGACGGTCACCACACCGGAGATGGTTGAAGCCTATAAGAACACCCGGTCGTTTCCTTCCACTCACGCGGTCAATATGTGGGCGCTGGCCACGCTGGCCAGTCTCTTCTATCGAAAATGGACGCTTCTTTTTTGCGCGTTCGCGGCGCTCATTTCCTTCTCCCGTATCTATGTGGGGCATCACTATCCCTTGGACGTCATAGGCGGCGGGATTTTAGGCGCGGCTGTCGCGGTGGGCGTTTATTATCTGGCGCGGTATCTGACCCTGCGGTTGGATAAACGGCGGCGGATCGCATGGGCGGTATTCCCGCAGGGAACAAAGACATGAATGCTCCTGAACATGATCGGCCTTACGCCCTCTTTGCGTTTACCTTTCTGATCCTGCTCACTGCGTTCAGAATCGTATACGCCTGGGCGGGTTCCCTGGACCTGGCCCCGGACGAGGCCTATTATTGGGACTGGTCGCGAAATCTGGCCTGGGGATACTACAGCAAACCGCCCATGGTGGCGTGGCTGTACGCGGCCGCCACCTACCTTGGGGGCGACTCCACGCTGACCGTCCGCGCGACCTCGGCGCTGATCATGCTGGGGACCATGTCCGGTCTGTTTTTTCTGTGCAAAGCTCTGTTCAGCGCCCGAGTGGGATTCTGGACCGTTGTGGCGGCGTCCCTCACGCCCGGCGTCTGCGCCGCGTCCGCCATCCTTACCATCGACGCCCCGCTGTTGTTCTTCTGGACCTGGACCTGTCTGCTGTTCTATTGGGCGGTCACCTCCAACAATGTCCTGTTGTGGATATTGACCGGCCTGTTTCTGGGCGCGGGTTTCCTCTCCAAGCAGGTCATGCTCGGCTTCCTGCCGCTGTCTTTCGCGGCGCTGGCGCTCAACGGCCGATATCGCCGGCGGCTGATTTCCTGGCCTTACATCATGTGCGCGCTCATCGGCTTATGCATGCTCCTGCCGCCCATTCTATGGAATTACCAGCACGACTGGGTAACGTTCAGGCATACCGCTCACCATGTGGAGGTGAAAGCCGGCCATCCGTTCCGCCCCGGCCTTTTCTTCGAATATCTCGGCGCTCAGGCGGGCGTGATAACGCCGGTCCTTTTTGTTCTGCTCTTCGCGGCGGGCTGGCGCCTCCTGAAAAGCGGAAAACTCCGGCAAAACTTTGCCTTTCTGTATCTGGCCGTGCTGAGCTATCCCGCGCTGATAGCGTTCCAGGCGTTGAGCCTCTTCTCACGCGTTCATCCCAACTGGCCGGCCCCCTTTTACATAACGGCTTTTGCCCTGGGCGTGGCCTGGGCTCTGGACCCCGCCGGAGCGCCGGGGCGGAGAAAGGCCCTGCGCGCCGGCGTCGCCGTGGGGCTGGTTTTCACCTTCTTCACCTATTTTCCCGGAACGCTGGGCGCGCTGGGTTTTCCGCTGAACGCCAAGACAGACCCCACCTATCGCCTGCGTGGGTGGGCTGAACTGGGGAGCAGGGTGGGAGATGAGGTCCGGGAACTGCGCGACAAATACGGATGGGACAAAGGATCGTTTATTATCGCCAGTGACCAGCGCCAGTTGGTGAGCGAACTCGCCTTTTACCTGCCGGGACGTCCCGAGGTGTTCGTCTGGCCCAGATCGCCCAAGATCAACAGCCAGTATCATCTGCTGCCCGGCCTTCCCACCAAAATCGGCGCCAACGTCTTGTTTGTCACACCGGCCGACCGGCCGCCGCCGGAAGATTTGGAAAGCCACTTCGACGCGGTCGAGTTTATCAAACGCGTGGATGTTTCCTATCAGGGGGAAATTCTACGAGGCGTGGACCTTTATCTTGGATTCAATCTCAAGTCCGTTCCCCGGTTTTACGAGGTCTTCCCCGAACTTGGCGGGAACGAAAGGCGGTAAAGCGTCGCAAGGGAATTTCGAGGCTTTCAGCGTCTCTCCCATAATCTCCTGGAAGCCTCTTGTGGCTTCGCCACCCCGACAGCGAGCTGTCGGGGCCACCCGCGTGAAAAAGAATAGTGCGGGGGAATTTCCCCCCCCCGCGCCCCCCGTAAGCGATTTCTCGCCTCGCTCGAAATGATACATGCTATGTATCTTAATTTATTATATTTTAA
>Ga0068712_1001595_pt1 | contig 30875 bp, 29 predicted proteins | sample MTBAKSrepl1MetaG_FD_62987 | JGI IMG/M metagenome (GOLD analysis project Ga0068712, IMG submission 62987) | Enrichment culture microbial communities from Arthur Kill intertidal strait, New Jersey, USA, that are MTBE-degrading - MTBE-AKS1... | ecosystem: Environmental > Aquatic > Marine >... | reverse complement strand
ATGATCTTGCGACAAAAATCGATCGCGAGCACGGTGAGAAAGGCTACGACAGACGTTAAAATACTATTCAAACCCCTGCGCAGAACCTTTCTCGACAAACCTCATGAATACATCGGGCTAAATGAGCTACAAAACAGATAATGAGAAAGACAAATAATAATTCACCGCCGCCGGCGCCGAACAGCGGCAAAAAGAAGATGAGCAAAAGCGGCAGTGCGCATCCGATTATCATCCAGATATGATGGCTTTTCATCGGGCTCCTCCTGAGGTAAAAAGAAAAAACTTACCTTTATGGAATTTATGCAAAACATTTTCAGTCCACTCCCCGCAGCGGTTTTGATATTGCTGTCTATGCGGCTTGCGGCCAACGATTAAACAGATAGCGTAGCGCCAAAGGCGTAAGCAGACAAGTCACCGCCGAGACAAATACCATAGCGCCATATATAGAAGAGGGAACAGCCCATTCGCCCAGTTCGCTTCCTCGTTGCATGATGATTATGGCAATCTCGGCCCTTGGCAGCATGCTGATTCCAAGTAACAACGCGGTTATCCTTCCATTGATAGCAAGCGCTGGGCCAGCGGTCCCAACGAATTTTCCAACGATTGCGGCGGCAAGCAAGATCAATCCGATATCCAGGTGATTCAGGAGCGCGTATGGATTAATGGAGAGCCCGACACCGATAAAAAAGAATGGGGTGAAGAAATCATAAACCGCAGAAAACGAAGGCGCCATCTTGACGGTTTCAGGATCACCGCTAAATGTCAGGCCAGCAAAAAAAGCGCCAATTGCCACCGAAAAACCAAGTATTTCCGCCAGAGCCGCGATGATGAATCCTACCCCTGCCACCATGAGCATGGGATCGGGTGTCGGCTCAATCCTTCTGAAAAAACCGGACAATCGTCTTTCGGCATACCTGGAGAAAAGATAACAAAAAGCTCCAAACAGCACCGCCTTGAAAATGAACCAGCCCGCAGTTTTCAATAAGGCAGGAGAAACTGATGACCCTGCCCCGGAACTAAGAGCCGGAGCCACACTCAGAAGCAAAGCCATGAGAATTACCCCTGATATGTCATCCATCTCAGCCACGTCCAGTAAAAGTTCGCCGTTTGCTGAATCCGCTGCGTTCGCTTCTTTCCATATGGCTAAAGGGATACCGATACTGGTCGCGGTCAAAGCGGTCCCAATGAATAGACTTGGAACGAGATCGAGGTTTAACCAAGTAAATGCCACAGCAAATGCCATAAGCCCGCTGATAAAAAAATTGCCGATCCAGATGGCGCTTGCCGGTCCCAACTGTCTGTGCAACCCCGACAGATTGCTTTCAAGTCCGATGCGGAACAGCAGGCAGATAATGCCGAAAACCGCTAATATCTCGAAAAGAGACACCGTTTGGCCGAAGATCGCCTGCCATTTCAGGTGGAAGACGTGCAACAAAAAACCTAAACCCATGTAGCCTACGATAGGAGTAAGTCCAATCCTCTCTGAAACGAATTTGATCAGGATGGAAGCGATTACACTCATCCCCACCAACAGAACTATTAAGGCCGTTTCCATGTCATATTTTCCAACTTCTTGTTTACGTATTCATATGCATCATCAACAGGGACACGCATGGAAGGGGGTATATTCTTGCTGCTTGCGCTTGGCTTCTTTCTCATTCAGCCAATGCGCCCAGGTAACCATTCCAATGCCCGCAAGGACCAACGCACATCCCACCAGATGTATCCAATAGAATTGATCGCCAAGCCAGAAGTATGATACAAGCAGACCACTGGCCGGCATGGCTCCCATGAATCCGGAAGCAGTACTGGCCCTGACCGCCTTGAGGCCGATGAACCACAACATTGTCCCAACAGCAAACGGACCGACACCCCACCAGAAGAGGGCTATCCACTGGTTGGTACTGGGACTTGAGAAGTCAAAGCTAACGGCCTGATAGACTCCTGGAATTGCAAACAAAAGCACGGCGATCCACGCAGCCAGAGGGACAAGGAGAACGGGTCTGACATCGACCGATACTTTCTTTGCAAACAGTGAATATACGGTTGCACTACATACTGCCCCGAAAACCAGCAAGCTTCCCAGGATGAGCTCAACGACTCCCGAGGCCTGTATGGATTTGCCCGACGTGTTGATGATCAGAACCCCGATCACTGAAAAAATGACCGCCACGATTTTGCGCCAATCCAAGTTGTCACCGAGAAACCAGGCAGCACCTATTGCAACGGCTGCCGGACTCAGGCTCATGACCATTGCTCCCATAACGCCGTTTACCATCTTCATTCCGGTCAGTAAAAAGATGCTGAAAGCTACCAGACCAACCGAGCCGATGCCGATTATATACAGCCAACTGCGTTTGTCGATCTGACGAAGATCATTCCAGTAGAACACAAGAATTGGCGTGGTTAGCACCGCTGCCGTAAGTAAACGCAAAAATGGCGCAAGAAAAAGCGGGAAGCCGGAGGTAACGATTTTGGCTGTCGGCGTTCCGCTGCCGAAAAATATCATGCCGAACAGCAGGGATGCGTATGCTAAGATAGTTCGATTCATTTTTCCTCTGATCAGTCGGTACGGTGTACTTCATTGTTGCCATTTTCTTCATGACCATGGTCCTCACTATGATCATGGCCTTCAGATGCCTGCTGTTGCGCTCGAAGAGTTTGACTCTTTTGCGGAAAATAGCGTGACGAGGCAAAGAGTATGGCTGCAAGCGTCAAGACGACGGCGACCAATACCGTGGTTTTCCTGAGTATTATTTTTCTCATATTCAGCTCCCGCTCAATCGAGAAATGAAAATATTTCCGTGTGTATGCGTTTATCTTCCACGCCGAGGGACTTCAGTATTCGAATGGATGAAGAGATCAGCCCCGGAGGCCCACAAAGATAGTAGCCATTGCCGGGCTTGCCCGCCCCGACATACCTGCGGATCATTTCGGCATCAATTCTTCCAGTCTCTCCGGTCCACCCGTCCGGTGGATCCTTCAGGACATGCACTACCTGCAGGTTGGGGAGCGATCCTCTTTCAATTGCCGCCAGTTCTTCATAAAAGACGATACCCTCACGGGCGACATTGCCATAGAGCAGCAGAACGTCCCTGGAACACCTGGTGTCATGCATATGTTTCAGCATGCTCCTGAGCGGGGTGATGCCAATTCCGCCGGCAATGAAGACAAGGTCCTTTTCTTCAGGATGAAAGGTGTAGGAAAATCTACCGAAGGGCCCATGTGCCAGGGCCGGGTCACCCGGTTTCGTCCTACCGATCGTGGCGGTAAAATCGCCCAGTTCCTTGATAGTGGAAGTGACAAAGCCTTTCTCGGTCGGACTGGAGGATATGGTCCAGTGATGTTCCTCCACCGGCAGTCCTTCGGTCCGGAGAAGGGTGACGAAATGGAACTGCCCGGGGTGATATGAATAGGGCAATTGCCCGGTGGGGAGAGCCAGTTGCAACGTCCAGACATCCTCGGTCTCCCGACGTACATCCTTGACCTGCAACGGCTGACGAGCCAGAAGCCGCGGCCGGATAATCCGGTGGTAGATAAAAACAGCAGTGGCGACTCCGAACATGCCGATCCACAGGATACGCAAGGCCGGCGTCTCCTTGAGGTCGTGACCCTGAAAGTAACTGTGTATGAAGGCAAGGACAAGAATGGTCGGGCCGATAAAATCATGATATATCCGCCATCGCTCGAACTTCATGCCCCGGGGGAGAAGATAGAAGCCGAGAAACAAATTGACGGCCAGAATCAGTAGCGCCGCCCTTCCAAAATAAACGGGCCATGGCACATCCAGACTGATGAGCAGACCAAAACCGTGGACAACGGTGAAAAGCAGAGGATGAATGACCAGAAGCGCGGCGCCGATAACGGCCACGTTGCGGTGAAATCGGATGAGTATATCGAGTCCGAACGAGCTTTCGATCCATTTGAACCTACTCGCCAGGACGGGCTGCAACATCAAAATCATGAATCCCATGAGAGCTGCTCCCCGTCCGATTTCATAAAGAAAAGGTTTGTCTGTAAAGGGCTTGGCCGCAGCAGCTACCACGAGCGGAGACAGGACAAATAGCACGTAGAGTGCAACTTTCGACGGACCCATGTAACTCCCTCCATTCTTCGATCCGTGGCCGAAACCGGCCAATTTAATCTGTAAACAGGATGCTTGGGCTCTCAAGTGCGTCTTCCGGAATCGGAGCCGCCATCCAATTCAAACTTCCGGACTTGCCCCATCTTGAGATCGAAAACCTGATCCCTGAAGCCAATCTTGACCGGCCCGGCAGCGCACGGCAGAGCTTTAATCCGTAACAGACTCCTGGAGATGTCGATTTCCAGTGAGTGCCTGCGGTAGCGGATGTGCATGTGCAGCCTGCCCACTTCTTCCGGCAGAACCGGATTGAACCACAAAACATCATTCCGGACCACAAGGCCTGTGTAGGCGCGGTCAAGGATATCCGCCGCGCCGGCCATGGCGCCCAGATGAATCCCTTCCGGCGTGGTTCCGCCCTGGATGTCCGCCACGTCGCTTTCCAGGGCCTGCAGAGAGAGCTTCCATGAACGCGCTCTATCTGAGCGGGCCAGCACCCAGGAATGGACGACCCGGCTCAAGGTGGAGCCGTGGGAGGTGCGGTTAATATAGTAATCGATGTTTTTCGGAATCGTCTCGTATTCAAAGGGATAACCGAGCGTTTTGAAGACCTCCTTCAGCTCTTCGGACGAAAACAGATAAAACAGCATCAATACATCAGCCTGTTTTGACACTTTATAACGGTTCGGCGTATCCTCTTCCGCTTCCAGAATCCGATCCAGCCGCTGGATATCACCGTACTTTTCCAGGTACGCCCGCCAGTCGAATTCCTTCAGCTGATCGTAGCCTTCAAACTGGCTGATGATGCCGTCATCATGAAAGGGAACCTTCATCTTATGACGGATCTCCCGCCAAAGCGCCTTTTCATCCTCGCCGAGACCGATTTTTTCACATACCGCCCGGCATACGGCCTCGTCCAGGATGTCAAACATCTCCAGCGCGCGGCTCAACACCCAAACGGTCATGATGTTCGTGTAGGCGTTGTTGTTCAGTCCCGACTTCTCCGTATCCGGGTAAGCGTCGTGGTACTCATCGGGTCCCATGACGCCGAGGATTTCATAGCGACCGAGCTTTTCATTGTAGGCGCTCGCGCTCGCCCAGAAACGCGCGATCTCAAGCAGCATCTCCGCCCCGTAAAAGGAGAGAAACTCCATGTCCCCGGTGACCTGGTAGTACTGCCAGAGGTTATAGGCGACGGCGGCGTTTATGTGGCGTTGCAGATGGGAGTTATCGGGAAGCCATCGTCCGGATTTGGGGTTTAAGTGCAGCCGCTGGGTTTCTTCGCGGCCGCTGCTGCCGCTTTGCCAGGGATACATAGCCCCGCGGTAACCTGCCTCCCTTGCGGCCCGGCGTGCTGCATCGAGCCGGCGATATCGGTACATGAGAAGCGCACGGGTCACCTCGGGTACCCGAAAGTTCAGCAAGGGGAAAATATACAGCTCATCCCAGAAGATATGGCCCCGGTAGGCTTCTCCATGCCATCCCCTGGAAGGCACCCCTACATCCAGGTCTTTGGTGTGCAAGGACGCGGTCTGGAGCAAGTGGAATATATAAAGGTGAACGATGCGGGCCGTGCGTTCTCCCTTGTCCGGATCGTTCGGCTCGAAATTGATCTCAAAACGCCGCCACAGATGTTCCCATGCCAGTGCATGACTTTCGAGCAGGTCCTCGAAAGAGCCAACCTCCGCCAGCGCCTCGCGGGCGGCCAGGCTGCAGTCGGATATTCCGCGGTCTTTGGACGTGAAAAGGGAAACAACCTTTTCAACGGAGACCACACCACCCTTTTTGACATCCATCGTGAAGTTCTGGGCGATATAGCCGCTTTCCCGGGCCAGGGTTCGTTTCAAGGTCAAAGGGTGTCCATTTTTAAATGCTCGGGTCCGGGAGGCCAGGGCGATACGAACTTTGGACTGGTTGGTCCGCACTTCGAGGTAAATCGCTTCTTCGTCCAGTTCCTCGGTTTCCAAAGGCTCCAGGTGTTTGCGGTTAAGGGCTTTGTAACGATCCACACCTGCATTGACCACGCAGCCATCCAGCGCGGATCGAAATTCGATCTGACCCGACCAGTTTTCAGCGGTTACCGTCGTTTCCTGGGCCGCGTGATGAGGATGCCCCATGTGCACCAGGCGGCGGCTTTTCACCGTGGTTACGCGCTTTTTTTCGTCCCGAAAGCGGACCGTCCGCAGGAGCAAACCCTTTTTCATATCCAGTTCCTGGCGGTAGGAGAGGAATTCAACCTGCTCCGGATCAAACCATCCCCCATTATTCATGCGAAAGGTAAACGGCAGCCAGTTGGGCAGGTTCACCAGATCCTCGTTTTCGATCTCCCGGCCGGCGATTTCGGTTTTCAGCCGGTTGTATCCGCCCGCCAGGTAGGTACCTGGATAATGTATATCATCAGCTTTCGATTCCGCCGCGGCTCCTCGGGTGGCAAAATAACCGTTTCCGAGGGTGCACAAGGCTTCGCGCAAGTCCTCGTTTCTCGGATCGAATCCGTCATATACAAATGACCATGTACTCATCGACTCTCTCCTTGAAGCGCCTTAGTGAGCGTTTCCAAAAATTGTTGGACTTGCCGGCAGTCATCCAGAGCGTATCGGGCTGTCGAACGCCGCGGCGCCCCACCAGCGTCGTTGTCTTTAACAACGACACCGATGCCGCCGGTCTGGAGCACCCTGAAGGCATCCTCATCGGTTACATCGTCGCCGATGTAAAAAGGAAGGACATCAGGCCGATCCAGGTCTAGGGCATCCATCAACCAGCAGAGCGCCTTGCCCTTGTGCCAGTCGATTTCAGGCTGTAGCTCAAAGACCTTTTTCCCAGTTCCTTTTCGAAGTCCGGTGTGGTCGGCCAGGACGTGATCGACCGCCTCTTCCACCGCCTGAACCCGGCCTTTTTCCACCCGCCGGTAATGCACCGCGATGGAAAACTTCTTCCGTTCAACCTGGGCGCCCGGAATATCTCCCAGCAGCGGCCGAACGGATTTTTCAGCGCGATCCAAAACCGGTAAAAATTCAGCGCCCTGCTGGGAGGCAATGCGCCGGCCCGCGGGGCCGGAGATGTCAAAGCCGTGGCTGCCCGCATAGAATAGATTGTCAATGCCCACGAGCTCTTTGACATTGTTTAGGTCCCGGCCGCTGATCACCGCCACGGTGCACTGATTTGCCAGCGCCGTCACGGCGCTGCGCATTTCATCGGATAGTATCGCCAGCTCGGGCCGCTCGACGATCGGTGTCAGGGTCCCGTCATAGTCCAGAGCAACAAGGGGACGTTTGGCTGTGAGCAGTTCGCGGATAACATCCATGGATGCAAGCGCCGAGGGAAGATCTTCAATGCTATGCTCCCATATGGGACTTTCTCCCTCCACCGTGAGCTCAGAGAGCGTTCTCAACACGATATCGGCGCCGTTTTCTTTTAATTCGTCGGCATGGCCGATTCTGTCCACGCCGACGACGCAGCCGAAATTACCGTGCCTTCCGGCCTGCACGCCGGATATCGCATCTTCCAGAACGACGGCGCGTTCAGGAGCTACGCCAAGGCGTCGGGCGGTTTCTAGAAAAATATCGGGTTCCGGTTTGCCGTTGAGGTCAAGCTGCTCTGAAACGACGCCATCGACTCGGGCATCGAATAGATCCTCGATGCCGGCAGCCCTCAGCACGGCCCGGCAGTTTTTGCTGGAAGAAACAACCGCCGTCTGAAAACCGCTTTCTTTCAACAGTCGGAGAAACTCCACTGCGGTCTCATACGCTTCAACACCTTGAGCTTCCAGATGCTCGTTGAATATCTGATTTTTCCGGTTCCCGAGACCGCAGACCGTCTCTGCGTCCGGCGGGTCATTCGGGCTGCCGTACGGCAGATCGACCCCGCGCGATTCCAGAAAGCTTCTGACACCGTCATAGCGCGGCTTGCCGTCGACATAATTGTTGTAATCCGAGCCCTTATCAAACGGCTCCCATGCTCCGCCTTCCGCTTCGGCCCGGCTTTTGAGATATTCATCGAAGAGCTGTTTCCAGGAAGCGGCGTGCATCTTTGCGGTCTTCGTAACCACCCCGTCCAGATCGAACAGGACGGCATCGAACTTTTCCTTGGTGACATCTATGATAGGCGGCTTACATACCATTTTGCCTCTCCTTTTTCATCCTTCAGCCATATAGCGGAACTACCCATCCGGCGGCCGTAAACATCCCTGCTGTGGTCCAAAAAAAGATCCGGGGAAACCTTGTGACACCTTCATAGGCCGCAGAATACGCTTCGGAATTCTCAAACACCAAAAGGCCTTCAGACAAGAGTTCCCAGGCGCCCTGGCCGCTGACAAGAAGTAAAAGAATCTCTCCCGTACCGGCTCGGCCCTTCACGTAGGCAAGGACGAATACAACGAGCATATAAACAAACAGCACGGGAGCTGTCTGAAAGTGCGCGAACTCATGAGCGAAGCTCATGTTGACACGCTGATGACCAGGCAAACCGATCCGTAACACCCAATTGGCCAGCGGAGGATGGGGGATCGTGAAACCGCCCAACCCCGCCCTGTGCAAAAAACCGGGGCCAATCGTTACGCGTGCGTTCGCTCCAAACCAGGTTCGTTTAATCCGTGTTTCCGAGCACGTGGTTTTCATGGAGCCAGAATTGAGATTTTATTTTCCAGGCCCGGTGAAATGCCGCGCCATCTACTCTTTCGTCTCCCCCATCATTTCACCCATCATTTTCATTAACTCGGACATCGTCACCGTCATTTCACTCATGTCCTTCATGGCAGTGTCTGGCCTTTTGTCCATCATATCCAATACGGCCGGGACCTCGTGCATCATCGAGGACATCTCCTCCATCATCTTGGACATGCGTTTCATGTGCTCGGCATTGATTTTGCCGGACTCCATCATTTTGGACATCATTCTCATCATGCCCGACATCTGTTGAATCATAGAGCTCATGTGATCATGGAGAAATCCTGCGCCGACCATCGCCGACCACATCATGCGGCCTTCTTGTGTATCCTTCTCTTTTGTCATCTGCTGCTGCGCCAAGACGTCTGAATTCCCAATCACTAAAAAGAACAGCAATAGAATGACCACCAGTCTTTCCCTCATTTTTCAAATCCTCTCTTTGAGCGCATCGTTATCTCAGTTCTTCTCTCTCTTCAAACCGGCCCAGATCGGCGTTCCGTCCATTTGTCTCAACCGGAACGTTCGAGTTCCTTCGGTCACCGCCGTTGCGATCATGAAAGGCTCCGTTTGCGAGGTGATCCACGACCCGGTCACAGTCACTTTGTCACCGGATTTGAAAGGCATTCTCCTGTCCTGCCTGGCGACAAACCACTGTGGGCCCAGATAAACCGGAACGGGCTCCTTTCCGTTTACAAGAACAATGAGCTTTACCTGCATTTGGGAGATGATCCCGTCTTGGGGAATGACCTGCTCCACTTTAATTACTTCCCCATTGATTTCCTTGATCGATTGCGGATCATATAGTTTTGCAAACGGGTCTTTCCGAGCGATACCTGGATAAAAACCTATGCCTTCCCCGTATAGATAGCCGTAGTTGTAATTTCTCTCCTCTCGTGAAGCCGAATAGAATTGAGCGAGTCTGGTTCCCCAATGCAAGTCTCCCATATCCGGCAAGTTATCCTTTTCGTAGCCGGGCGCGTTTTTCAGTTGGTCTTTGGAAACGTCGAGGAAAAATATGCCTTCAGAGGGAAGGGGAGCGAGGGATTGCCAGGGAACGGGAAACAGTTTTCCGCCAATGCCTAGGAAACCGCCAAAATCCATAACGGCGTATAAGATTTGTCCCATGTCTATGTCTACGACGATATCCTTGATAGTTCCCAAACGCTCGCCTTTCATATTGCGCACGTCAGAACCGATGATTTTTTCCATCATGAAGGCGTTGACTTTTTCGCCTTTTTCAGGCTCATACGTATCAAACTTTTTGCTTTCGGTTGCTCTTTTGTCCCCTGTCTCTTTTTGCGCGAATGAGGTCCCCATTGACAGCAGAAAAAGGGCAGCGAAAATACCGACCATTCTTACTATCATATGTCTTTTCATTGTTCTGTCCCTCCTTTTCGCTCTGATTCTTTGAAATAAACTATCACGTCTATCTCCACGGCGTTGGGGGAAGAAAGGGCTTCTCTAATCCCATTCCGCCGGTTCTTCCGAACCCTTGAAGCCTTCGCACATACATCTCTTGTAGTTGTCGTGCACGGCTCTGGCAGCAGAGCTTTCTCTTTCGTCTTGTGAAATCGGAAATGCGGCAGTTTTGCCGGCGGCAAGGAAGTCGCTGGTAATCCCCAGAGATTGATCCGTCTTTTTTATGGATTGCGATGCGTCTTTTTCGATACCCACCAATGCGCGGATGGCGTCGATATTTTCGGGAATGGTAATCGCCTCGTTGTGCACCTGGTATGTGAGGTAGATTTCTCCATTGTCCACTGCCATGCTGTCCTCCCATACGGCGACTTCCCACATGTCGGCCCTGGGCCTTCCCAAATCCCGCATCAATTCAATCACTGAGTTCAGCGCCACCAGATTGTCCCCGGCGCGTATGAAAGCGATGCGCGGGGCAAGAGTGAGGGTTTCACGCGCTTCGTTCAAGCTTGTGGCCTTTGTCGTCTCAATCATAGTGAAATGGATGTGGCTGAGGTTGTGCGAACCGGCTCCCGCCATGGTGACGAGATTTAACTCGGGTATGACCGTTTTTGCATCCGGACCCTGATGGCTGGGGACCTTGGCTTCCGGGATCACGGTGTTGATGATGCCGTCTTTATGGCTTTCCCATGGGTCGGTCGCCCTACGGAGAATGACCGTTCGTGCTCGCTTCACCAAACCGCGCTGATGGAAAGCGCCCAGCACCCGCACCAGAGCAGTGGTGTTACAGGAAACCACCCGCGTGCTCTGCCGACCAACAGCCCCCTCATAGTTTGCCTGCGCCACAAAGGAATAGCCGGCGACTTCGTGCTTCTCGCCTCCCTCGTAGATTGCCTTCACTCCGGCTTTTTCGTACAAAGTCCGATTTTTCGCCGCTATCTTCTTGGGCGTGCAATCCACAACAACATCGGCCTGCTCCAGCAGAGTTTCAAGGAGTCCCCCAACAGGGATGCCGGCGGCCTTCATTTCGTCAAGTTTGTCGGAAGTGGAAGCAAAGACACGATAGCCCTTCTCCAATGCAACCCTGATCCTATAATCGTGAATAATGTCGCAGATCCCGGCCAGTTCCATGTCGTCTTGCAAAACGACCGCATCGGCCACACGTTTTCCGATAACCCCGTAACCGTTTATGGCGACTTTGACTCTTTTGTCCGACATGATAAACCTCCATTTGTACATTACAAATTGTGTCCAGATTCCGATTTCACCTTTGGCTCATTCGGGCAGAAAAACCCTATCCGGTCGGCCCTGCGACACATTTGTTGTTCGTATTGATTCGCATTTTTCCATCGATCACCTTGCCAAAATTTCCGCAAGCTCCAGGAGACCCATGTCCAGCGTTTTCCGGTTAGAAACCACATCACTGAGGGGCGTCGCGCCGATTTCTCCTTGTTTTAAGCCCACAAGGAGTCCGTACTCGCTTTTGGCCAAATGCTCGGTTGCCTCAGCGCCCAACCGGGTAGCCAGCAGCCGGTCGAACGACCCAGGGGCGCCGCCTCTCTGTACATGGCCCAGTTTCGTCACTCGTAGGTCAAATCCCAGCCGATCTTTGTGCTCGGAAAAGTGTTGCGCCATGGCTTCTGCACCGTAGCGCGCGCCCTCCGCGACCACCGCAATGGCATGCCCTTTTCCCCGCTCATAGGCGTTTTTTATTTCGGCGGCCATCGTGTCGGGGTCGGTTTCCGCCTCTGGAATAATGATGGTTTCGGCTCCTCCGGCAATACCTGTCATCAAGGCCAGATAACCACAATCGCGACCCATAACCTCCACTAGAAACGCCCGCTCATGGGAGGTGGCTGTTATTTTCAGACGATCAATGGCCTCCAAAGCAATGTTCAGGGCTGTATCCACTCCGATCGTGATATCCGCGCCATAGAGATCGTTGTCAATCGTCGAGGCAATACCTACTACCGGAAAATCCATCAGGGACAATTCATAAGCGCCATTCTGGGAGCCGTTTCCTCCAATCACTATTAATGCTTCCAACTGGAGTTGGTGAAGAAAACGAACCGCCTTAAGTCGGCCCTCTTCAGTTTTAAAATCGGGACAACGGGCGCTTCCAAGTATGGCTCCTCCCTGCTGGATTATCCCTCCTACATCGCGGACCCCCATCCGCCGCGTGTCACCAGCAATGAGACCGGCATAGCCACGGTGGATGCCGAAGACCTCCCAGCCTTTATCTATCCCCGTCCGAACGACCGACCGGATTGCCGCGTTCATTCCCGGAGCGTCTCCTCCGCTTGTAAGAACACCGATACGCTTCATGTTATTTTCTCCAGTCCCGGATGCTTGATGAAACCCGACCAACACCCCTATGAGGTCTGGGGAAGATCAATCGCAGAAACAATCCGTTTCTCAAAACCATAACCTCACTCCGACCACAAGAGAGGTAACGTCAATATCTTCACCTTCGGCCCTCGCCAGATCCGCCGTTTCACCGAATTTCCGGCTCCAGGAAACACCGATGTACGGGGCGAATTCTCGGCGGATTTCGTAGCGCAGCCTGGCGCCCAGCTCGATGTCATTGATGCCTTGGCCGACTCCGTACTCTTCGACTTTCTGTAAGGCCACGCTGATCTCAAATCGCGGTTGCAGTATCAGCCTCTGGCTGAGAAGCAGGGCATATTCGGCTTCAAATCCTGCTGAAAGGTCACCATCCTGACTGACGTAGGCGGTGGCCTCCACCTCAAACCAATAGGGCGCCAGCCCTTCAACGCCCAAGGCGGCGAAAGTTCGGTCGGGGTTAGGTTCGAAGTCATGTCGGATACCCAGCTGCAGATCCCAGAACGTGGCGATGCTGCGGCTGTAAAACAGCTCGGTTTGAGCCTCCTCGAACTTACTTTCGTCTATCAGCCATGTACCCTCACTCTTGAACCAAATCTTGTTGTAATCCGTGCCGGCCCACGCCTGCACATCCCACAGCAGTAGAGCATTACCTTCTCCTGTTTGGTATTCCAGGCGATCTCCGCGAAAAACGACGAATATTTCATTGTCATGGACGAACTGGACCCCGAAGTTTGCCTGCGCCTCGTCTTTGGTGTCATCTGCATATTTACGGATACCGAGGCCTACCGTGGGTTTGGTATCCACCTCATGATAATCAGCGGGGAACTTGCGTTCCTTGGGGTCGGTAGAAGAGTGTTCAGCAGTGATGCCCGTAACCGGCAGGAGCGTGACAAACAAAAAGATCACCAGTAGTTTAATATTCATCCTTATGTCTCCCTTCTCAGGCGACCCGGACGACTTGGGCCATGCCCGCTTCCATGTGGTAGAGCAGGTGACAATGGAAGGCCCAGTCCCCCTTTTCTATCGGTGTGATCAGGACGGAAAGCACTCCGCCGGGTTTGGTCAAAATGGTGTGTTTGAACGGCAGCTTGTCGGCTCCGTTTTCAAGCTGCATCCACATACCGTGCAGATGAATAGGGTGTTCCATCATGGTGTGATTTACCAAGAAGAGACGGAGTCGTTCGTTGTGGCGGAATAGATAGGGGCCAGGATGCTCGCTGAATTTCTTACCGTCAAAGGAAAACATGTAGCGCTCCATGTTGGCCGTGATGTTGACAGTCATTTCCCGATCCACGAACTCAGAATAAGGCTGCGGCTCGATTGAGACAAGGTCGTCGTAGGTCAGGACCCGCCATCCGTCACCGCCCAGCCCTATGCCCGATTCATCCAGACGGTATTTCGGATTCATGATCACCATGGCCACGTTCGTATTTTCTTTGTCAGGCTTAAAAGGAGTGGGGCCATTGGGGCCAGGGATGCGTGGATCGTGTTTGGTCGGATCGTTTCCGTGCCCCATCTGGTCATGGTTCATGCCAGACATACCGCCGCGGACCATACCACCCATGCCGATGTCCACCAATCTCCGTGCCGGTCTCGGCCGTAGCGCGGGCACCGGGGCTTCCATGTTCGGTTCGGGGGCCAGGGTGCCTCGGGTGTAGCCGCTGCGGTCAAGGGATTCGGCAAAAATAGTGAAGGCCTGGTCTTTCTTGGGCCGCACCAGCACATCGTAGGTTTCGGCAACCCCTATACGGAATTCGTGTACGGAAACCGGACGTACCGCCTTGCCATCGGCCATCACTATTTCCATATCCAGACCAGGGATGCGCACGTCGTAGTTAGTCATGGTCGAGGCGTTAATGAAGCGTAAACGAATAGTTTCCCCTGGATTGAAAATCGCCGTCCAGTTCATGGCAGGCGAGTGACCGTTCATCAGATAGGTGTAGGTGTAGGCCGTCACATCGGCCAGGTCGACGGGGCTCATCCGCATTTTCCCCCAAGCCATCCGTTCGGTGACCGTATTAGTAAAACCGCGCTCGCTCACATCGCCGAAAAAGTCCCATACGGTGCGTCTCTGAAAATTGTAATAGTGGCCCATCAGGTTGATGTGGCGGTAAATCGTCTCCGGGTCCTCAAAAGACCAGTCGGAGAGCACCACTGGGTAATCCCTGTCGTAATCGAATGGTTCCCCATCTTTCGGATCGATGATCAGTGGTCCGTAGGAGCCGGTCTGCTCCTGGAAACGGGAGTGACTATGATACCAATAGGTGCCCGCCTGTTTGACCCGGTAGCGATACTCGTAGGTCGTTCCAGGCTGAATGCCGTTAAAGTTCACCCCCGGCACTCCGTCCATGCGAAACGGCACCAGGATGCCGTGCCAGTGGATGGAGGCGTGCTCGACATCCATCAGCCGGTTTGTCACATTGAGCGCGACATCGTCGCCTTCCCGCAAGTGCACGAGCGGACCCGGAACCGAACCGTTGATTGCGGTGGCTGTCCCTTCTCGTCCATCGATTCGGATTGGCGAATATGCAAAGGTAAGATCGTAACGGTTTTGGGGGCCTGTCATTTCAACCCCCGTGGTCGCAGTCCGCGCCCATGCCGGCAAGGGCAGGGTAAAGCTCAGACCCGCCAGAAAGAGACCCGCTCCGGTTGCCTTAAGAAAATTACGTCGGGTTACACCTTTATCACGGTCCATGCAAATCTCCTTTTGCGCCTCCGCTTGATCATCCTTTTTGTTCGTTTTTTTCAAAATACTCCCTCAGATCTGAAATGGAGGGCATTCCTGTGAAGACCAGTTCCCCGTCAACCAGAATATTTGGTGATTTCTTTAGATCGTATTTCTTTTCGAACGCAGTATCGTCTTCCACGTACCGGATGGAATAAGGAATCCCTATTTTTTTCAGCTCCTCTTCTAACATAGGGCAATGTTGACATGACCGAGTTACCGCAAGCTCAACCTTCATTGTTATTCTCCTTCCTCTTTTTGTCCCACGCCCCAAAGTCATCCTCAAAGACCATGGATTGTCGACTTGATAAAAATTCTTTGAATCCATTAGCGCCCGAATCATCTGCTCATAATCCTTGACCCTCCAATTTTTTAAACTGTTCCGGGCTAAGAATTCCCTTTAACCCGCGCAAATACTCGAGACCGGACAGAAGCAAATCAGCTTTTGCCTCCGCCTCCTTTATGAACAGATTCTTGACCTGCTGAGGGTCTATCTCTTTGTCCCAGCTAAGGCTGGCCAAATCGATTTGCAGCTTCATCCGCTGCGCCCATAGATCAACCATGTTGTCCATTTGTCGGCGGGCCAGGGCGCGCACCTGATCCCACTGCGTGGGTGTCAGATTCAGACTACCAAGCATTTTGGTCATGCTCTCCATCTTGCGGCGGCCTTTCATGCCGGCCTTCATTTTCCCCATCATTTTTCCCATGCCGGACGGTCCGCCCATCATGTGCGACATCATCATGCGCATCATGCCCTTATCCATCATTTTCATCAGTCCCTGCGTCAATTCCTGCTCATTCTCTTCGCCCAATTCGGTTATCATGCCCTGCGACGCCTGCTCCTTCTCTTCAGCGGGTTGGGACATCATGCCCGCCATGCCGCCATCCTTTGAAGACTCCGGTGTGCCAGTTGCGGGCGCCGCCGATTCGGGCGCTTGGACGGCGTCAGCCGGTTGATGATGTTCTTCCTCAGCTACGCTGATTTGGGGGCCAATCAAAATGGAAGCTATAAAAAAGACGGCCACAAACAACAAATTCATTAAAAAATTTCTTTTCATGTTCTCCTCCTGTTCCCTTGAAACGTATTCATATAGATCGAGCGGAGGGGAATCTTACTCATAAAAATGAATCTACCCCTCCTTGTCATGAGACTAAGGTTCACCCTACCCGCAGTCCTGATTTTTATCCCCTTTCTACTCTCCACGTTCGTGATTCTCTTTTGATTCCGACCCCTCCTTTTTGACCATCTGACGGTATTGTTTTGAGGATATTTGCGGCATCTCCTTCGCTAGGTCCACGAGGCCCCACAGTATATCCTTACTATGGGTGGGTCCAAAAGCGGGCATTCCGGTCATTTTCAAGCCGTGCTTCAAAACCCAGTAGACTTCGGCTTCACTAAGCCTGCCCTGGATACGTCCGGAAGTCATCAGCGGGGGAGATGGATAGAGCCCCTCCGCAAACTCCTCAGGCGGATATCCCGGAGCCCCGTGGCAGAGCCGGCACATTTCATGATAGTGAGGAAAGGCGACTTCCTTGAACTTCGGCTCATTTAGGTCCGCCGTTTTTATTTCGTCACTGCGCGTTTCAATGGACCGGTCCCTGAGTGTATCGATCAATGATACTGTAACGTCCCAGTGGGGTTCAGTCGCAGCGATATTGTAGATACCTGACCAGGCAAACAAAAGCGCGCCGAGTCCCAAAACAACGAGAACAATGACAACGGTCAGTATGTACTTCAAGGTTCACCTCCGTTTTCTATACTCCGATGAAGCTCTGTCTGACCCAATCCTTGTATATGTTTCACACCAACCCGCTGATTGCGATCCAAAGAAAATTTCGCAGACAAGCAGCTCCCCTGACCGTCACACACTTTCTATAACGGATTTAAGCTTTTGCCCGATTGTGTCGGCTATTTGCCGCAGTTCACGGTTGTCTATCGCTTGCATCGAAGCGGTCGGATTTATTGCCGCGATCTCAATGGCGCCATCAACAGTCTCTTGGACGATAATATTGCAGGGCAGCATCGTTCCGACTTTGTCTTCCACCTGTAGTGCCTTGTAGGCAAAAGGAGGATTGCAGGCGCCCAGTATTCGGTAATTTCTGAAGTCAACATCCAGCTTTTTCTTCAAGGTGTCCTTGACATCGATTTCCGCCAAAATCCCGAAACCTTCTTTCTTCAGGGCCTGTGTTACCCTGGAGACAGCCCCATCAAATCCTAAATGAATCGTTTTGCTGTAATAATAGGTCATAATCAGTTCCTTTCATCCGGACAAATTAGTTGCGGCCGGACTCAGCTTTCAATTTCTCTTTTAAGTTTCTCAAATTCTTCTTTTGTTATCTCACCCCTAGCGTATCGTTTCTTCAAAATTTCCGTTGGACTTTCCCTTGTCGAGTTCATCGAAGTTACGGTTGTTTTGCTGCGATTAATAACAAAATAGATGATAAAAGCTGCAATAACGATCAAGATAATCCACATAAAAAATCCTCCATACCCTCCATATCCCATCATATGATCCCATCCACCCCATTCATTCACGGATCGATCGACCGGCTTATGGGTACACCCGAAGAAGAACAGCATTAAAACAGCTGATATGAAGAATGCAAAAGGCTTGGTTTTCACAATTTACCCCCCCGCTGAAGATTAGATCCACTCTCGGCCCGTTGATCAGTTCACTGCCGAGAGCAGGTGAATAATGATTCCAAAGGATAGGACGCTCAAAGCAATCCATGCCGCCGTTTTTTTTATTTTGCCGCCGTCCATCTCCATTGCTTCTTCTTTGTTTCGACGGCGCCAGGAATGATTTAACCACGCCAGCCAGCCAACCAGGACGAAGGCGACTATATTCATCCAGAACGTATAATCCAGCTTGAACTGGGCAACGTCCTTCACCGCATGCGCGCTTTCCGGTGTTACTCCTAGAAAAGCAAAGGAGTAGTGCAACAGAAGCGCGGTGCACACGTACATCACCGCGGCAATATAAAGGGCCACCCGCCAGCCGTAGTAGCGTGCGTTGATCTCCACCAGAGGCGGAACCATGAGGTCTGAGTAAATAAAACCCATGATGCCGGCGAAGAGCGCCCCGCTTGAATTGAGGACTGTCGCAAGAGGGATGTTGCCCATGGAGCCGATAAACGTGGCCGCCGCGACGAATGGAGCCAGAAGCGCATTTTCCAGGACCACTGGAAAGTACAACGGGCTTTCGGCGGCCTTTTCTGCTAAAAAGATTGCCTTCCAGAAAGCGTCAGGCGCCAGCACCGCGACGAATCCAGCGACCGTAAATCCGATGGCAATTTCCTCCCAGACCATGGCCCATTCCCCGGCGAAGTTATGACCGACTAAGCGCCACCCTTCAGCAGTTCGGATTCGTTCGCGCCAATCGAAGCCTTTTTCCTCGGAACCGGCTTCCCGTTCTACCTTTTCCCGAGCTTTCTCCATCCAGGTCTTTGGATACGTCCATAGTATCAGCAATCGGCTGATGGCAATCAGCACGAGACCGCCCACAAGTTCAGCTGCCAGAAATTGCCAGCCCAGGAAGATGAGAATGAGGATTCCCAGTTCAATGACCAGATTGGTGGAGGCGAACATAAAGGCAACCGCGGCGATGAAATGCGCGCCTTTCATGAACAATGCCCGAGCCGCAACCAGTGCCGCAAAGGAGCAAGAAGAACTGATAGCCCCGAAAGCGGTGGCCAAACCGACACTCTTGGAATCCGCACCGCCCAGGTATGGCGTAAGCCTGCCCTTGGGCACAAACGTCTGTATCATGGCGCTAATAAAGTATCCCAGCACGAAAGCCCAGCCGGACTTCCCAAAAAAACCGGCAGCCGTCTTTGGCTGCCTCGCCGAATGCAGCCCAAAATTCAGTTGAAAACAAGATGTTAATACCTCTCTTTTTTTGATAGCATCATCGCTGGCAATCAAAATATCCACACCATTTCATAAGTCTAGACTGTGAATCGGTTAAAAGCGATAAGGTGAATCATCTATTCCCCGAAAAAATGTTCTGTAGTTCGTTTGTTTGGAAATCAGTCTTATTGAAAAATACAAGCAAAGGAGTATATTTTAATGCAATATTTACATAAACAAGACGCGTTGGAATTGGTATCAATAATACTTTTCATATTTACTTTTTCTTTTCTTCTCAATTTCTTGTGGGAGGCTCTTCATGCCGTTTATCTTTATCAAAGACATGATTTTGATGCCTCCAATTACGTACCCATGCTTCTGTATGTATCGTCTGCAGACAGCTTGTTAATCATTGGTTTGTATATTGGTGTAAGTACCATATGGATGGATTTCTTTTGGATGAAGATCTTCATGAAAACGCAACTATTTGTTTTTGCCAGCAGTGGAATTTTGGTTGCGGCTGTCATCGAAATTCTATCCGTTTTTTATTACCACAGATGGGTGTATAAAAAGCTTATGCCAACGGTTTTTGGTATTGGAACATCCCCACTGGTCCAATTGAGCTTAACGGGGCTTTTATCAGTCTGGTTGACCAGAAAATTGCTATATGGAAAAGGAGTCTTTCGGAATTAATTAACAGGACTAAACCACTGACATGGTCAGTGGTGGGGCGTGGGGGCGGAGTCCCCACACCTTAAGCTTATCAACATTGTTGATAAACCCTGTTGTTATTTCGTCAGCACCGTCTGAATCGACAGAAAAGTCATCAGAACTTATGTGTGAAAGAGCAAATTGAAAGCCAGGTCCGTGACGACCAGATGAGGCTTTGGAGAGACGACAGCGAATGACATTGTCAGGAGTTGTCGTCTGAAGAAAGCCACCGACAAGGTCGGTGGTCATTTACTTTGAATAGAAAAATATCATGACTAAGGCATTGCTATAAGTAACAATAAATAAAAAATAGGCAATCACTTATGAGATAATTCTGCCATAAAAGACTCAGTTTCATAAGAATGTTCGGTAAATAAATCAACGCTCGTTTTGACGAGGCAGTATACGTTAGCCTCTTAAGCTTATCTCGTTACCCCCCAATTAGCATGTCCAAGAACTTACATGAACAATATTACCTTGTGTCTTCAAGCATAAAAATCTATTTATCAGGAGAGAATAACAGGTGCTATGACAGAACTCGAAGCTGCTCATGAATATTATTATATCTGTACTCACTTAATGACTAAGATATTGCTATGATTAGACTTAACCCAGTGTATATTGTCAGGTGGAGATCACCTTCGGTTTGTGTTTCCAGGCCATAGCTGTTAATGTCAAAGTAAAAGGGACCCACTGTGATAAAGCAAAAGGGACCCACCTTAGAAAAAATATAGAGGGATCAAGAGGGGTTTAGGGCCCCCTCTTGATTCCTGTCCTTATTGGCCCCGCCAGGGGCCGCAGTGGCAGCCACTGCGCGTTTTGCAGGCTTTTGCGTCGTTTGTTTTTTGCGCTGGAGACTTTCCGTAAAGCGAATGCTTTCCCAATCAAACTCATGGATACTACAGTGATGTGTGAGCCGATCCAGCAGGGCGGCGGTCAAGGAAGCGTCACCGAAAACCGCGGTCCATTGGGCAAAGGGAAGGTTGGAAGTCACCAGAAGCGATCCCCTCTCATACCGGTCGGCAAAGACCTGAAAAAGGAGTTGAGCGCCTTCCTTGGAAAAAGGGATGTAGCCCACTTCATCGCATATCAACAGCGCGTAGCGGCTCAACCTGGCCAGATAGCGTTTCAACTGCTTTTCCTCGCGCGCCTCGACCAGGGTGTTTACCAGATCGGCCGCGGTGGTAAAAAGAACCCGGTATCCACGGCGGCAAGCCTCTATTCCCTGAACCGTGGCCGCATGCGTCTTACCCGTGCCGTGTTTCCCGATCAACACCAGATTTTCACGACGCGCGATGTAATTGCCTTCCACATACTCCCTGAACTGGAGCGGGTCCAGCCCGGGCCATTTGTTCAAGTCAGTTTTTTCCAGAGTCTTGGCCAGGGGAAACCGGGCTTCATGAAGCCGCCGTTTCAATTGATTGGCCTGTCGCTGTTCCAGTTCCAGGGTGGACAGGTCCAGCAGATACTGTTCATAGCCTTCGCCGGTTTCCCGGGCTTGCCGCGCGCACTGGCTGTAGTGCCGCAGCATGGCCGGCAGCTTCAGCCGACGCAAGTGGTCTTCCAAAAGTACCTGATCCGCGGCTGACGTCATAGCGTCCCCCCTGCCAGGAGACTGTCGTACCGGCTGACATCAACTTCACTGTGCTTCTGGTCCGTAATCCCCGGAATCGATTCCGGCAGCAATGGCTGAACTTCATAGCCAGGGCGATCCATGGTCAGCAGCAGATGTTTTACCGCGTCATAGCTGTAACTCTGATAGCGCAGGGCGTCAGCCACCGCTCGTTGGATCTTATGGGCCGGATGATCCTGATGCAGCTGCAGTATGCGGACAAAATCCCGAGTCCCTTTATTGTCGCCCAATCTCCTGCGCAGGGTGGCAAGCATGATCTCGTATTCCCCGGGCCACGCTGTTCTCCACTGGCGAATCGGCCGGGCGTTGTCAAAAGCCTGCGGCCGTTCGGCGATAAGCCCCAGGTAGTGCAAGGGATCGATCTGCCACTTGCTGTTATTGAAAAGGCGAGCATGTTCCGCTATCTTCCGCCGCCCGGCGTACAAGACGACCTTGTCACAGCCCACGTGCGCCCACACCCATTGACCGACAAAAGCCGTAGGCGCCGAATAGCGGTTACGATCCACCTGCGCCGTCTGATAGGAGCTGACCCGAACCCGCAGCACCTTCTCGTTCTCAAAGGGACGTTCCGGCAGCGGGGCCAGACGTGACAGTTCCTCCTCATGCCGCTGGCTAATCGTACGGCCGTCCTCGCGGCCTCCTATGCGCCTTCGGCCATGATCCATGCACTCCTTGAGCAACAGCTCGTTCAACTCCGCAAAATCGTTCACCTCCGGCATGGGAACCAGAAAGTTGCGGCGCGCATAACCCACCAGGCCTTCCACTCCTCCCTTTTCCCGGCCCTTGCCAGGATTGCAATACCGGGCCTCAAAGGTATAGTGGCTCCGAAAGGCCGTGAAACGCTCCTGTTCAACGCGACCTTTGCCTTTTAGTATCCGCCGCACCGCCGACTTCAGATTATCGAAAACCAGGACCGGGAATACGCCTCCATAAAACTCGAACGCACGCATCAGGCCATCAAAAAACATCTCCTGGCGTTCCCAAGGATAAGCGCAAACAAAGGGCTTGCCTGAATACCGCGAACGCATGCAGAAAATCTTGATCCCACGGCTCTCGCCCCTCATTCTCACCTGAGCCGCGCCCCAGTCCACCTCCGCTTCCCGGGCAATCTCCGGATCAAGGGGGATGACAGCCTGCGGTTTGCCCAATCCCAGGCGGCTCTTGCACATCCTGACCCAGCGCCGTACCGTGGCCTCGGAGCCCTGAAAACCGTGCTCGCTCACCAACCGGGCAAATACTCTGCGCGCCGTATGCCGTTGCTTCCTGGGTCTGTCCAGGTCATCCTGCAGCCACTTCTCCACGGTGATCATAAACGGACCCATGACCGGCGCGAAAGGCTCCTTGGCGCGTCGATAAGCGGGCGGCAACCCCATGAGCGCCTTGCGGATAGTCTTGCGCGAATGACCGTATTCCCGCGCGATCTCCCGAATGCTTTTCCCGTAGACCCGGTGGGCTGTCCTGATAAGCTCATACTGATCCATCCTTATCATCCTTCCCTCTGATCCTTTCCTTGTTATTCCAAACCAGATAAAGGTATCAGAAAGCTGATCAGGTGGGTCCCTTTTACGTTATCACCAGCCCTTCTCCTGGTCCCCTTTTACTTTATCGAAATCACATAGCTTATCGATTGCCTTTGCAAATTTCCTTGCGCTTGTCTGAATGCCTTGCTCGTCACGAACGCCTGTGTACTTGAGCTCAATTTGTAATGATTGCAGCTTATTGCAATAATTTTTTTCATTGTACAAATACTGGTTCATGCGGTTTCGGTCATTCCCGCAATACCAAATCTTGTGTCTGTCATTTACAATGGGATCAATGGGAGCTACACGAGCGACAAGGCCATTTCGGGTCAAGGATTTGACTAAGGGAAACACCACGTGAGTTTCATCAGCTGTACGTCTAGGATTCTTATGATGATCGCCGTAACCGATAATGAGCCGTAAGTCGCGGTGACCGTGATTCAATGCGCCATCTGAAAGCTTAGCGATCTTTTGGAGATTCTGGTCTTTAATGCCATGGATATGGAGAACTAAGGCACCAGAGCACGTAGTAAAAATCTCATCCAAGAACGTAATTATTCGATCCCAGAACAGTGGTTTGATTTCCGGGTGAAGAAATGCTTCCTTCTTGTACAAGTCAGCCACGTTACGAAATAATTCAACGTTTTCACCCTTACAAAAACGCTCGTTGATGACGGCGTAACAGTCCAATAAGCCACGGACAGCCAAGGTGAAGGCAGCGGTTCCCATATCATCTTTCATATTACCGTGGGGAGCAACGAGCAGAATATTATTACGTCCAGTAATGGCCTTGATACCTTTTGCGATTGAACCCAAGTCAACTCCAATTGAGAGACAACACTCGAATTAGCTCAGAGATCCGTATAACGGATCCCAGGCGACCTGCATTTAATAAGCTATCTTTTGAGGTACCTTAAGTGGTTTTTGCGTTGTAGAAATAATTGCCGCTCACCACAATGTATGAGCCTAAAGATGATATCTCAATAAGCTGTTTCTATTTTCTCATATTTCGGGTATTTTCTTCTATCTTCAGCAAAACTGGTAAAATCAGCACAATGAGGAAAACTGCCAACGCCATACTCAGCATTACAATTGCAAAAATATTGGCCTTTTCAAGCGTTGCTTTCTTCATTTCCTCTTTTCTCATAGCCTTGAAAAACAAATCGTTATATGTGTCAACTAACCTGGCGTAGCTTATATCGTTCTCCTGATTAGTCTCTTTGGCCCATTTTCTTGCGTCAGAAAGGAAGTCTTCAAGCCCGGTCAAAAAGACTTTACGTTTATCTTGCGGAAGCTTGCCTATAACATAGATGAAGAGATCGTATAACTCCTTACTAAAATCATAATCATCAATAATTTTAGTTATAGTAGCTCCATACTTGTCTTCTATATTTTCCTCTTGAACGCTGATTGACGTTTTTGATTTTTCTAATGACGCGCTTCCCACTAGTCCATCGTTTAACGTTTCAGTGATACTTGCGAACTTAGGTTTTTCAAAACTATTATTGGCATGATAATAATATAAACTTATTATGCTTATAAAAAGTAACATAATAGATAGAAGGATAGCCGAAGAGATATGTTTGCCTAAGCTAAATGCAAAATATAATATGCCATTAACAATGTAGGTCGTTTTACGGGTAAAGTGTCGTGCGCTCGTATATAGTTCCCCGATGACAGTTTTTTTAGTAATTTTACTTTTTTCAGTACAATCAAGTTTGTTCAAAGTATAATTTTTATTTTTCGCTAAAAAACATCTTGTTTCTATCGTATAGTTTGATTTTATTATGAAGTAGTTTCCACAGTTCGGGCATTTTATCCTATGAGCCTTTCTCGTTATCATCTGGTCACTTATAGTACCATTTCTATCACAATACGGACATTTGATTCCCATTTTCTTCTATCTCATATGGTATATGCAAGATAAATGGTTACAGAGTGGCACGTATAAGCGAATATTTACATCTTAATGGTATACTGTTAAAGCTAATATTCCGTATAATATCCTTAAAGTTGTTATCCATTTGCAAGGTTCTTCAAGTCGTTAAACAGGCAAATATTTGATTTATTGACCTTGTATTAACATAAGTCAAATCTACAGTCCAGATACAGGCTTTCATTGATAAATATCGGTAATATTATTTTAAATTATTTTTTGATAGGTCATGAAATTCAATGGCGGCTAACGCCAAATCGAGAGTATGCTCGTCAAGTTCGACCTCATTCCATCCCAAGAGATGCAATTGTCTGTTGATCTCTGATATGTTGTCCTTTGAGATAAGAGATATGACGTGAGCCATGTTTCTAAAGAAAGGATATACTTGGTCACGGTGTACACCTTTTTCTCTCAAGCGGTTTATAAGAATGTCCATTACTTGGCTCATCTTAATCAGATTCCTATTTATAATTCGGGAGATGCGAGTCAGAGATGTTATCCAAGAATCCTTCTACTGCCCATTGGCGCGATCTTAGCCCCAAATTCGCCAGTGAATATGATGTTTATGGAGTGATCCTTGCTGTTCAAAAGATTATTACGAAATATATCCCTCCCAAACGAATGCACTCGTTTCACCCCATTTGTATGGACAAAGATTCTCCTCACCCCCGCCGAATGTTTTTTGATGTAGTTGAGTAGCTCATGGGCAGAGCTGCCATCAAATTCGCCTTCGAGTTTTAGGTGGAGGCTGTCTCCGTTTCGATGTACTAGGATCCTAAAATTGGATGACATTGTTAGACCCCCTCGCCTAGCTAAAACCTCTAACAAAGTTCTGACCTCTAGAGCGTGTCAATAGCCAAGAGACTCGCGCTGAACTCAGGATAAGACAAACAGGACGCCATCTGCCGAAATGAGGTCCCTACACCCAAAATTCCTAAATAGGACTAGTTCAATCATTCCTGGAAAGACAATCACTTTTGAAAACAACATTGCTCTTGCGAACAATACGGGTCAGCAGTGCCAAAACAATCAAAATTTCCTTCAGCGCGTTGAATCATTTTAATCAGATCAGACTTTTTAGAGTTCTTCGCCTTTATTCCTAAGGTTTTGGCTTTCTCTCTAACTTCTTTCATTTTCATTTCATCCACTCCCGTTGTGTGTGATGGTATGAGCACGAAAAAAATCACCCGAAAAGGCAAAGAGAAAAAATGACCCACCTATTTCTTTATGCGGACACCTAACGTTCAGCCCAAATAGGCCATAAACAGACAGCTTCAAAGAGACCCAAGTCCTTTTGAGAAAAGTGGCAGTTACTTTGTATCATTTAATTCGGAGAAAAAGCATAGCCCGTAGACATTTTAACTCTCGCAGAATCCTATCCTTCACGCCACACGGACCACGAAAAAATTCTCACTAGTGTTTTTAGCCCTATGGCCGGAGATTCGACGCCTATCCATGGTGAACACATGAGCCTTTGCAAATGCGGCCGGACATTTAACCGCTTTCATTTGTTCCCTTTTAGGATGCAGTCTATTCTCTCCTTAAGCTCGCATAGGTTACTGTTCTTGATTACGTAGTCTTGCGCTCCTGAAAGGCGCGGATCCCCTTTAAAGCTATCATATGCGGTGTGGATAATGACCGGAAGGCCAGGATTTTGCTGCTTGATATCCCGCAACAGCTCAAAAGCGTCATAACCGCAGAGATACAGATCCAGTATCACCAAGTCAGGTTTTACACGCGCGATTTCATGAGCGATTGACTCTCCGTGCCCCGTACCGGATACGTGATAGCCCACATCGGCCAACTCCTCTGAAAGGAGCTCTCGAACGTGCGCTTGGTCGTCGATTATTAAGATAGCCGCCATTAGTTATGATCTGACCGTCCCTTTACCGCAAATAAGAGCCCTTCGAATCCTTCCCGGTGTTTTTGGTCGTGTCGCAAGGAACTAAATGTCGACCTTAATAAAAAGCATCTCAAAGCACGGCAATGAACTTTCGTGCGCCACCAAATTCATTCGTCAGGATCGCTATTTTCCCCGGATTGAGATTCCAGCAGGTAATAATCCTTGGGAGTTCTCAAACAGTATCGGCGCCAAGCGCATTGGAATTGGTCACAGACCTCAGGTTATTCCTGAAACATTCGGGGTTGCCCTCAACGCGCTGAATACTTCGGATCAAATCGGTCACGTCTAAGAAATTCACCTTTCGTCTCCGAGTCCCCTCATCAGTCTCTTTAGTCTTTCGGAGCATGGCCTCGGCCTTACTTCTGTGCTTATTTTGATTGTCCTGATCTATCATGTCTCGACGCTTTCATGACCGTATGACAAAAAGAGAAGAATAATTTGTTATCTTCTTCAAATACCTTCAAGCAAGAGCTGAAAATCTATTTAAAGCATGACAGACTTCGTGTTTTTTTTCTATGAGGGGAAAATACTATTCTTACGGGAAAAATCCCACTAGCTGGGAATTTTCCCAGTTCCTGAAGATAAAATAGGCATAGGACAACAGAGTTTTCAGATCTTCCAGAAATCCTCATCGACAAGACCGTGCTTCACGATGTAGCGAGCAAGTTCGAGAGAATTGTGAATCTTTAATTTCTTCATAATACTGGCGCGATAGTTGTCCACGGTTTTTATGCTGACATGAAGCGTTTCGGCGATTTCGTTTACTGATAGCTCCTTCGCGATCAGTCGCAATACCTCTTGCTCTCGTGTGGTCAAAGTCTTGAAGGCTGCTCGAGGTGGTTTCGGCATTTTGGGGGAAGGTTCCAGAAGCCTTTTAACTACTTGCTGTGATATGACGCTATCGAGAAAATACTCTCCTTTCGAGACTACGTTGAGACCCTCTGAAAGCCTCTCCACAGCCGATTTTTTCGACAGGTATCCAGTGGCGCCAGCCTGCAATGCCTCAGTGATGAAATCAATTTTGGCGTGCATACTCACGATCATTATGCGTGTGTTTGGCAGTAGATTGCGAATTTCGTGGGTAACTTGTATACCACTCGTATCGGGCAATGAATTGTCCATCAGCACTATATCGGGTTTGAGCGCCTTGGCCATCTGAAGCCCTTCCTCTCCACTGTTTGCTTCACCCACGACCTCAAATTTAGGGTTTGAGGAAATAATCGACCTGAGCCCCTGTCGAAAAAGAGGATGATCGTCAACAATTAGTACGGTCGTTTTCTTATTCATCGTTTCGGCGAATAATTGGGATGTTAATTAGGATTTTCGTGCCTTTAATTGGAAGGGACTCAATCATCATTTTCCCTCCCAGGGAGCTCGCCCTTTCTTTCATGATCTGTAGTCCCATATGTTTCTCACTGAATGAGGTAGGCCAGCGTTTCGCAACATCAAACCCTTTGCCGTCGTCCTCAATCTGTAACACGATGTTAGAAGAAGTTATGTCCAGCGCCACGCTTCCTCGCTTGGCTTCGGCGTGTTTCTTGATATTTGTCAGGCCTTCCTGGATTAGGCGGAAGAGGATGATTTCGGTGTCAAAATCTACATTTAAATCTTCAAGTCCTCTGCTATCGAAATTAATTTGTATTCCGGCGCTAGCTGAAAAGTCCTGGCAATATTGGAAAATGGCTTTGACGATTCCCAGATGATCTAAGGCGGGAGGGCGTAAGTCGCTTGCCAGATTCTGGATGCCTGTTATAGCGTCATCAATAATTCCAGACATTTCAGAAACTTGGGGTTTGAGTTGTGGCGCCGCCTCGAAGCAGTCGGTTATCATGTTGTTCATATGGATCTTCAAGGCGGCAAGGTCTTGAGCGACTGAGTCATGGAGTTCGTAGGAAAGCTTTTGCCTCTCGCTCTCTTGCGCCTTCATCAATTGGTGCGTGAGACGATGAACATATTCATCTGCTCGTTTGCGCTGCGTGATATCACGGATTATAGCGACGTATCTATTTGTCCTTCCTTTTTTGGGAGAAATGGCCGAGATGACGGTCTCGGCTGGGAAAGTAGAGCCGTCCCTGCGCATGTAAGACCAGTCTGTTCTGTAAGAACCCCTCTCTCCTATAGTGGGAAACGCGCTCCGACCAAAAGCGTAGAAGCTCTCCTCTGACTCGTGCATGATACGCGTCGACTTTCCTGCCACTTCTTCATGCCTGTAACCGAAAAGGTCAAGAAACGCATTGTTGCAGGACAAAATATTTCTCCGATCATCTAACATGAGGATGGCGTCAGAAGAGCTTTCAACTAGAGTTCTATACCTTTCTTCCGACTCCCTGAGCATCCGCTCGTACCTTTTCTGGCCCGTGATATCGCGTACCACGCTGACTAATCCGATTCTGTTTCCTGAGTCGGTTAGTATTTCCGTAACCGTGTGATCGGTGAATAGAATCATTCCGTCCTTTCGCCGTACCGCGTATTCAGTCCTATAGACACCCTCCTTATTCAAGGCCGCGAAAAGCTCCCTGCCGAAGTTCTCGTATCCCTTATGGTCCACGTGCATAAACTCTGTCGTATTACCAACCACCTCCGCCTCGCTGTAGCCAAAAATAGTCTCCACCGACGGATTACACTTGAGAATGACGCGTGTATTTGGATCAACTAAAAAAACAGCTTCTTTCAGGCTTGCAAAGGTTTTTTCAAGTAACCGATTAATTTTTTTTAATTCCTCTTCTGTAGATTTGCGCGCCTGAATCTCCTGCCCCAATAGGTCGTTTGCGGCGGCCAACTCAGCAGTGCGCTCTTCCACCCGTCGCTCCAGGTCGCTATGTGCTTTTTTGAGATCCTGTTCAGCGGCTTTTCGCGCGGTTTCATCCCTATAAAGAGCGACAACCTCGCCAGACGGCAGTTTATAGACAAAATTATCGCGCCATCCGCTTATCCTTTCGTCTTTGTACATGGTAACAGGGAAATGCTCCGGCTTTCCTGTCAACCATACTCTTTGGAGGACGTCGAAAAGCCCGAACTCTTTAACCCGGGGAAAGACCTCCATTACGCTTTTATTAACCAGATCTTGCTTCCTTATGGCGTCTATTCTTTCGCCTGCCTCATTGAAATCTACGAACACAAAATCAGCGCCATCGTCCTTGGCCTGATATACGGCAACTCCGTCGCTGGAATATTTGAATATCCCCTCATATCTAGACTTGGCCTCCAACAGCGCCCCTTCCGCCCTTACACGCTGAATGGCTAGCGCGTAGAACTGTGCCAATCGCCGTACTGCTTCAAGATCCTTATTAGTATAGTCTTCATTTTTGTTGGCTAGAGCGATTTGACCGACTACCTCTTTTCCTAAAGTGACAGGTACAGATAAAAGCCGTTGAAGAGATACATGCCCTTCCGGTAGAGCGCTGATACCCTGATGGTTCGCAGCGTCATTGGTGAATAAAGGCTTTAAAGCGTTCACTGAGCGCTCCCACATGCTATGATACAGTCCCTTCTCTGTCTTTGGGAATGCGACCTCTTCCCTTCCCCTACTAGCTCTGCACTGTTTTTTGAACATCTTGCCGAGCGAAAGCCAAATATTTTCGCCAGTCTTTGGGTCGACCATCGAAACATAACCACACTCGCTCGTCGTAAGAGCCTTAGCGCTTTCCACTATGCCATTGGCGACGTCGACGATTGTGGAAAATGGCGAGATCAACCGTTCATATATTTGGGAGATGGCGGCGCTTGTCATCAGCTCCCATTTGAGCGTCTCCTCCGCGCTCTTGGCGTCAGTATTACCTTGTATAATAAGAGCCCAATGAGTCACTTGACCGTTTTCATTAAACAAAGGGAAGTATCTGTGTTCAAAAGACGTTCCGTTGAGTTTGTGCTCAAGATAGGCTTGACCGCCATGCCAATTAAGATCTAACCCTTTAATCCGGTCCCTCCATGCCGTTTCTATAGGTAATAAGTTAAGTATCGACTTTCCTAGCCCCAATAATTCATTAGATTGTCTTGAAAAGGAAAAGGGTGTAGTCTAAGGTATTGTTACCCCTAACAAAAACCTAAAGACAGAACACACCCTTATGAAAACACTCTGCCATAAACAACT
>Ga0068712_1001586_pt1 | contig 31021 bp, 23 predicted proteins | sample MTBAKSrepl1MetaG_FD_62987 | JGI IMG/M metagenome (GOLD analysis project Ga0068712, IMG submission 62987) | Enrichment culture microbial communities from Arthur Kill intertidal strait, New Jersey, USA, that are MTBE-degrading - MTBE-AKS1... | ecosystem: Environmental > Aquatic > Marine >... | reverse complement strand
TACAGGCAGCCTCTGTGCTAAACCGGCTCTCAAGCTCCATCAAAGTTCGTGGGTAATCTTCCTCCATACCCAAGGATACTACATCTTGTGGTTACTGGAGTCAAGTGCATACCCACAAAAGGAATTTTTGAGTCCACGTCGCTATGGTGTATCTGTCGCGGCAGCATTGGCTGTGGCTCTTTTGTGGGCTTCCACGGCCTCTGGCTTTTATCCGGAGAAAGTTCCGGCCCATCCGAAACTCGTTAAGCTTTCAGAGGACTGGGATCCTGCCGTTTATCAGGTGAGCGATAATGTTTATGTGGCCGTCGGATACGCACGGGCCAATCCGGTTCTGATCGTGGGAACGGATGGATTGATTGTCATTGATCCTGCAGAGAGCATATATGCTGCAGAAATCGTCAAAAGGGCCTTTAATAATGATCCGCGCCTCGACAATATCTTTTCCAGGAAGCCTGTGAAGGCCATTATCTACACCCATTATCATGACTGCCATATCCATGGCGCTACTGTCTTTGCCGGCAATCATTCTCCGGAGATCATCGCCCACGAAAATTTTGCTACGAACCTGTACAGCCCGCCCGGGGCTGTTTACAGCATGATCTTTCCCACCAAGTCCTATCGCGCAGCCAAGTACATGGGGCTGACTTATCAGCACGATGATGGTTACTGGGTTAATGGGGGGATCTTTCCCTTTTCTGTAATGGGTCCTTCAGGCTATCTGCCGCCTACCACCCTGGTCCAGGATGAGCTGGAGACCACCATTGCCGGCGTCAATATCACCCTCATCCACGCGCCGGGGGAGACCTCCGACATTATTTTCGCCTGGCTGCCCGACAAGAAAGTCATCATTCAAATCGGCAATTTTTATAAATCTTTTCCAGCTGTTGTCACCTTACGGGGTGCATCGTTTCGGAATCCCCTGGATTACTTAAAGAGCCTCGATAAGATGAGAAGCCTGAACGCCGAGTACCTGGTGATGATCCATAGTGGAGCACCCCTCGTGGGTGCCGCAAATGTCAGCCAAACCCTCACCAATTTTCGGGATGCGGTCCAGTTTGTTCACGATCAGACCGTGCAGAATATGAACAAGGGCCTTACCCCGGGAGAAATCATGGAAAAGGTCAAGCTCCCCCCTCACCTCGCCAGTGACCCTTATGTGCAGGAGTATTTTGGCAAGGTGGCTCGCGATATCTTCCAGATCTTCTCACAGTACATGGGCTGGTTTACAGGCAAATGCAGGGACTTGTTTCCCATGTCTCCGACCCAAAAGGCCCAGGAAATGGCTGAACTGGTCGGCGGGGTTGACCAACTCACTGCCAAAGCCCAGGATGCCCTCTCCAAAGGAAAACTCGAATGGGCCTTGACTCTTGCGGACTATGTTCTCCTTCTCCATCCAGGGGATTTTGATGCACGTGACATCAAGAACTCGGCCATGCTTTCATTGGCTGAAACGACCTACAATGCTCAAACACGAAATTACCTGTTGTCCGAGTACCTGGAGGAGACCGGCCAGATCAGCATGCATACGCAGTTCAGCAACGTCGACGACAACATGATGGTCCACATGCCCATGGACACCTTGTTCGGCATGATGCAGGTAAGCCTCAATGCCTCTAAATCACTGGATAAGGACATCGTGGCCGGGCTTCACTTAAGCGACCTGAATGCCGGCTATACCATGCATGTCCGCCGGGGCATCGAGGAAGTTCAGGCAGGAATGCCGTATTCCCCGCTGTTCACGATTACGGCGGAATCACTGGTATGGAAGCAGTTGGTCTTGGGAAAACTCTATCCCCGGGATGCCGTTGAACGGGGATGTGTGATGATCGCCGGCGCGGGACCACAGACCTTTTACGACTTCCTATCTCTCTTCGACCTTCCTGCTGTAACCTTCACCTATTTTCCGCAACGGCCCCTTGTGAATCGGACAACAACCTTTGAATACGATCACTCCTCAGAAGCCGGTGCAAACATAGTCTCCTGGAAATGGACGTTCGGTGATATTCCTGAATCCAAAGAAGGAAGATCTGTCACACACACATACACGTCGCCAGGCAATCACACCGTCACATTGACCATCACCGACGATAAGAACGCTCAGCAATCGACATCAAGGGTCCTCCAGGTCCTGCCAAATCATCGCTGATGCTGGACAAGACCGCATTATGGATGCGGCCGGTTATCTGAAAAAGATGTTGTAAAAGAGTATCAATTAAAGGAGAAAAGGAGATGAAAAAGCTGATAGTGCTTGTGACGACAGTCTTTCTTTATTCGGGGGGTGTTGCCCTTGCCCAGGAACTGGGAAACCCGGCAACGCTCATCCAACAGGGACAGTTTGATATGGGATTTCAGTGGTCTCGCAAATTCAAACAGGCGTTTGAGGACTATGAGCTGAAGCGGTCCTACTCAGACGGTTACCAGGATACGAGCAGAAAAGGGGCCGATTTTGAAAACGACACCTACTACATGGTCGCCGCCACCTATGGGATTACTGACCAGATCAATGTATTTGCCGGATTAGGGTTGGTGGATGGGGGGAATTGGATGGACTACCAGCCCGGCAATAATTGGAAGGCAGACATGGAGAGTAATTTTGTGTGGGCCATCGGCGTCAAAGGCAAGGTCTACGAATTTGACAATGGACTGGGATTTAATCTGGCAGCCCAGTATATGCGTTATGACAATCGCAAAGTGAAAAACTGGAGGTGCACCGAAACCGGGGAAACAGCCGGAGATCTGGGGTGGTCAACCAATGGCAAGCTCGATTACTGGCAACTGGACGTGACGGCCAAGGCATACTGGACGATCGGAGCCTTCACGCCTTATATAGGGGCGGGGTACGTCTACTATAAAGTCGATTTCAATGATAAATGGACGCTCAGAAACGTTTCCAATGCCTGGATCCACTATAACGACTCATTCAGCAACGAGAACAATTTCACTGCGCTGGCAGGAATGGACATAGACCTGGGCATGAATTTCAAAGCCAATATCCAGGGAACATTTATGAGCAGCACTGCCTTGACCGTAGGCATCAGTTACCGCTTTTAGCGTTTGAACCCGAATGGCCTGGCCAGGATGAGGAAGGGCTTGGAGGGAAACGGGAATCCTGAACAGGGGGCGTGATAAAGGCAGGATAGCGCATTTGTCGTGCACAAGGGGATCAGAAGGAGCGGTTTTTGTTGCGCTGCCGTCTTGGCTGGCAGGACTTGCTGACATCACGGGGGCCATGAGGGCAACAGATTATGGAAGGATCTAATAAATGGCCTTTTCTGAGATTGGATCAAAGAAATGGAGACTTTCAGACCTTACAGTGAGGATGATCTCGTGCCGCGGCCGGATGCGGTCTTGGGCATCCACTGCGGCGATCAGATGGTGAGGACCCACGGCCACATCCAGATAGACCTGGTTGCCCACAGGCTGGACCACGGAAACAACACCTTTTATCGCTCCCTCTTCCCCTCGGGAAGAGCCTGCTGACAGGTCGTCCGGCCGGACGCCCAAAAGGACCTCTCTGCCCCGATAAGCATCGAAGGCATCTGTCCTTTCCCGGGGTATGGGAAGCGCCAGGCCATCGCTGGTCACCCTCAGCCCATTATCCACCCCCTGGATGCGGCAGGGGATGAAGTTCATGGCCGGCGAGCCGATGAAGCTGGCCACGAAACGGTTGATTGGTTTAAAAAAGAGTTCCAGGGGTTCCCCCACCTGCTGAATCCGTCCATCCTTCATGACCACAATCCGATCCCCCATGGTCATGGCCTCCACCTGGTCATGGGTCACGTAGATGCTGGTCCGCTCCATCTTTTCGTGCAGTTTTTTCAGCTCCAGGCGCATCTGCATCCGCAACTGGGCATCCAGATTGGATAGGGGCTCGTCAAACAAGTAGACGCTGGGAATCCTGACCATGGCCCGGCCCAGGGCCACCCGCTGTCGCTGGCCCCCGGAAAGGGCTTTGGGTTTTCGTTCCAGAAACCCGTCGATGCCCAGGATATTTGCAGTCTCGTGCACCCTTGTTTCAATTTCTTTTTTGGGCGTCTTTCTCAGCTTGAGCCCGAAGGCCATGTTGTCAAACACGTTCATGTGGGGATAAAGTGCATAATTTTGAAAGACCATGGCCACATCCCGGTCCTTCGGCGGAACCTGGTTGACCAGTTGGTCGCCGATATAAATCTCCCCGGCCGTGATCCCTTCAAGCCCGGCGATCATCCTCAGGGTCGTGCTCTTGCCGCAACCGCTGGGGCCGACAAAGACCATGAATTCCCGGTCCTGGATCTCCAGGGAAAAATCGTCCACCGCAACCACATTGCCAAAGCGCTTCTGCACCTTTTTCAAAAAGACCCGGGCCATGATCCTCTCTGCAAACAATGCGTGCTTCAAACGCGTCGGAGACAAAACCCTGGCGCCATTGATGTCAACCTTTTATCATACAAAGCCCAGACGTCAGCCTTTTATCGCGTCCCGGGACATTGAATCATACTGCCAGCGTTCCATTTTCTAAAACCCGAAAACCCTCCCGGCTGATGCCGCTGCAAATCGATCCCCGAAACGGTTGCAGAGCGCCACAGCGGCCTGGAAACCGGTGCAGTGGGAGACGCCTATCAGGTCAATGGAAAACCTGTCAAATTCATCCATCACACCGGGCAGGTCCTCCGGCCCATAGAACAGGAGGTGGGTTCCCCCCAGGATCGCCCGGAGCCTGCGGATCCCCATGGAATCCCTCACGTGGTCCAGGATGTTCAAAACCCCTGCATGGGCGCATCCCAGGACCAGTACAGGCCCGGCATCTGTCTCCACAAGAAGCGAGGCATCGTCTTCAATGGGGTCCCGCCCAAACTCTTCTCCTTCAGACACGACCAGTCTGGGATCCTGAGGTGATTTACCGGGATCCCGGTTTATGCCGGTTACAAACCAGATCCCGGGCAGTGTCTTTGCTGTGTGATCCACAAAATCAAATTCGGCGCCGGATTGCTCCAGTTCCTCACGGGAGAATGGACACCCGATATAGCGGGCCGGTTTTTCAGGCCCGCCCGGGTCTATCACCATATGCCGGGAAAAGATCCCCGGGTGGGCAACCACCTTAATCCCATCTGTCTGCTGAGTCGCCCAGAGAAGGCCGCCCGTATGGTCATAATGTCCATGGCTGATGAAGATCCTGCTGAGCCCTGACAGATCCTTGTCAAGCGTTTTCAAATTGATGGGCAGGGATAATCCCGGCCCTGTATCGAAGAGAAATTGCTCATCCCTTCTCTCAATCAGACAGCTGAACCCATGTTCTCCCACAAAGCCCGAACGGCTGATGCTGTTGTCGCAGACAATGGTGATGCGCGTCTCCATTTTGCGCTCCTTTCGCCTTTCATTGTCGCGATGAGGGTCGCTCCCAACAGACGGGATCTCATCCAGATCTTTTTTAACACCTTCGTGCCCTGTTTGACAACCCTATTGCCGACACCGGCCCCAATCAGGCCGCCTCGCGTTCCGGGGTCCTCAGTTTGAATCTCTGAATCTTCCCTGTTGCGGTCTTGGGCAGTTCTTCCGACAGTATCACATCCCATGGGCATTTGAATCTGGGCAGGCGGTCGCCTGCATGTCTAATGAGTTCTCGGCACAGGTCCTCCCTCTCCCTTTCCGAGGCCCCGAGTCCGGTTTCCGGAACCACATAGGCAAAGGGCTTGATGAGTCCTTCGATTTCCTGGCCGACCACTGCGCATTCATGTACGACCCCATGCTCCATGAGCACGTTTTCGATCTCCACAGGCGACACCCAGATTCCGCCCACCTTGAGCATGTCGTCTCCCCTGCCCTGGTAGACGAAGTATCCGTCCTTTTGGCTGTACATATCGCCGGTCTTGAACCAGCCCTTTTCATCAAACCTTTCTGCATTCTCTTTGGGTCTGTTCCAGTAACCGGGCGTCAGGCTCCGGCCCCTGATCAAGAGATGCCCTGGCTCCCCCGGAGGGACTTCCTTTCCAAAAAAGTCAACTACCTTGGCCTCATAACCAGGGACCAGCCTGCCCGAGGTCCCTTCCCGCACATTGTCGGGATAGTTGGAAATAAAGATATGGACGGCCTCAGTCGAACCTATCCCGTCCAGGATGCTGAGGCCGGTCTTCTCCTTCCACCTCCGAAACACCTCCAGAGGAAGGGCCTCTCCAGCGGATGCGCAGAGCCTGAGAGAGGGGAATCGAAGACCGTTCATCTTCTTCAACAGCGAGTTGTACTGGGTGGGGACGCCGAAAAAGAGCGTGGGATGGTGTGCAAGGAGCGTGCGAATCACATTTTCAGGGGTCGGCCGATCGGGAAGAAGGACGGTCGAGGCCCCGCACAGAAAAGGAATGGAGAGACTGTTGCCCAGGCCATAGGCAAAAAAGAGCTTGCTCACAGAAAAGACAATGTCTTCCTCGGTTGCGCCCAGGACCTGTAGGCCATAGGCATCTGCCGCAAAGAGCATGTCGATGTGTTTGTGGGGGGTCCCTTTGGGCCTGCCTGTACTGCCCGAGCTGTAAAGCCAGAATGCGATATCCTCTTCGTGGGCCGGGTAATAGGGGCTCGGCTTGCCAGAGACCTTGAAAAGCCTCTCTGCCAGTCTCTCGTCTGCATAGAGGCGATAGCAAAGGTGGTCTGTTTTTGCGGCAGCGGCCAGGCTGGATTTTTCCGTGACAAGGACCCTGGCCCCGCTGTCCGCCAGGAGGTATTCGTAGTCAGCCGTCCCCAGCATGGAATTGACCGGAACTGGCCAGGCCCCGTGTTTGATGCTTCCCAAAAAGGCATAGATAAACATGGGTGAGTCCGGGAGCTGAATCATGACGCGTTCTGTGGGCTTCACATTGAGTTCAGCCAGGATATTGGCAAATTTGTTTACATTTTCAAGCACCTGTGCATAAGTCACTTTTTCATGCCCGCAATAAATAGCGGCCTTTTCTGGCCGTTGGGCCACGTTGGGCTCAAGCAGCCTCTGTGCAATGTTGAATGTGCCTCTCGTATCCTGCTCTTTCATGGTCATGCCTCCTGTTTGTTAATAGGGTTTGGCCAAATGCTGCCGCAAGGAACATGCCATGATGAGATTAAGGTAAATATGTTGGAATATCGGTTAGTTGTTATAGCTGATGGGAAAAATGGAGAGGGGGGGCGCTGTTTCAATAATAAAAAGTTTTGGAAAAAGGTTTCAAAAATTGAAAGGCCTTCAAGAGGAACGCCAGCCCGATTTGGACGGGATACCGTAGACCTTCATCCTTTTTCTGAGGGTGGGCCGCGAGATGCCCAAGGCCTCACAGGCATGACCGTAGTGCCAGTGCACCTCGTTTAAGACCCGCAGAATCCCTTCCTTCTCGCTTTCCGGGGCCTGGCTGACCCGGCTTAGTTCACTCCCTTCATTGCGTGATACCCCTGTCTCTGAATGCAAAAGGGAGGCGACTGTATCGTCCAGGATGATGTTCCCCTTGGTGATGAGGGCCGCCTTGGTAAGAATATTCTCCAGCTCGCGCACATTTCCGGGCCACGGGTAGTCCATTATCCGCTTCATGGCGGCTGCATCCACCCCCTCGAGACGGCCGTGGAGGTCAGCGTTGATCTTTGCTAAAAGATGCTGGACAATCAAGGAGATGTCCAATTTTCTATCCCTGAGGGGCGGGATCCGAATGGATGCCACGCTCAGCCTATAGTACACATCCTCCCGAAACTGGCCTGCCCGCACCATGGCAGGGAGGTCGCGGTTGGTGGCCGCGATCACCCGCGCGTTCAACCGCAGACTTCTCTCTCCTCCCACGCGATGGAATTCCTTTTCCTGGAGGACCCTCAGGAGCTTGGCCTGAAGCTCAAAAGGGATTTCGGCCACCTCGTCCAGGAAGATGGTGCCATGTTTTGCTGTTTCGAACAACCCTTTGCGCGTGGCCACCGCGCCCGTGAATGCGCCCTTCTCATGCCCGAAGAGCTCGCTTTCAAGGAGATTTTCCACAATGGCAGAGCAGTTGATGGCCACAAAGGGCTCATCCCTGTGAGAACCGTGAAAGTGGATGGCCCGCGCCACCAGTTCTTTGCCGGTCCCTGTCTCCCCCTCGATGAGGACGGTTACCCGGTTTTCCGAGAGGATCCCGATGGCCTTGAAGATCTCGTTCATCTCCCGGGTCTTGCCGATCAGTTCATCCCTGGAGAAATCCCCTGGGGTCCGGGATGGGGGTCCGGGAGGCGACCCACGCGCCTTTGAGACCTTCACGGCCCGCAGGACCGCGCCTTCCAGTTCGTCCACATCAATGGGCTTTGGAATATATTCAAAGGCCCCCCTCCGCATCGCCTTGATGGTAGTGGCCATATCGTGAAACGCGGTGACCATGATCACGTAGGGCGGATGTTCCCGGCGTTGCAGGTTTTTGAGGATGTCGAGCCCGTCTTGATCAGGCAAGCGCACATCCAGGATGATGATGTCCGGCACAAAGTCCGAAACCCTGAGCATGCATTCTTTCCCATTGACCGCGCACGCCACCTCAAAGCCCTTCTCTTTCAGATATCCCTCCAGAAGCTCCAAAGAAGAGGCTTCGTCGTCCACAATCAATATCCGTTCCCCTGCCATGGCTCGGCTTCCTCATCTCACTTTTTTCTGGAGATCCGGTCAGGAGTCAGCGGGAAAACCATCCGGAAACAGATGCCGGACTTCTTTCCCGGAAAGACCTCAATGGAGGCCCCATGGGCCTCGATGACCCGCCTGGCATTGGCAAGCCCGAGTCCCGTGCCTTTCGGCTTTCTGCTGAAAAAGGGGTCGAAGATGTAGGGGAGATCTTCTTCCCGGACTCCGCAGCCATTGTCCCTTATGCTCACTTCAACCGCACCCCCTTTTCGCGAGATCTTCACCGTGATGTGGATGCGTCCCCCGTTGTCCACAGCCTCTATGGCGTTTATGAGCAGATTAACCATCGCCTGCTCCATCTTTTCCTCATCCATGACAACGACCGGAACCTCCTTTGAATAGGATCTGCGGACATGGACCTGTTTCTCCGCCAATTTGGCGTCCAGGATCTCGAGGCACGCGTCAATAAGCCGGGTCATGGAAGCAGATGCAAACTCAAATTGGACCGGCCTCGCCAGATCCAGCATCTGGGTCACGCTGTTTTCAAGCCGTGAAATCTGCTGTGCCAGGATCTCCACCCTCCTCTGATCCGTGGGCCCGAGCATCTTCCCTTTCAGGATCATCTGGACGCTCATCTTGGCAGAGGAAAGGGGATTTCGGATCTCATGGGCCAGAGATGTGCTTAGATGACCGATGCGGGCGAGACCCTCGGCCTCTCGAACACGCCTTTCGATCTCCATGCGCTCAGTGATGTCGCGGCAGATCCCGATAATCGCCATCCTGCCCTGATAGGACGCCAGGGCCACTGTATTTTCAGTGGGCAGTCGCATCCCGTTCTTATGGAGACGCAGATAGATGTATTGCTCCTTCAACGATGCCCTGGCCGTATCCGTGCTAATGATCCACGGCGCCTCTTCCACGGATTCAGAGGCCACCAGATCCGCAAACGGCCTCCCCACCACCTCCTTTTTGGCATACCCGTGCATGGTGCAAAAGGCCTTGTTCGCAAAACAGATTTTTCCACCCTGGTTCACAAAATATCCGTCCCTGATCTTCTCCACCAGGGTGCGATAGGTGGCCTCGGACTCTGCGAGCTGTTGGGTGCGCTTCTTGACCTTGGCCTCAAGCCGTCTGGCGTAATCTCGGATCTCCGCCTCGTGCAAGGCCTGGAAATAATCGCTGAATTTCGACAGGGTATAGCTCAAACACTCATTGACCTGCTGGACGGCCCGGAGGAGATCCCGGGCAGGCAAATCGCGGCCAAGAATGGGCAGGAGCACAGCCCTGTACAGTTCAAAGGCCTTTTCAACCTCTGAGAGAGAAAAGCCCGTCTTGGAACGCATCTTGCCTATCCATTCGATGACCGCGTCGATCTGTGAAAAATCATGGCGGGCAATGGCGGCGCAATTGGCATCCGCGGCCGCTGAGACAGTCCTGTAAAGGTCCTCCATGGGCTGGGCCGAGTAGGCGGGGCTCACGTCCTTTTTGAGCCTCTCAGCCCATTTCCGGGTGATCTCGTCCCTTCGGCTTAGAAGCACCTGTGAAATATCCATCATTCCATTCCTGGATAGGATCTCTTGCAAGCCATTGGCGGCTGCGGCCGGCCGGTCATCATATCAGACTATAGAGACCTTCCCCGAACTATTCAAGCATAAGCATGCAATTATTCCTCTCAGCGCAAAAGGGGGTCTTAAACGGCCAAAGGTATTCCCCGTTTTGCTAACGGGATGTCTAAACTTTGGAATAATCGTCAGGGTTTTATTCCCTGACTATTGAGATTCCACCATATATTCTTGACAACCGATCGAATGTTTTCAAGAATAAGAAAAAATGCGCAATCAATAGGACCGCTGTTTTATGCCGCCCTCTCGAAAAATGTATTTGCCTGTAACTTCTCTGCAACACGCGAAGAAGTGTGCCCGTGGGGGTCTCTGCCCAAGGGCTGCAAAAACCGAATACAGCTCGTGGGAACGGCAGCACGGCTTTGAAATACAGTCTGTTTAAGCCCCAAGGACAGCCTTTCACCTGCCCGCCATGCGAGTGAGGCGAGTCAGGCGGGTCGACAGGGATTCCTTGCTGCCTTCAAAAAACGGCATCCCGAACCCGGGGGCGGTCGCCGAACGATATGAACGCATTTTATTGCAGCCCTTGGGCAGAGACCCCCACGGGCAGGGAAAAGGGTCCCGGGACTTGGGCCAAACCTGTTTGGTTGCGGCCGTCAGGCCGCCTTAGGAAAGGAAGGAACAGAATGTCGCGTCAAATCGATATGGAAGCAATGAACGCCAAGATAGAGGTCATAAAGGCCGCAGCAACCCAGCTGCATGAGATGGCTGATGCCTTCCCGGCCGTTGCGAGGAATTCGGCCCGGATCCTGGCCAGCGCCAAGATGCTGGAGATTAACCTGTCTGATGTCGTGCATCTCGAGACCGAATAACAGCACAAACCTTTAGGCATGGATTTCCTTGAGAGAGCAGCGTTTTTCAGGGGGGCCCTCGGATTTGAGGGACTCACCCGGGAACAACTGGGAGAGATTGCCCAGGCAGCCTTTTCAAAGCGCTTTGTGAAAGGGGAGATCATCTTCGACCAGAACGATCCATGCAAGTGTTTCCACGCAGTCGCAAAAGGGCTGGTCAAGGTGTCCATTTTTTCGCCTTCCGGTTTCAGGATGACCTACCTCATTGCACGCCCCGGCGAACCTTTGAACCTGGTGGGCCCTTTCATCGGTTCTCCGAGAACCCTGTCTGCCGAAGCCATGGAGGATTCCGTCGTGGTCTGTATGAAGCGGCAGGACTTTACAGCCATGGTTTTCAAAAATCCTGTGCTCATCACCAACATCATCTCCATCCTCGGTCATGCCCTGGACAGTGCAAACAGCCGAATGATCGATATGCTCGAAAAACGCGTGGATCAACGTCTTCTAAGGGTGCTTCACACCTTGAACCACAAATTTGGGGCGGTACTGAATTTTACCAGTTCCGAATTAGCGGAGCTGGCCGGGACCACAGGGGAATCCACCCTCAGGGCCATGAGCCGACTCCGAAGGATGGGGATCGTGGAAACAGCCCGCGGCGTGGTTCGCATTGTTGATCCGGAGCGACTGGAGCATCTGGGCAGCGAGACATTCTGGATTTAAAAATTCCTTCCGGATCTCTTCCCAGCATGACCGCCGTCATAGACACGGATTTGACCAAGGCCTAAAAGAATGAATCGTCTTCATCGTTAGGGCATCAACAGAACGTAACAGCAACCCTATCAGCCGCTTATATATATAGGCCCCGGATCAGAGCTTGAGGATTATCGGGCGCAGATCACCCCAGTTGGATGGAAAGACCCTGGGTCCTGCACCCCCATACACAGAAAGGAGGTGGAACGAGCCTGCATCGCAGGGTACAGCTTGCCGGTTGAGTCGTGTGAAAATACCATGATAACTCTTTAATAATAGGGAGGATGCCACGATGAAAAAGATGTTTCTGTTTTTTCTCGCCGTAATCATTGCAAGCGCCTTTACGACTGTCGGGGCTTTCAAGGCCCAGGCCGGCCCCATCAAACTCACGTACAGCTGTTTCTTTCCCCCAACCCACATCCAGAGTCAACTGGCCGAAGCATGGTGCAAAGAGGTGGAAAGACGGACAGGCGGCCAGGTCCAGGTCAGTTATTATCCAGGACAAACCCTCACCAAGGCGACCCAGTGCTACGACGGCGTGGTTGAAGGACTCTCCGACATCGGCTTTTCCATCCTCCAGTATACGCCCGGCCGGTTTCCCCTCATGGACGTGATCAATCTTCCCATCGGGGTTCCCAGCGGGGAGGTGGCTACGGCCATTATCAATGAGATCAACGATAAGTTCCAGCCCAAAGAACTGAGCGACACCAAGGTCATGTACCTGCACAGTCACGGGCCTGGATTCATTCACACCAAGGACAAACCCATCCTCAAGATGGAAGATTTGAAGGGGATCAAGATCCGATCCCATGGCCCTACCGCTGAAATGATCAAATGCCTCGGCGGCACCCCTGTAGCCCTGCCCATGCCCGAATTGTACCAGGCCCTTCAGAAAGGTGTGGTGCAGGGCGGCGTGTTTCCCCTTGAGTCCAACAAGGGATGGCGCCTTGCCGAAGTGACCAATTATGTGTCGGCCTGCTTCTCCACCGGCTACGGCCTGGGATTTTTTGTGGTTATGAACAAGGATAAATGGGAGAAACTGCCGGGAGATGTGAAAAAGATCATTCAGGAGATCAATCACGAGTGGATCATCAAGCATGGTCAGGCATGGGATGACAGCGATTTCAAGGGGGTCCAGTTCCTGCTCCAAAAAGGAAATACCATGAACGGAATCGATCCCAAGGAGGCGGAGAGGAGAGAAAAGGCGGTCCAGCCCGTTATTGACGCCTATGAAAAGGACGTTTCCGCCAAAGGACTCCCTGCCAGAGAGGTGCTCGATTACGTCAATCAGCGACTCAACGACGTGGCCCAAGGCAAATTCAACAGCGAGTATATTGCCGGGAGCAAATAGGGAACCCCTGAAAGGGCCGGGATCCACGATGCCGGCCCTTACCGCCAAGGATACATCATGAAGGTCCTGGACTGGCTGCTGGACATCTTGAAAAAGGTGGGCGGGTTCCTCTTGGTGGGCATGATGGCCCTCACCTGCGCTGATGTGATTGGAAGGCTTTTTGGCCATCCCATCCTGGGCGCTGTGGAACTGGTGGTGGCCATGGCCACCCTGGCCATCGGGATGGGACTTCCCTTTACCCATGAGGCCGAGGGTCATGTGGGGGTGGAGATCCTGGTCCGGCTTTTTTCCAAGCGGACTCAGACCATTATCGAACTCTGTACCAGCGTCCTCAGTTTTCTCCTGTTCGCCACCGTCACCTGGCGCATGTTCGTCTATGGTCGTACGCTCCAAAAGACCGGAGAGGAGACCGTCAATCTGGCCCTCCCCCTGTTCATTTTTATATATGCCCTCTCCTTCTGCCTGCTCATCTTTACCCTGGTCATCCTTAAGGACATCGCTATCAACATTCAGAAATTGAGGGAACGATGAACCCAACCCTTCTGGGAATCCTCGGGATTGTGGTCATGGTGATTATTTTTCTCACCCGGATGCCTGTCGCCTATGTCATGGCCATGATCGGCTATCTCGGATTCAGCATCATGATCTCTGCAAAGGGGGGGCTGAATCTCCTGTCAAGGGATTTTTACGAGGTCTTTTCTTCCTACGGTCTCACCACCATCCCCCTCTTTGTCCTCATGGGACAGCTGGCCTTTAACAGCGGCATCAGCCGCCGGCTTTACGACACTGCCAACAAATATCTCGGAAGCACCCGGGGGGGGCTTGCCATGGCCACAGTCTCGGCCTGTACAGGGTTTGGGGCCGTCTGCGGCTCAAGCCCGGCCACAGCCGCCACCATGGCCACCGTAGGACTCCCGGAAATGAAGCGGTTTCATTATGCCGACGAACTGGCTACCGGTGCAGTGGCATCGGGCGGGGGGCTGGGAATGATCATGCCGCCGAGCGTGGTCCTGATCGTCTATGGCGTTTTGACCGAGCAGTCCATCGGCAAGTTGTTTGTAGCCGGGATCCTGCCGGCCTTCCTGGTGACCGTTCTCTTTATCATCAGCATCTTCATCTGGTGTACCCGCAATCCGGAACAGGGACCGAGGGGCGAGCGATATACCTGGAAACAAAAGATCAAATCCCTCACTAAGCTTGGCGAGACCCTCGCCGTATTCGTCCTGGTAATGGGGGGGCTCTTTTCAGGCCTCTTCACGCCCACCGAGGCCGCGGCAGTGGGGGCCTTCGGTGTGCTCCTGGTCTCCATCCTGCGACGTCAGCTAAGCTGGCGGAGTTTCATAGATTCTCTTTACGAGACACTCAAGACCTCCTGCATGGTCATGATGCTCATTGCCGGGACCACTATCTTTGGAAAATTTTTTGCCGTCACCAGGATCCCTTTTGAGATTGCGACCTGGGTGGGCGAGCTCAACCTGCACCCGCACGCCATCATGGCCATCATCATTATGATCTATTTTTTCGGGGGCTGCTTCATGGACGCCCTCGCCTTTGTCATGCTCACCATTCCCATCTTCTTCCCGGTGGTCTCCAGCCTGGGATACGACCCGATCTGGTTCGGGATCATCATCGTCATGGTGACCGAAATGGGGGTCATCACGCCGCCGGTAGGAATCAATGTGTACGTGGTCTACGGCGTGGCTCGAAATGTCATGGGCGAGGTCCCTCTAGAAACCATCTTCAAGGGAATCCTGCCGTTCCTCATGGCCGTCGCCGTAGGCATTGTTATCCTGATTATGTTCCCCCAGATCATTTTGCTGTTGCCCAATATCATGTACTGACGCACCCTGCCCATGCTGTGCGACCTTAACCATCATCCACAAAGGCACAACCATGAATACGGAACAGATTTACTACAACCCGGTCCTTGAAACACTCCCCCGGGAAAGGCTCAAGCAACTTCAGTTCAAGAAATTCCAGCAGCTTTTTCGATGGGGCTACGAACGCTCCAGGTTTCACCGCGCCCTCTATGATCAGGCCGGGATCCGACCCGAAGACATCCGGACCTGGGACGATATCCGCAGGGTCCCCAAGGTGGAAAAATCCATGATGCGCGACATCCAGCGAAAAGACCCCTTTCCTTATGGGGACGCCCTCTGCGTCCCCCTGGAAGAGGTCACGGAATTCCGCCAGACAAGCGGGACAACAGGCCAGCCGGTTTATCAGCCCGACACCTGGCAGGACTGGGAATGGTGGGCCGAGTGCTGGTCCTACATCCTGTGGGCCCAGGGTTACCGGCCCAGGGACCGGGTCTTCCTCCCCTTTGGGTACAATGTCTTTGTGGCCTTCTGGGCGGGCCACTATGCGGCCGAGAAAATAGGGTGCGAGGTGGTCCCTGGCGGGGTGCTCGACACCCAAGCAAGGATCCTCAAGATCCAGGAACTCCAGGCTACGGCCATGATGGCCACGCCCACCTATGTCCTGGGCATGGCCGATACGGCCAGAAAGATGGGACTGGCGCCGGAAAACATGACCGTTGAAAAGATCACCTGCGCAGGCGAGCCCGGGGCCTCCATTTTGAGCACCAAGAAGCGGATGGAAGATGCCTGGGCCGCGAAGGTGTATGACCATGCGGGCGCCACCGAGATCGGGGCCTGGAGCTACGAGTGCACAGCGCAGCCCGGGGGGCTGCACGTGAATGAGGCCTTTTTCCTGGTGGAAATCGAAGACATGGACACAGGCGAGATCATTGAGGAACCCGGGAGGCGGGGAAAGATGATCATCTCTGCCCTGGACCGCCAGGCCCAGCCCTGCATCCGGTTTGATTCCAAGGACGTGATCGAATGGGCCGAGGACCCCTGTCCCTGCGGACGTACCTTCCGGCTCATCAAGGGAGGGGTCCAGGGAAGGGCGGACGACATCACCAAAGTAAAGGGCGTCCTCCTCTCACCCGGGGCCATTGAAGAGGTGGTTCGGGGAACTGAGGGACTGGGGGACGAGTTCCAGGTGGTTGTGGACAAGGTGGGCGACATCGACCGGATCACCCTTAAGGTGGAGGTAGTGAATGAATACAAACAAAGAAAACAGGAGATAGAGCGGCATCTCAAGGATCAGCTGCGCCTCAAGACAAACCTCGGGTATGTCCTGGAATTCCATGAACCGGGGACCCTCCCCCGCTACGAGGTAAAGGCCAGGCGCTTCCAGGACCTTAGAAAAGAGCACTGACGGCCGTGGGGGCTATATCACAGGACCCACCGTATAAATGTCCATGGCCCTGGTATATCCCGATATCTCTGCCTTGGTAAGCTTGCCAGAGGCAACCTCAAGGATCTCCTTAAAGATCCGGTCGCCTGCTTCGGCCAGTGATTCCGCGCCCTCCATGACCGAACTCACATCCACGTCCATATGGTCCCGCAGATGTTCCCATGTCCGCCGGTTGCCGGTGATCTTGACGACCGGGACAAATGGAAATCCCTGGGGCGCCCCCCGGCCGGTGGTGAATGCAATCACGTTGCATCCAGCGGCCGCCAGACCTGTCAGGATCTCAGGCTCCCTCCCGGGCGAATCCATCACCACCAGGCCTTTCACCGTTGGGGCGACCCCATATTCATAGACGGCCCGTACAGGGGCGGTTCCGGCCTTGGCGATGGCCCCCAGGGACTTCTCTTCAATGGTGGTGAGACCACCCTTGATGTTCCCGCCTGTGGGCTGTCCGCCCCGGATGTCGGCCCCCACGGACTTGGCCCGTTCCTCCATCCGCTGTACCAGGTCCAGAATCTGACCACTGATCTCGGGGTCCTGGGCGTGCCGGGCCAGGATGTGCTCGGCCCCGATAAATTCCGTGACCTCCCCCAGGATGGAGACGCCGCCCTCCGCCACAACCCGATCTGAGGCCATCCCCAGGGCCGGATTAGGGGCCAGGCCGGAGGTGGTGTCCGAACTCCCGCACTTGAGGCCCAGCACCAGGTCCTCAATGCCGCAGGGCGCCCGCTCCTCTCGTGAGGCCTCCTGCACCAACTTCTGGGCCGTCAGGACCCCCTCGGCAATTGAGCGGGCCGCTCCTCCGATCTCCTGGATCACGATGGTCTCCACAGGCTTGCCCACGGCCCTGATCCCTTCAACCGCCTCTTCTACTTTCGTGCTCTCACATCCGAGACTCACGAGGAGGACCGCGGCCAGATTCGGATTCCTGCCCAGACCTGTAAGGGTCTGGGTCACCCGCCTGATGTCCACCGGCGTCTGGCAGCAACCCTGCTGATGCGTGAAGCAGGCGGTCCCTTGAACCTGGCGGGAGATGCCCTCCGCCACCTCGTTGGCGCACACCACGGTGGAGAGGATCCCCACGTAATTGCGTGTGCCCACACGGCCGTCCGGCCGTCGGTATCCTCTAAATCCCGTCATGGCCTACTCCTGATCTTAGGTCTCCCCGACCCCTGAGGCTCTCGATATTCTGGATATGGGCATGGGTCCCCGCTGCAATATCTTTGGTGGCCCTGCCCATCACCTCTCCATATTTGATGATGTCTTCTCCCCTGGCGATGTCCTGTACGGCAAACTTGTGGCCATAGGCGATAAATTCCAGAATCCGGATGCGTCTTTGCGTTTCGCCTGCTCCGATAGAGGCCGCTTCACCGGGCCGGATATCCCGCAGGGCCGTGGCCACATTGTCGTTGTCCTTGATTACGATCGCGTCTGTCTTCATCTTTGCACCCCCGACATATCCCTCTCAGCCTTCCTGCGGCACGGCCAGAAGCTCGCGCACCGCGTTCAGCATATCCGCCACCCGGAAGGGTTTTTCAAACACCCGGTGGGCCCCCATGCCCCGGGCCATGCCCAGATAATCTTTCGCCTCGATGATGCCGCCCCCGGACATGGCGATGATCCTCACCTCCGGGAAGTCCCGCCTCAGATCCATGATGGTCTCGATCCCCTCTTTTTCAGGCATGATCAGATCCGTAATCACCAGATCGGCCGGCTGCTCCTGAAGAAGCTTCATGGCCAGCTTGCCATCGGCCGCCTCCATCACCTCGTATCCCTCGTCGCTCAGCATGGAATTGAGGAGGTCCCGAACCGAGGGCTCATCGTCAATGACCAAAATGCGCGCCATATGTTTTCTCCTTTCAAAACCCGTATGGCATAGTAGTGCCGACCACGCGGCAGGTCAAGACCCTATTTGACCCGCGACAGGTCCCCCAGCACGAAACGGTTCACGCCTGTCCATCAGGTCATGAAGCAGCCGCAACTCTGCTTGACATGGACCCTTCCTTTCTCTACACTTCCACGCCAAACAGGGGAGAGATGCACAGGTTCGTGCAATTAGAATCGGCGCATTTAGCCGAACGGCAACGTTTTCTGGTAACCGATTATGGATATTGCCTCACTGATTCAAAGCCGTCTTTCGGAGACCTATGAACTCCACCGACGTTATGTGAACCCCCAGTTCGTGCGCGTACTGGAGGTCATCGGTTTCAACCGCAACTATTGCAGGGCCCAGGGCGCCCGGCTTATCGACGAAAAGGGGAGAGAGGTCCTGGACTTTCTGGCAGGTTTCGGCGTCTTCAATATCGGACGCAACCATCCCGTTGTGGCTCAGGTCATCCAGGACATGCTGCATTGCAGCGCACCCAACCTGGTCCAGATGGATGTGGGTATTGTTTCAGGGCTCCTGGCCGAGGCCCTGGCCAATATTGCGCCGGCTGACTTGAATGCGGTTTTTTTCACCAATTCAGGGGCCGAAGGGGTGGAAGGGGCTATTAAATTTGCGCGGCAGGCCACGGGAAGGCACAAGGTGGTCTACTGCAAGCGGGCCTTTCACGGGCTGACCCTGGGCGCCCTTTCCGTCAACGGCAATGAGGAATTCCGGAGCCGCAACGAACCCCTCCTGCCCGGATGCATTCCTGTGCCTTTCAATGACCTGGACGCCCTGGAGGCCGCCCTCTCGGCCCACGATGCGGCGGCCTTCATTGCCGAGCCGATCCAGGGGAAGGGGGTCTTTGTCCCGGACGACGACTACTTCCCGGGAGTGCGGCGTCTGTGCGACCGGTATGGGACCCTTTTTATCGCCGACGAGGTGCAGACCGGTTTCGGCCGCACCGGCCGCATGTTTGCGGTCAATCACTGGGATGTGACGCCCGACATCCTGGTAGTCTCAAAGGCCCTTTCAGGCGGGTATATCCCCTTGGGGGCCATTATCACGAAACGGGCCATTCATTCCCGTGTATTTGACTGTATGGACCGGTGTTTTGCCCACTCCAACACCTTCGGCCAAAACGACCTGGCCATGGCCGCAGGACTGGCAACTCTCCACGTCATCGAACAGGAAAACCTCATCGAGCGATCGGCCCGGATAGGGAATTACCTCATGAACGGCCTGAACGACATGGCCACGAGGTATGAGCTTTTGCATCAGGTCCGGGGAAAAGGGCTTATGATCGGGATTCAATTCGGGCCCCCGCGGTCCCTGAGCCTCAAGACCGGGTGGAAGCTCCTTCACAAAATGAATGAGGAGCTCTTTTGCCAGATGATTACCATCCCCTTGCTGGAGAGGCACCATATCCTGACCCAGGTGGCAGGGCACGGCCTGGACACGGTCAAGATACTCCCGCCCCTCATCATTGACACGGCCGATGCCGACCGGTTTCTGAACGCAATGGATGATGTGCTGAAGGATGCCCACAAATTTCCGGGATCCGCCTGGACCACCGTCAAGAATTTGGGCCTCCGCACTGCAAAAACCGCATGACCGCCTTCAAGCAACTCCAGGAAGCCTTTTTTAACGGGCTCTGGCGCCTGGTATCCAGTCGTCCCGCCGCGGTGGTCGTCATCGGCCTGACCATCGCCGTGCTGTCCGGGGCCGCGGCCTATCTTTTTCTGAAGCTCAACAGCGACCAGGACAAACTGGTCTCGCCGGACACCCCTTTTCACAAGCGCTACCTGGCCCATCTCAAGAACTTTGGGGACCAAGAATACCTCTACGTGGTCATCCAGACCCATGGCACTGACGACGGCAGGCAGCGGGCCATCGCCTTTGCAGAAGACCTCAACGACCGTCTGCGACAACACCCTGATCTGATCCATGCGGTTTACTTTCGCATGTCCCCTGCAGAACTGGGCAAGGGCGCCCTCCTTTTTGCCTCGCAGGAGGAGTCGGAGGTCCTGTGCGGCAGCATCCGCTTTCTGGCCCCTTTCCTGACCGCCTGGAGCCGGGACGGATCCCTTTCCGGGCTCCTGGACGGCCTCACAAACCTGTTGAAGGGGCCAGGGGGGGACAATTCCCTCATGCCTGCCGTGCTGGCGGGCCAGGCGTTTCAGATCCTGAATGAATTGGTCGAACAAATGAAGGGCATCCTCGCCGGAAAGGGCTCTTACCGGCCTGTGCTGGATCTGTCCCAGGCAGGGAGCGAGTATTTCTTTTCAGCCTCCGGCACACTGTTGATCGTGCGGATCCTCCCGGCCAAGGATTTCGGGACCATGGACGTCATCGGAGAACCGCTCAAGCTCGTGCGCCGCGCAATGGATGCCACACGGGCCAAGCATCCTGACGTAGAAGCCGGGCTCACGGGCAGACCGGTGCTCCAGGCCGATGAGATGGCCACCACCGATCGGGACATGACCCTGGCAGCCCTCATTTCCATATGTCTTGTGGCACTTTTGTTCATGCTCATCCTCCACGGGTGGCTGAGGCCCCTCCTCCTCCTGATGGCCCTCATCATGGCCATGGCCTGGAGTTTTGGCTTCGCCACGGTTGCAGTGGGGGAGTTGAACCTCCTGTCCATTGTCTTTGCCCTGGTCCTGGTGGGCATCGGGGTCGATTTCGGCGTGCATATCACCATGCGCTATGTGGAGGCCAAAAATGAGACACCGGATACAGACCATGCAGTCCGGACCGCCATATTCAGAACCGGGCCCGGCGTTATCCTGGGCGCGGTCACATCGGTCTGCGCCTTTTACACCGTGCTCTGGTCGGACTTCACCGGATTGGCCGAACTGGGATTGATCGGCGGGACCGGGGTTCTCCTCTGCCTCGTCTCCATGCTCACCGTGCTCCCTGCACTGCTCCTTTTCGCAGGAAGACGCAATCTGTTTCCATCTTCGGCCCCCCGCATCACGGCCCTTCCCTTTCTGGAAAGGCTCTCCAGCAGGCCGGGCTGGGCTGTCCTGGTCGTCCTGGCGATCACCCTCGCCGCTCTTCCGGCCGCATTCAGGGTCCGGTTTGACTACAATCTCCTGGAACTCCAGGCCAGGGGGCTCGAATCCGTAGAATACGAACGGATCCTCATGGAGGCCTCGGGCGAATCCACCTGGTATGCTATCCTGGCGGCGAAGGATCTGACAGAGGCAGGGCGCCTCGCCAACACCCTGTCGGCCCTCCCCTCTGTTGGCAAGGTGGAAAGCATCCTCAATGTGATGCCCGAAAATCAGACCGCAAAGATCGCCCTATATGAAAAAACAGGCCGGGACCTGAAACAGGTCTCCTTCAGCCGCACGCCGACTCCTTCCCCCGATGGAGACCGGCTGATCGCCTCCCTTGTCCGGCTTTCCCTGGCATTGGAGGAACTGGAGGAAAAGCTGTTCGCTGCGGGGGCCGGCTCTGAGATCGCCCTCATTGAAAAAATCCTGGCATCCATTGATTCCATGATCGCCATTTTGAGAGAAGACCCGGAAAAGGCCGTTCTCCTGACGGCCTTTCAGACCGGGCTGGTGAGGGATCTGGAGCGCTCTTTGAGACAATTGAAGGCCTGGCTCTCCGCGAAATCCATGGCGCCGGACGACCTCCCGGCCTTCTTGAGGGATATCTACGTGGGCAAGGACGGGACCTACCAGCTCAAGATCATCCCCAAACATGACGTCTGGGATTTTGACAAACTCAAGGAGTTTGTATCCCAGTTGCGCTGCGTCGACCCTAAGGTGAGCGGCGTGCCGGTGGAGGTGCTCGAGTCGGCAGGCCTGATGCACCGCACCTTTCTCTCGGCGGCTGGCATGACCATCGGGTTGGTCACCCTCATCCTGTGGCTTTACTGGCGCTCTGTTGCGGCGGTGTTTTTGACCATGCTCCCCCTGGGCGTGAGCATGCTGTGGCTCATGGAGATCATGGGCTGGGCAGGGATCGATTTCAACCTGGCCAATTTTTTCGCCATCCCGATCCTCATCGCCATCGGCGTGGACGGAGGGATCCACCTCCTGGCCCGGTGGGGAGAGATCCAGTACCTGGCCCAAACATCGCAGCAAAGGATGGGACTCTTTCATACCAGCACCCCCACGGCCGTGGCCCTCAGTTTTGCCACTACCATGATCGGATTCGGGGGGCTTCTCTTTGCGCATCACCGGGGGCTGGCCAGCCTTGGGTGGGTCATGGTGCTCGGATCCTTGATGGGCATGCTGGCCTGCCTCCTGGTGCTGCCCCCGGCCCTGAAGCTGCTGCGGCGAAGGTGAGGATCAAGGATAGAGGACACAAACACGGCCCTGAAAAGGTACAGGCGGCCGTTCTAAAAGGGGGTTTCCGATGAATCGAATCATGGCCGGATGCATGATCTTTTTGGCGGCAATGACCGGAGTTTTCTGGCCGGTTTGTGCCGTGGCCAGCAGCAATTTCGACTTTGCCGTGATCCATCCGGGTCAGCCCGGTTCTCCTGAAGAGGCCCGGCCGGCCATGGATGCCCTGGCCTCCTACATCCAGAAAAAACTGGGGGTGGACAGGACCCCTGCCGGTAACTATTTTAATAGGGTTGATGCCGGCCATGGCTTTTTGCATCATAAACGGCCCGCATGGGGCATCGTCAGCCTCGGTTTCTACGCAGCGCATGCCCATGACCTTGACATGACCCCGATTGCCGGCACACGACCCGGAGGCCATGACAAGGACCTATGGCGCCTAATTGTCTCCGGCAAGGCCCCGATCGCTGACTGGAAGGGACTTAAGGGCGAGGTCTTGGGAACCATGCTCTTTGAAAGGCAAGCAGCAGCCTGCCTTCTGTTCGGGGCGACGGGAGACCGGCTCCCCTTCACCCTGAAAGGGACCTTTCATCCACTTCGATCGCTCCGAAAGGTGATCAGGGGGAGCGCGCCGGCCGTGGTCCTCGACAGGGTTCAATACGCGGCAGTCCAGGCCTTGCCCATGGCAGGAGAAATCAAGACCATACACACATCCGGGGAACTCCCGACAAGCCCGGTGGTCTGGTTCGGGGCCCCGGACGTCAGGGCCCGCAACCTGACTGCCGTTCTCCTGAAAATGAAAGGGGACAGGGATGCCCAAAACCTGCTCAACATCCTTCAGACAGACGGTTTTGGACCGGCGGATCCGGTTCTGGACCGGTACCGGCTGGGCCATGAGGGGACTGAGTGCTTTCCATAGCCTTTTGCTGGTCCTGCTCCTGGGCGCATGTGCGCCGCTTTCAACCCCGCCAGCCGGACCACAGCAACAGACCCAGCCGGAAACCGGTCCGGACCTGACCATCTGCAGCCCCTGCCTTCGGCATGAGGCAAAGGCGTGGGCCGCAGACGCCCAAAAGGATGTGGAGGCGGCCCTCAAGGCAGCCAACTGCTGCGCCTACCTGGTGAAGGCAGGAAAAGACAGGGAATCCAGGCTCGCCGACGCCCGCATGGGTCGTCAACTGGCCGAACGGGCGGTTCACCAACGGCCGCAAAGCGGCCTGGCCCATTATTTGTATGCCTATCTGACGGCCCTGGAGGCTGAGAACAACCCACTCCGGGGCCTTGAACTGGTGCCGGCGATCGAGAGGGAGGCCCGGATGGCCGCAAGTTTGGCCCCCTCCTTAGACTACGGCGGTCCGGACAGGATGCTGGGGGAATTGTATCTCCGTGCCCCGGGGATGCCGGTCAGCATCGGTGATGTAGAAAAGGCCATTGCCTGTTACCGCCGGGCCGTCGCCATAGCCCCCGGCTTTCCTGAAAACCGGCTGGGCCTGGCAGAGGCCCTGCTGGAGTCAGAAGACACAAAAGCGGCCTGTTTTGAATTAACCATAATCTTAGACGACATGACTCCTGACACGGTCCGGCCGGCCGAGCGGCAGAGGGCCTTGGAACTGCTGAAACGGTTGTGCGGGATGCAGGAGGACAGGTAGAGGCGTCAATTTGGGTATACCAGCGATTCAAAAGGCGCGCATCGGCGCCTACATCTTGAAACAGAGGCTCTCGGGGAACGGCCGCTTTCCGCTGGTCCTCATGCTGGAGCCCCTTTTCCGGTGCAACCTGCGGTGCAAGGGATGCGGCAAGATCGGCTATCCCGAGGAAATCCTCAAAAAGATGATGACCCCTGAGGAATGCGTGGAGGCGGGTGAAGAGTGCGGGGCCCCGGTGGTCTCTGTCGCCGGGGGGGAACCGCTCCTTCACCCGCAGATCCCTGAGATTGCCCGAGGCTTGATCGAGCGCAGGAAATTCGTGTATCTGTGCACCAATGCCCTCCTTGTGGAAAAGCGGATCCGCGAGTTTGATCCGTCCCCCTATCTCACCTTCAACATCCATGTGGACGGACTCCGGGAACGCCACGATGACCGGGTCTGTCGCAAGGGGGTGTTCGACCGGGCCATGGCCGCCATACGCCTCCTAAAGTCCAGGGGATTCCGCGTCACCACCAACACGACCTTTTTCAAGGGCGAGACAGCCGAAGGGGCAGGCACTCTCTTTGATGTCCTGACCTCCCTCAGGGTGGAGGCCATGACTATCGCCTCGGCCTTCAACTATGAAAAGGCCTCGGACCAGGAGAGCTTCTTCACAAGGGACGAGGCCATAGGGCTGTTTCGGTCCATCTTCAGATTGGCAGGGGAAAGGGGCTGGCGATTCAACCACAGCAGCCTCTACCTGGATTTCCTGTCAGGCAACCAGGAATATGACTGCATCCCCTGGGGCAACCCCACCCGCAACATATTCGGTTGGCAGAGGCCCTGCTATCTCTTGTGCGACGGGTATGAGGCCACATTTGAGGACCTGATGGAAAAAACGGACTGGTCCGCGTACGGCGCGGGCAAGGACCCCCGGTGCACGAATTGCATGCTGCACTGCGGGTTCGAGCCCACTGCGGTCATGGACTCGGCGCGACACCCGCTCAAGGCCATGAAGGTCCATTTGCGGGGCTTGAACGGAAAGGGAGCTGCGACGTCCATAAGGCGAATAGGAGGATAAAAAATGGAACCAGCCATCATGAGCGAAGAGATGCACTATGAAGGGAACTGCATACGGCCCCCCAGCGAGGCCTACAGCATCCTGCTCCAGGTAACGGTGGGGTGTTCGCACAACAAGTGCGCCTTTTGCGGCACATATAAGGACAAGCGATTCCGCATTAAGGACGATCGGACCATCCTGGGCGACATCCTGTTTGCCTCCAAATATATGAAACGGCAGGACCGGGTCTTTCTCATGGACGGGGATGCCCTCATCATCCCCCAGAAGCGGTTGATGTGGATCCTGGACCGGATCAGGGAACACCTCCCCTGGGTCCGGCGCGTGGGGGCCTACGCCAATGCCAAGAGCATTCGCATGAAGACCCTGGAGCAGTTGAAGGAACTGAGGGCAAACGGACTGGGCATCCTTTATCTGGGCGTGGAGACCGGGGATGACGAACTCCTCAAACAGATCCGAAAAGGCACGAGTGCGGAGAGCCTGATCGCCATGGGGAGAAAGGTCAGGGAGGCCGGGATCAAGCTCTCGGTTACGGTTTTACTGGGGATCGCCGGAAGGGAGAGATCGCTTGAGCACGCCCGCGCCACCGGCCAGCTGCTGACCCGCATGGACCCCAATTATATAGGCGCCCTCACGGTCATGCTCATCCCGGGAACGCCCCTTTATGAAGACTATCTCAACGCAAATTTTGACCTGTTGAGCGAAGAGGAGCTCCTTCTGGAGCTGAGAGAAATGATCGCCCACACTGACCTGAGCCGGGGGCTCTTCTTTTCCAACCACGCGTCCAACTATCTTCCCATTAAGGCGAGGCTCCCCAATGGAAAGCAGGAGGCCCTGGATCAGATCGACAGAGCATTGAGGGGAGAGATAGGCCTGCGGCCTGAATGGATGCGGGCCCTTTAATCAAAGATCGCCCTGACAAAATCGGCCGCATCAAACTCCCTCAGATCGTCGATCTTCTCGCCGATGCCGATAAAGCGGATGGGTATGCCCAGTTCCCTTGAAATCCCCACCACGATGCCGCCCTTGGCCGTGCCGTCCAGCTTGGTCAGGACAATGCCGGTCACCCCCAGGGCCTCGTGGAACATCTGGGCCTGGGAGATGGCATTCTGGCCAGTGGTGGCGTCCAGGACCAGCCAGACCTCATGGGGCGCGCCGGGGAGCTTGCGGCCCATTACCCGGCGGATCTTGTGGAGTTCTTCCATGAGGTTGACCTTGGTATGGAGGCGCCCGGCCGTATCCACCAGGACCACATCGACCTTCCTGGCCATGGCCGCGGTCAGGCCGTCAAAGGCAACAGCCGAGGGATCGGCCCCAGGCCCCTGCTTGATCACAGGGGCCCCCACCCGTTCGGCCCATATGGCGAGCTGTTCCACAGCAGCGGCCCTGAAGGTATCGGCTGCCACCAGAAGCACGTTTTTCCCCTCCGATTTGAATCGATGCGCCGCCTTGCCGATGGTGGTGGTTTTGCCTACCCCGTTGACGCCCACCACCATGACGACCAGCGGTTCTCCGGCACTGGGGCGGGACTGCTCGATTGGCGCCGCCTTTAAATAGCTCAGCATCTGATCCCTGAGCGCTGTCTTCAGCTTGCCAGGGTCCTTGAGTTCTTTTCTGGCCACCTTTTCCTGGACCGAATCGATCAGTTCCTGGGTAGTGGTCACGCCGATATCCGAGGTGAAGAGAATCTCCTCCAGCTCATCCAGAAGATCCTCGGTGATCTCCTTTTTGCCCAAAAAAAGGCGGTCCATCCGGCCTGTAAATGCATTTCGGGTCTTTGACAGCCCCTGGCGGAGCTTCCCGAGAAAACGCGGGCCGTCATCCTTTTCCGTATCCTCCTGATAGGAAGGGCCGGCAGGCGTTTCCTCCACCGCAGCCGAAGGGAACTCCGTTTCATCCCTCTTTTTTCGCCTGAAAAACGCCACTGTCTCGCTCCTTGTTAGTGAAGGGTCTCCACACCCGGGCCTGAACCGCCATTGACATTGACGGTCACCAGTTTGGACACCCCCTGGTCCTGCATGGTGATGCCGTACAATCGGTCAGTGATCTCCATGGTCTTCCGGCTGTGGGTGACCATGATGATCTGGGATGCCTGACGAATCCGCTTCAGTAGACTGTTGAACCGGTCGATATTGGCCTCATCCAGGGGGGCGTCCACCTCGTCTAAGAGGCAGAAGGGGCTCGGCTTGATCATGTAGATGGCAAAGATGAGGGCCATGGCCACCAGGGCCTTTTCCCCACCCGAAAGAAGGCCCATATGGCTCAATTTCTTCCCGGGGGGCTGGACCTCCACCAAGACCCCGCTCTCCAGGGGCCGCGATTCATCCGTCAGCTTCAATCCCGCGGTCCCGCCGTTAAAAAGGATCGGAAAGATTTCCTTCAGCTTGGCATCCACATCCTGAAAGGTCTGCCTGAATTTCTCAAGGGAGGTTCGGTTGATCTTGCGAATGGCGGTCCTCAAGGACTCGATGGAGGTGATCAGATCCTCCCGCTGTTTGACGATAAAGGTGTGGCGTTCGTTCAGTGCCTCCAGTTCTTTGATGGCCGTCAGATTCACCTCGCCGATCTGCTCCCTCAACCGCCTTTTTTTCTCCAAGGCTTCTTCGGCCTCGGCGCGCGAGAAGTCCTCCTGGACGTAGGACCGGTATATCTCAGAGAGATTCAAGTTGAATTTATCCCTCACGGTTTCCACGAGATGATTCATCTTGAACTGGATCTCGGAGTTTTCCATCCTGGCCCTGTTGATCTGTTCCTTGAGTGCATCCACCTCCCGTTGAAGATCCTCTTCTTTTCTCTCCTGGTCTCTTATCCGCGACTGGAATTCCCGTCGTTCCATGTCAGCGCGATTCATGTCCGCCTCGGCCTTCTGCAGCCTTTCCCGGAGATCTCTCAGCTCCTCCTCCACCATCTCCTTTTTGCTTTGGCAGTCTTCGCGCCGTTCGCGACCCGACACAATATCCTCTTCTATCTTGGCCAGACGTTCCAGGGCATCCTCCATATACCCGTCCATCAGGGCCATCTCTCGCACCGCGCCCCGTTCGGCCTCCTCCGAAATGCGTCGGTCCGCCTTGAGCCGCGTCACATCCTCCCGGCACTGCTCGTATTCCCCCTCGGCCTCGCGCAGCTCCCTTTCCTTTTCTTGAAAATAGGCCTCTTCTTTCTGTCGCTGGGTCTTGCGCGCGGCCAATGCATCGGCAAGCCTCACCAGATCCTTCTCGTGCTTGTTCCGTTCGATCTCTTTTCTGTTGAGATCATCCGATATCTTGGCAGACATCTTTTCCAACTGATCAAGTTCCTGCCCGAACCGGAACAAAACCTTGTCCAGTTCGTTGATTTCTTCCTGGCAGGACCACCGATCCTCGGTCAGGCCCTTGACAACGCCCTCCTTTTGTTCAATACGGGCAATGATTTCTTCCAGCTTGGCCTGGAGATCGTCGCGCCTTGTGGTGAGTCGGCCCACATTCTCCCTCAGGTCGGACATCTCCCGTTTCCTGATCAAGAGCCCCCGTGAACCATGGGCCGCCTTCCCGCCGGTGATGACGCCCCTTTCGTCAACCATATCCCCGTCCATGGTGACAAAACAGATCCCGCACGGGTTCCTCCCCGAAATATCCCGGACCTGCTCCCAGTTTGAAAGGGCTGTGTCCAGGTCCGGCGCAACCGCCGTGTCCCCCAGCAGGGCCTTCATAAGGGGCCTGTATTCCGGCGCAAACGACACATGATCGATCAGCCGTGGAAAGGTCGGGCCGGCATCCCCTAAATCGACACCCGTTCCACCTACGTGGTTGACCGGCGCAAAGCTGCTTCTCCCCTTTTCCCGTTCTCTCAAATAGGCAACAGCCTCTTTGGCATCTCCCTGGGAGCTCACCAGCACATACTGGAGCCTGTCGGCCAGGACCGCCTCCACGGGCCGCTCATACGCGGAATCCACCTGGATCGCGTCGGCCAGTATCCCCAGGACGCGCCCTTCCTGAAGCGGTGGGAAATCCCTCGCCTTCATGATTGCCCGCACCCCTGCCTGGTATCCCTCAAAATTCTCTGTGAGGGTTTCCAGACTGGCGAGTCGGGACTGACACATGTTCAGTTCGGATTCCACTGATTTCAGGTCGGATTCCACCCGTGCCTTGAGCGTCCCCAGTTCCTTTAGGGCCTCGCTTTCCGCCTCCATGCTGGCCTCTATAACGGCGAGTCTCTCTGCAGTCGCCTCCCTGACCATCCCCTTTCTTTCCGAGACCCTGACAATGTTCTCTGACCTGGCGCGCATCTCAGATAGCTCCTTTTCGAGCCTGGTGCGACTGTCCGAGATCTGCTGGAGGAGACGATTCAGGTATCCTGACTCGTGATTCAGACCCACTTCCCTGTTTTCTCCGGCGCTCAGCTCTGTCCTGGCCTTTTCATATTCCTCCCGGATCTCTTCCAAGGTCCGCTTCCTCACAGTCGCACGTTCCTCCCTGACTGCGATCTCCCTTTCCAGCTCGGATGACCGCGTCCGTATTTCCTCCCGGTCCTTCTCCAGGTCTGCCCGCTTCTCTTTGAGCTCCCTGAGCCGAAGGGTCAGGGCCTCCTGCTCGGCCATGAGCCGGCCCTTCATTTCCTGGATCATCCGCATCTCGCCGGACAGGGATTCGACCTCCCCTTCCTTTTTCCGCACCCTGTCGCTGAGGCGGAGGTGATCCTGCCTGTAAACAGAGAGGCCTGCATCCTTTTCGTCAAGTTCCAGATTCATCTCTTCTATCAAGGCCCGCACCTGGGCCATCCGTGTGGACCTGTCGATCTCTTCCCTCACCAGGGCCTCCGTAGAATCGGCCTTTTTGCCCAGTTCCGCTTCCAGCTGCGCATAGATATTGCTGTAAAGCTCCATCTCCAGATTCCGGATCTCTTCGCTGAGCGCCTTATAACGTCTGGCCTTGGCGGCCTGGCGCTTGAGGGAGCGTTCCTGGCCCTGGATCTCCCCCAGGATGTCCTCGACCCGTTGAAGATTGGCCTCTGTCAGTTCAATCTTTCTTTGAGAAATCTCTACTTTCTTCCTGTATTTAGTAATGCCAGAGGCCTCTTCCAGCATCACGCGGGTCTCCTCAGGCCGCTGCTCGATGATGGTCCCGATCTGGCCCTGCCCGATAATGGAATAGGCCCTGTTCCCCAGGCCCGTATCCATGAATATCTCCTGAATATCCTTGAGCCTGCACGCCACGTTGTTGATGAGGTATTCGCTTTCGCCGGAGCGGTAGAGACGTCGGGTGACCAGGAGCTCAGGATCATTGGAAAATGCACCAGGAAACGTGCCGTCCCCGTTCTCAAACAGGATAGAGACCTCTGCCATTCCCAGGGGCCTGTGGGGACCGGCGCCGTTGAATATCACGTCTTCCATTTTGCGGCCCCGCAGCTGCTTGGGGCTCTGCTCACCCATGCCCCAGCGGATGGCGTCCACCACATTGCTCTTTCCGCAGCCATTGGGCCCCACCACGCCGCTGATCCCTTCCGGGAAAATGATATCCATCTTTTCCATGAAAGATTTAAAGCCAAAAATGGAGACTTTCTTGATCTTCATACTCCCCTCCCTTGTGCCAGCTTCCTTGCTCAACGCACATTCCTGCCGGGTATTTCCCTGCGGCAAAGCCATCGGCCGGAACCCTTGGGAGCGCTTTAGACTCTTTGTCCGTAACTTCTCCGCAACATGCGAAGAACTTTGCCCGTGGGGGTCTCTGCCCAAGGGCTGCAAAAACCGAACACAGCTCGTGGGGACGGCAGCAGGGCTTTAAAATACAGTCTGTTCCAGCCCCAAGGACACCCTTTCATGGGAAGAAATTCCTTGCTG